>Ga0255768_10002229_pt1 | contig 19511 bp, 22 predicted proteins | sample 071ome_33_FD_179983 | JGI IMG/M metagenome (GOLD analysis project Ga0255768, IMG submission 179983) | Coastal salt marsh microbial communities from the Groves Creek Marsh, Skidaway Island, Georgia - 071412AT metaG (version 2) | ecosystem: Environmental > Aquatic > Marine > Intertidal zone >...
ATCAACGCGGATTGGTGGTGATGATTACCCATACTATCTCTAACACTTCTGGCATGGGCGCTTCTAAAATGGCAGACGGTGGACGCAAGATTCAGTATCAGGCAGATACTAGAATGGAGGTTAAGCACGGTGGAGAAAAGGTTCCGGCCATAAAACCCTGGGAAGACGAAGATAAGAATGCTATAGGTCAAATAGTAAATTGGAAAATTATATGTTCATCTATGGGGTCTCCTGGTGGTAATTGTCAAAGTTATATTCGTTATGGTCATGGGATTGATTCGTGTCAAGAATACCTACAGCTAGCCCAACAGCTAGCTTTAATTGAAAGAAAAGGGGCTTGGTTTAAGTTTTCATTTCTTTTAGAGCATAAAGAGTTGATGAAAAAACTCAAGCCAGAATTAGATGTTGAAAACGAAGATGAGTGCTTAAAGGCTTTTCAGACACAGGGACAGCCCAAAGCATACAACTTTTTGAAAGAAAATAAAGAGGTTCTTGATGTGTTGGCTAAAACAATAAAGGACATGCTATGAAGTTAGATATTAAAGGCTTGGATTCTAAAAACTACATATGGAACCCTTTATCTAGCGCATCTAAAAGTGTAAATAGATCAAAACTTCACGAAAAAGCTTTAAAATTACTTGAAGAATTCTATCCGTATGATACAATCTTAGAAGAGGTGACTCTACCCGGAAGCAAAGACCAATTTGGAAGAAGAAATTTAAAGGCTGATATCTTTCTTCCGGCCAGAAGAATTCTTGTCGAAGTGCATGGAGAACAGCATTTCAAATTTAATGGCTTCTTTTTTAAAAATAAATTAGAATACTACAGGGCTAAGGCTAGAGATTCCGACAAAAGATTCTGGTGTGAAATAAACAATATTGAAATTATAGAATTAAATTACAACGAGGACATTGATGACTGGAGAAGAAAAATTAAACGAGTTTCTTAATGCTATAGATGAATGGATAAGTTCTAAGGGTGTGCTAGAGATAAAGAAAAATGAAGACGTTGAAAAAATATTAAATCTTAAATCAGAAGATATTAACGCCCTCTCATCTAAAGAATGCCTAACTTATGCATATGAACTCTATGCTTATTCTGACTATATAGAATCGGTAAAAGCTAAAGAAAAAATCATTTTAGAGTGGGCGAATTCGAGTATCTGGTATATAATATCTCGTTCCCTGGATAACTATGGCACAGGCTACACAAAATGGCAACAAAAATATTACTCAGCCATAAGTGAAAATCCTTTAGCTTCTTCAATATTAAAACTTAAAAATCACGCAGAGGCTAGAGTCTCTAGTATTGACGGAAAATCTTCCAAAATTCAAAAGATGGCAGATACATTAACAAATTTGGCAAAAATAAAATGAGGACATTATGTTAGAAGACTTTATAAAATCTCTTTCACAAGAACAAAAACAGGCACTTCTTGAGAGTCTCATGACCTCTTTAGATAAACCAGAACCGACAGAAAACCCAGAGTTAAAAAGTCCACGCGAGCCAATGAATGAGTATAGCACCACCGCCGAAAAAGAATCAGTAAGAGACGTTGACCTAGACTTTACTGTTACTAAAGAAAAGGGTGAAGTTAGAACAAGAATTCCCGTCACAGAAAACAAAAGGTTTAATAGTTTCGTAGATGATGGAACAGAGTCTAAAGGTAAAGAGTTTACAACGCCAGACGTAAAATTAACAGAAAGAAGAAGACCGGCGGTCAAAAACATAAAACAGAAATGTTCCAAGTGTGACAAAGTTGTTAACGTTCACCCTGCTCACGCTAGAGATTGGTTTATTTGCGACAGGTGTATCGGCGCTAGGTAATGAAAAGAAAAAACAATCTTCAAGATTTAGCCTCTGAAAGAGCCGTATTAGCGGCTCTTTGTCAGTATGGATTAGACTGTTATTTAGATATTGATTTTGTTACGTCTGACTATTTTACGGATGAAACAAATCAAATATTATTTAGTTGTATTCATAAGACAATTTCAGAAAACGCCAAAGTAGAGCTAGCATCTATACTTTCATCTGCTAATAGCTTAGGAATAGCGGAGGTCATTAATAACAAAGAAGAGATAGCATTTATACGCTCTCTTTTTAATTTTCCTATTCATAGAGAAAACTCAGAAGTCCATGCGGCCAAATTAGCTAAACTTAAAATAGCAAGAGATTTAAAAAAGACTCTGGCATCTTGTCAAAAAACTATGGATTCTATTACTGGTGAAGAAGATATAGTTGACCTAATTTCTATGGTAGAGTCTCCTGTCTTAGATGTTACATCAGAAATATATCAAACTTCTGGCAATAAAACTGAAATTCTCGGTCATGGTGTTGATGAGTATCTAGATTATGTTTCAGAAAACGTTTCCGACTTTGTTGGCATCCCTACAGGGTTTCCAAGATATGACGCAGCTATTGGTGGCGGATTAAGGCGCAAATGTGTTGATCTTATTGCGGCCCGGCCTAAAGTTGGTAAATCTATGTTCTGCGACTCTGTGGCTGTTAATGTCGCGACTAACGGGGTGCCAGTTCTGGTTCTAGATACCGAAATGGGTAAAGATGACCATTTCAGCAGAATCCTAGCTAGTATAAGCGGTGTAGACATTCAAAAGATTTCTACTGGTAAGTTTTCTGAAAACGAAATAGAAAAAGAAAAAGTTAGGGCGGCGTCTGAAAAATTGAAAGATATACCATATCACTATATAAGTATTGCTGGTCAATCTTTTGAGAATATACTTTCTATTATGAGAAAATGGATTTATCAACATGTTGGTTTCGACGAAGAGGGTAGAACAAATGACTGTGTGATAATTTATGATTATTTAAAGCTGATGAGCGCCGATGGCATAAATCCCTCGATGCAAGAATATCAAGTATTAGGATTTCAAATAACCAAGCTCCACAATTTTATGGTTAAGTATGATGTTCCCTGTTTAAGTTTTGTGCAGCTAAATAGAGACGGTATAACAAAAGAAACAACAGATGTGGTATCTGGATCAGACAGATTAATCTGGCTCTGTACTAGTTTTACAATTTTTAAATTAAAATCAGACGAAGAAAAAGCAGAAGATAACCCAGAAAACGGAAACAGAAAACTAGTGCCGGTGGTCGCTAGACACGGCGAAGGACTAGATGATGGTGATTATATTAGCATGAAAATGTTTGGCAAAATAGGAAGACTTGAAGAAGGAATGACCAGGAATGAAATACATAATAATGCGCGCTCTAGACAAGAAGGTTTTGAAATAAATGAAGACTTTGACGCAGAATCAGATATCGGCAGCTTGTGATGCTCTGGAAGACCGCATACCCGACGTGCTAGAAAGGCTCGGTATTGAGTATCTTGAATATGGCAACAGGTACTCTTTCCCCTGCCCTATACACGGAGGAGATAATCCAGAAGGCTGTAGTATATTTACAGACGGAGAAGATGTTGTTGGTAATTGGAAATGCTGGACCACATCGTGTGAACAAGATTATGCCCAAAATGTATTTGGTTTTATTAGAGGGTGTCTGACTACAAAAAAGGGGCACCCAGCCACCTTGGATGAAACATACAACTTCTGTAAATCCATATGCGAACCAGTTGAATCAAAGAAAAATACAAATTCTTCTCAAGAAACAAAGCTTATTGACGTTTTTTTGAAGCGGTCTGTTATTACAGAATCATCTGTAACAAGAGAACAAGTTAGATCAAAAATACAAATACCCTCAAAATATTATTTAGACAGGGGGTTTTCAGCAGATGTTCTAGATGTTTTTGATGTTGGCGACTGCTACGACAAAAATAAACCAATGAAGAACAGGGCTGTTGTGCCAATTTATAATTTTGACGATCATTTTGTTGGATGTGTTGGCAGGGCTATGTATGATAACATGAAACCAAAATGGCTTCACAGCAAAGGATTTAAAAAACATTATCTTTATGGGCTAAATGTTGCCAAGAATGCTATAATAAAAAGTCAAACAGTGTTTTTGCTAGAAGGTCAAGGTGACGTATGGAGGATGCATGAGGCTGGATTTAATAATTCCGTAGGAATATTTGGCTCTTCTTTATGTGATGAACAATTAATTTGCTTAGAAGAAATAGGAGTTATGAATGTAATTATTATGACGGATTATGATGACGCTGGTGAAAAAGCGGCAAAACAAATAATAAAAAAATGCGGAAGAAGATTTAATTATCTTAGACCAACTCTTGATTCTAAAGATGTTGGAGAATTAACGATTGAAGAATTAAAAAAACAATTAACTTCACAATTATAAAGGTTTGCTATGACGAGAATATTAGCCTTTTCGGGCAGAAAACAATCAGGAAAAACAACCTGCTCTAATTTTGTTCATGGGTATCAATTAAGGGCGTTTAGGGTCATTGACAATTTTGCCATAACAGAAGGTGGAGAGTTATTAATCACAACAGAAGAAGAACCAGATTCATATGGTATGCTAGATATAAGAAGATTAGACAGGCCCTTTTCTGAATGGGCTTCATACAACATGTGGCCCTATATAAAAAATTATTCTTTGGCAACCCCACTAAAATTATTGTCTGTAGAATTATTTGGATTGAGCGAAGATCAGGTGTTTGGCACAGATGCGCAGAAAAATAGCAAGACAGCATTTAAATGGGAAGATATGCCAAAACCATGTAATAAGCGTAAAGCTAAAAAGAAAATGACAGCGAGAGAATTTTTACAATTTTTTGGCACAGATGTTTGTAGAAAAATAAATGAAGATGTTTGGATTGATAGACTAATCAAAGACATTGAACTAGATTCTTCTTTGTTGGCTGTTGTGGACGATGTGAGATTTGAAAACGAAGTAGAAGCAATACAAGCGGCTGGCGGAAAGGTTATAAGACTAACAAGAGGAAATTACTCAGATAATCATAGTAGCGAATCCAGCCTTGATTCTTTTGAAAACTTTGACGCTACAATAGATAATAAAAATTTAGATATAAATCAGACAAACCAGGAAATAATTAAGCTACTTGAAGAATGGCAATGGCTTGGAGAAGAAGTACCGAAAGAAAAAGAACTGGCACAACTTGGTCCAGAAACTGGTATTCACACAATAAAGGCTTAATTTATGATAGTAACTTATATAAGATCATCTAGTTATGGAAATTATGATTATTGTCAGATGCAGTATTTTCTTACTTATGTTCTTGGACACAGGTCTCCGTCTGGCAAAAAGGCACAGCTTGGAACTATGGTCCACAAAGTAATGGAATGTCTTGCATCCTGTAAAAAATATGTTCAAGATAATCCAGACGAAAAGACGATGATTATAAAAGATGATGCTCTTGGAGATATAGAATTTACAAGCAGAAAACTTGGCACAAAAAAGTTTGTAGAAGACCTATTAAAAAGAAGCTATGACTACTACAAAAGTAGCTGTATACATAATTATTATAGGTCTGATTATAAATTTTGTCAAGAGTTGGTTGATTTAGCGCTAGGCTATAATGAGGGTCAATTTGATCCCAGAAACAGAAACATTGTTGATGCAGAGCCAAATTTTGATTTGCCTATCGAAGAAGAATGGGCCAAGTATAAATATAAAATGAACGACGGCCAAATTGTAGATGGGCAATTAGCTATTAAAGGCACAGTAGACCTAATAACAAAGGTTGATGACAACATTATTGAGGTTATCGACTGGAAAACAGGACAGCGTAAAAATTGGGCTACCGGAGAGCAAAAAACTTATGAAAAACTTATTGACGATCCGCAGTTGTTGTTGTATAATTACGCCATATCAAGGCTTTATCCAGACTACAATCAAGCCATTATGAGTATATTTTTTATTCGTGATGGCGGCCCATTTAGTATGTGTTTTGATAAATCTGATCAAGAGCGATTTCTAGGAATGTTGAAAAATAGATTTGAAGAAATTAAAAGAAATCATAAACCCAAGCCTGTTGATCCTCGCAGAAGAGACTTTAGGTGCCAGAAACTTTGTCACTTCTGTAAAAACAACTGGCCGGGGACAACTAAAAACATGTGCGAATATGTTGAACACCAGTTACATACAATAGGGTACGATCAAACCGTTAAAGATTGTACAAAAGAAGGTTTTGACATTGGATACTACGAAGCACCGGGATAAAAACCTTTATTTGTACATTACTTGATAGGATTGATTCGTCTAAAGGTTATATTAAAGATAATATTCAATGGATACATAAGGACATTCAAAAAATGAAAACAGATTTTGATAATGAATACTTTATTGGCATATGTTGCGAGGTGAGTAAGTGGCACAATTAATAGATATTAAAAAAGATTTTGACTTAGGTAATAAATTTCTTTTAGATGTTGCTGAAAATTTAGCACATTCTTTGGATGATGATTTTAGGGTCATTATAAAATATGATCTACAGGATTATAATATACCAAACGACAATAAGAAAAATATAATTTTTGCTTTATCAAGAGAAACGCACGATGTTCCAAGATACGTGGAAGATGAAAGAGTTTTTCTTGTGTTTCAAAACTACGCGCTTCTAGATCAATGGGATTATCCCATAGACAATGCCAAGATATTTCCCTTGCCTTTAGGTTCATTTATAAATGGTATAGGGTCTAAGATTGAAGAAATCAAACCGTTTGCAGAAAGAGAATATGACTTTTGTTTTGTGGGCCAGTTGCCTCACACAGGAACAAGAGACATGTTTAAAAGATGCTTAGACAAGATGTTAGAAGAAACAAAAAATAAGTATAAATCGTATGTAACATATACTAAAAACTTTGGCGCAGGATTAAACCACGACGAGTACGTAGAGTTATTAAATAATTCAAAGATTTGCCTTTGTCCCTCTGGGGCTTTTAGTTCAGAAACTTTTAGGTTTTTTGAAGCTATTTCCTTGGGCGCATTTCCTATGGTAGAAAGACTGCCAAGATTTTGGTACTATCAAGATGCCCCAATGTTTTTCTGTAGATGGCAATTTTTAGACAAATATCTAGCAGGAGCTTTAAATTTTTTAAATTCTTCTAAAGATTTAGCGCCTTTTCAAGCGTTAGCTAATTATAATGAAGTAATATTAGAGCCGGTTTCACTTTCACAAATTTTGAAGAGAATAATTGATGAAAAACAGCAATATAGCGATCAACTGCAAAACTCATTTCAGTCTGCTTAAAGGATTCTCAAAGCCAGAAAAACTAGCACAAAAATGCGCAGAATACGGCTATGATTCTTGTGTCTTGACTGATATTAACACGCTTTCTGGGGCCGTTAGCTTTAGCACGGCGTGTAAAAGTCATGGAATAAAACCCATCATAGGATATGATACAGAATCATTTATTCTGATCGCTAAAAACAAACAGGGCTGGTTAGATTTGATTAAATATTCCTCTGGCGAAAAAAGCGTTGACGACTTGAAGGTATTGGCTCAGGCGGGAAATGTTTTACTTGTCACGGGGAAAGCCTCAAGCGGTCTAAATAAAATGTTCGGAACAAATTATCATGCGTATGATTATACAAAGAGTGCGGTATATTATGTTACTAAAGATGAGGCCAATCTTCATAGAATTATTCTTTGCTCTGGAATGAAAACAACAGTACCAAAAGTAACATCAAAGCTACAAAAGGGTGAAGATTTTGAAAATAAGCACTTTTTTACTAGTGATAAATATTATCTAAAAAAACCCGGCAAAATTTCTGATAGAAATAAATCTTTGTTTGAGGCTCTCTCTAGGTGTGAAGATTATGAAATAACTGGAAAGCCAATGCTTCCAGAGTTTGATGTGCCAAAAGGATTTGACAACGATGAATATCTTAAAGAATTGTGTCGTCATGGGTGGAAAGCAAAGCTTGGAAAAACAGGAAAAGTCTCAACATCAGAAAAAAAGCAAGAATATCTAGATAGGGTAAAGTTAGAGCTAGAAGTTATATTTAAAGCCAACCTTAGTGGATATTTTTTGATTGTTCAAGATATCATTAATTATGTTAAAAATCAGGGCTGGCTTGCTGGTCCTGGTAGAGGTTCTGCTGCTGGCTGTTTGGTTTCCTATCTTCTTGGAATAACCGAAGTAGACCCTATAGAATTTGATTTACTTTTTGAAAGATTCTACAACGAAGGAAGAAATACAGAAGATCATGTTTCTTTACCTGACGTAGATATGGACGTTCCGGCAGAACATAGAGACGAAGTAATTGATTACATTAAAGAAAAGTATGGCATTGATAAAGTTTCCCAGATGGTAACATTTGGAAAGCTACAAGGGCGTGCGGCGATTAAAGAAGTACTAAGAATCAATGATGCTGTGTCTTTTTCTGAAATGAATGCTATAACTGATAGTATTCCAGATGAATCAAAAATATCCGATCAATTAGAATTGATGGAAGATAAATCTATTATTAGATGGGCACTAGAAAACGAGTCAGACAAGTTAAAAAATTGGTGTTATTATGATGATGACGATAATTTAGATGGTCCTTTGTCTCATTACTTTGAACAAGCAATTAAAATTGAAGGAACAAATAAATCTCAAGGCAAACACGCCGCTGGTGTTATTATATCCAAACATAAATTGTCTGAGGTTTGCCCAATGGTTAAGGATAAGAATGGCAAGATGATTGCCGCGCTTGAAATGAATGACCTAGAAGCTATGGGTCATGTCAAGTTTGATGTATTAGGAATAGATTTACTTTCAAAAATAATGAGTATCTTGGATGATTCTGATTGATTTATTTCATACAAATATGTAGGGAGGTAGTAGAACACCAATGAAAGCAACGAAAGAAGATTATAAATCTGTTATTTTTTCTGGTTGTAGTATTGAATACAAAGATATTTCACTTTGTAATTTAGCTAATCATCAACCTAGACTAGCTAGATCAAATGAGTATCAAGTATGGTCACATAAGCACAAAGAATACAAAATCTATAAAAATATAGATGAAGCTGTTGACAAATTTGTTGAGTTAATTAATAGGAGATAAACCTTTCTCAAGATATTTTTGTGTATACTTCTTTGAGACAACCTATTATTATACAAAGGAGTTAAAATGCAACAAAAACTATGTAATGTATGCAAAGTCGAGAAACCTGTAAGTGAATTTTATAAAAAAGGTAGCGGATATCAATACAGATGTAAAGAGTGTGTCAAAAAGAAGAATGCAACGGATAGGTATGACCTATGTGAATGCGGGAGTAAAAAAATGAAAACTTCTAAAACCTGTACCGCTTGTAGAAATAACAATATGCGCGAAATTTATTCAGAAGAATTGATAAATCAGGTTTGTGATCTTTATTCACAGGGTAAATCCACTTGGAAAATAGCAGACATTCTTGGAACTCATCAGCAGAGAGTATATAGGTTATTAGCTAGAAAAGGTGTCACTTTAAGAGAAAACTCATTTGTTAATGATGGGTCAAGGTATAGAGAAGAAAACCCACGATGGTCTGGATATAAGGGCATTAGTGGTAGTCAGTTTGGATCTATTAAAAGGGCCGCAAAATTAAGAGACATTACTTTTGAAATCACTATAGAGCAGCTATGGGATCTCTTTGTCAAACAAGACGGAAAATGCGCTCTATCTGGATTGGAGCTAATTTTATCTAAAACCGATGAAGAAAGAATAAACGGCGGAACAACCGCGTCTTTAGACAGGATTGACAGTAACAAGGCATACACAATAAACAATGTACAATGGGTGCATAAGATGGTTAATAGAATGAAAAGCAACTTTTCAGAAAACGATTTTTTGTATCTATGTTCTTTAATTTGTAAAACCTCTGGGGATAAAATTCCAGAGAATGGTAAACTAAATACTCTTTTAATGAAAAGGTGGAAAACATAATGGCAAACTACCGCGACTACGTCGTTCTGGACTTTGAAACGGGGGGCGCTAACCCTTATACGTGCCAGCCTACGCAGATCGCCGCTGTGGCGATCCACGCTAGAAAACTTGAACTTCAACCCGGAGGAGTGTTCAACAGCGAAATTCGCCCAATTATCGACGACGATAAAGCAATCAAGGCTGGTGTCGCGCCCCTTGAGGACGAGGCGTTAAGAATTACCAGAAAAAACAGGGACGACCTAGCAAAAGCACCACTACCGAAAACCGTCTGGAAGAAGTTTGCTCAATTTTGTGATAAATATAATTTTAAGAAAACAAGTTACTATGCGCCTATCGCCGCTGGCTATAATATCAATGGTTTTGATATGCCGATAGTAGAGCGAATGTGCCAAGAATATGGCCCAATAGATGCTAAACGAGGTAGACAAGGAATCTTTAATCCAATTTTCACAATAGATGTTATGCAGCACATTTATTGTTGGTTTGAAAACAATCAAGATGTAAAGGGTTATGGGATGGATTATCTGCGCGATTATTTTGGTATGAGTCAAGCAAGTAAAGATAATGCTCACGACGCGCTACAGGACGTTAAAGATACTGCTAATATTATGATTAAATTCATGAAACTGCAAAGAACATTGTTACATAAAGTTAAATTTGAAAAGACATTTGCTAACGGGGATATATATGTCTAAGATAGAACACTTCTTTTATAAAATTCATGGCTGGTTTGATTTTCATAGTCTATACTATAACGCTGTTAATGTTTTCGCAAAAGAAGACAGAAAATATAATTTTGCTGAAATTGGCTGCTGGAAAGGTGCTAGTACATCGTTTATGGCTGTAGAAATAGCAAACTCAAATAAAGATATTGATTTTTATTGCATAGACACCTGGAAGGGTAGCGCGGAACATCTTGATTCGACCTCTGGCGGATACGAACCAATGTGCCTAGAGCCAAAAGGTATATTTCCGCTATTTATGAAAAACTTAGAACCAGTTAAAGATTACATTAAACCAATTCAAAAGCCCTCAAGCGAAGCGGTGAATGAATTTTCAGATGAATTTTTTGATTTTGTTTTTATTGACGCTTCACATGAATATGAAGATATTAAGACAGACATCGAACTATGGTTCCCAAAGGTCAAGGATGGCTGTGTGATCGCTGGACATGATTACGGTTGGTCCGGTGTAAAACAGGCGGTTGATGAGTTCGTAAAGAAAAATAATTTGCAATTTTTTGAATTGCCGACATGCGGACCCAGTTGGTTAATTAGAAAAGACGAAAACTAAAAGGCTAAAATATAAGAAAGATTGTCATGTTTGATATTAATAATTTTGAAGATGAAGAAGTTTGGGACTTAATTTGCGAAGGGCGTACAAAGGGCGTTTTTCAGCTTGAATCCAACCTTGGAAAACATTGGGCTAAAGAAGTTTCTCCCAGAACAATTAATGAGCTAGCCGCTCTAATTTCTCTAATTCGTCCCGGCTGTCTAAAGGCTTTTACAGATGGAAAGTCTATGACGCAGCATTACGCAGACAGAAAGAAAGGGATAGAACCGGTTGACTATCCCCATGAGTCATTAGAACCTATACTAAAAGAAACCTACGGCGTTCTTGTCTATCAAGAGCAAAGTATGAAAATAGCGCAAAAACTCGCGGGTTTCGACCTAAAAGAAGCGGACTCTCTAAGAAAGGCTATTGGTAAAAAGAAAGCGGGACTCATGGAAGAAGTAAAGAAATCTTTTCTAGAGGGAGCGGAAAGTAAAGGAATCATTTCTAAAGAAATAGCAGAAGAAATTTTTTCATGGATTGAAAAGTCTAACCGTTACGCATTTAATAAGTGCTTGTCTCCTAAAACGGTCGTAATAACAGAAAATGGCGAAAAGTTATTGGATGAACTAGAGGTTGGAGACATGGTGCTTGCTCCAAAAAACGAGACCGAAGATGAGTTCGTCGAAGTTTTGGATGTGATTGACAATGGGATCAAGGAGGTCGTAGAGGTAACAATGGAGGACGGAAGAAAAATTACATGCACGCTAGACCATAAGTTTTTATGTAGAGATGGAAAAAAAAGACCTCTTTATGAAATTTTAGACCAAGATCTAGAAATAATGTGTATAAATTAGCATGACACTTATTAACAGGAGGCATGGTGATGACTATAAGCAAAGAAGATTGGCACACATGTAAAATTTGTGGATGTAAAATAAAACAGCTATCTAAAGACTTAGGCGGAAGCGGAAAATACTACACTGAGGTTTTCGTACAGCACTTAAAGAACTCTCATCAAATGACCCCAGAAGAATACTTTGCGTCGATAACAGATAGGCCAAGATGTTCTTGTGGTATATGTGGTCAGCTTGTCGATTTGACGTGGAAGGGTAAGGCTAACTTCTCTTGGCGAAATTACAAATGCGGAAGGAACAAAGGTGTTCAAGAATGGAGCAAAGAGGCCAAAGTAGCACGAAGAGGAAAAAACAATCCAATGCACGGCAAAAAGCCTTGGAATTTTGGAAAAACAAAAAATGACTATCCAAGCCTGATGACCGTTTCTGACAAGATGACAGGAAGAAACATCACAGACGAAACAAGACGCAGGCAGTCTGAATCTGCAAAAAAGAGAAAAACACACGGTCACACTGGATGCAAGCATTCCGAAGCGTCGAAAGATAAAATGCGACAAGCAACATTAAAGGCAATAAAAGAAGGAAAGCTCAAGCAAACAAGAACAAGACCTCATTTAATGCTTGTAGAAATATTAACTGATTTAGGGGTTGCGTTTCAAGAAGAGTATGTTATAAAGTATTGGTCGTTCGATTTTTATCTAACAGACCTTCATGTGCTTATAGAAGTTGATGGTGACTATTATCATTCAAATCCAAAATTTTACCCAGAACCAAAAACCAAAACACAGAAAATAAATTACTACAGAGATCAAAAAAAGAATGAATTCTGTCAAGCCAATCATCACGCCTTAATAAGAATTTGGGAGGATGATATTGTTAATAATACGGAGAAAATTAAATGCGAGCTAAAAAAGTTGCTAACGTTCGGATAGTCGGACATATAAAAACAATGGACATTGAGGTTGGTAACGAATCTCATGTATTTTATGGTGACGGCATCGCGACATCTAACTCTCACGCCGTTTCTTATGCGATTGATGCATATTGGAGCGCATACTGCAAGCGTCATAGAATACAGAAATTTTATATTAGTTACATGAATAGGTCAGACAGAAAACCTAAGCCAGAAATAGAGCTTAAACAGCTAATTATGGACGCTAAAATGGTAAATCTTGAAACCTACCCACCAAGATTAAATCACATGTACACAGACTTTATCTGCAAAAATGATAATATATATTTTGGATTGAGGCATGTGAAAAATGTGGGACTAAAAGAATGCGAAAAGATACAAGAAATTAAATCTAAATATGATATATCAAAGTTTTCATGGATAGATTGTTTAATTAAAATTATCTTTGAGGGCAAAATCAACAAAAGAGCGGTAGTCGCTATGATCTCTGTTGGGGCTTTCAATGGCGTTAATAATAGAGAGTCTAGGCAAAAAATGCTATATGAATACGACAGTTGGAATTCGCTATCTGCTAGAGAAAAAAGTGCGATAGCAGAGAATTATGAAAGCAATATGAGTTTAGAGCAATGCGTACAAATGCTGCCCAAGTGGACAAAGATAAACAAAAGGAGACTGACCTCAGTAAATGATATACAGTCGTCTCTGGCTCAACCATTTTATGACTTAAATGATGACGTAGGATCAGTAGCGGATTTTGAAATAAAGTTTCTCGGTTGCGCTCTCACATGCAGTAAAGCAGATTCTGTAAATATTTCTACAAATTTGTGTAAAGAAGTGTGCCAAGAGACTATAAAAGGTAAGGTAAATCTTTCTGTTATGATAAATTCAATAAGAACATACAAAACAAAGAAAGGCAAAAACCCAGGTCAGGAAATGGCTTTTTTGTGCGTAGAAGATGCTAGCGGTGAATTAGACTCTGTAACAATATTTCCAGAAGCTTTCACAAAATATAAAGATTTATTAATAGAAAGAAACACAGTCTTGTTAAACGGCGAAATATCCAAAAAAGACAAAGGCTCGATAATTGTAAATAAAGTAATACAAGTTTGAAAGGGGAAAAATGAATAATTGTACTTTTTTAGGTAAATTATACGGGGACGTACATCACTCAAAAGAAAACGATGTAGATTTTGTAGAATTTAAATTAGAAATGGAAAGCTTCCGAAAAAATAAAAACGGAAATAAAACAAGGACTGTTACAATTTTAGACTTCCAAGCTTGGCACACTGCGGCAATAACCATAAAAGAAAAATTAGGCGAAAACGACTTGATATTAGCGGAGTGTTCAGCAAGAAACGTGGAAAGATCAGCGGTTCCCGGCTGTTATTTTAGAGTAAATAGTTTTAAAATTTTTAACTCCGAAAGATATTCTACAGAGACTGAAGATTGATGAGAAAAACTAAAATATTGTTTGTATCAGAAGCCTCTTGGCTTAGTACCGGATATTCAGTTTATACAAAAGAAGTCTTATCAAGATTAAATCAAATTGATACCTTTGAGGTTGCTGAATTATCTTGTTATGTGGATCATGACGATCCAAACATACAAAAATCTCCCTGGAAAGTTTATCCAAATAAACCGAGGCCCGAAGACCCCGGATACTCCACGTATAAATCAAACGTCGTGGCGCAGTTTGGAGACATATCCTTTAATCATGTGCTGCTTAATTTTATGCCGGATATTGTTATGGATATCCGTGACTGGTGGATGATTGAGTTTGAGCAAAGGTCTCCATTTAGAGATTTTTTTCATTGGGCGATTATGCCAACGGTGGACGCTGAACCACAAAATTCTCAATGGATAAATACTTATGATTCTGCTGATTCTGTGTTTGCGTACTCTGAATTTGGAAGAGACACAATGCTTAATCAGTGTAACACTATAAATTTTATAGATGTGGCATCGCCCGCTGCCAGTAAATCATTTTCTCCTGTAGACAATAAAAAAGAACACAAGAAAAATATGGGACTCAACCCAGACAGTTTGATTATTGGCACGGTCATGAGAAATCAAAAGAGAAAGCTGTATCCAGACCTTTTCTCTTCCTTTGCAAAAATATTAGATCGCACAAATAATCCTGATTTATATTTGTATGTTCATACCTATTATCCTGATATCGGTTGGGATTTGCCGCAACTAATTCAAGAAAATAATCTGTCTAGCAGGATACTGATGACGTACAAGTGTAAAAAGTGTTCTACTATTTCTGTAGATTTCTTTAAAAATTCTGTTCAAGTATGTAATAATTGTAAACATTTCTCAAATCAGCTTGTTGGAATAAGCAATTCAATTGATGAAACAGAACTATCAAAAATATATAACTGTTTTGACGTTTATGTGCAATATGCCAACAGCGAAGGTTTTGGTATGCCTCAATTAGAAGCTGCTAGTTGTGGGCTGCCGGTAGTGTCTACATATTATTCCGCCATGCAGTCTGTGATAGACAATATAGCAGGTTTTGGAATACACCCACTAAGTTACTACAAAGAGTGTGAAACGGGGTGTAATCGCGCTGTGCCAGACAATGAGGCTTTTATATCTCTGATACTGGGTATGTGTAAGTCTTACGAAGAAAACCCAAATTGGTTTATAGAACAAGGCGCACAAATTAGAAATAGCGCGTTGAGCCACTATACATGGGATAAGGCCGCAGACGCTTGGGCCAAAAGGTTTAAACAAATTGAACCACGCGATCAATCAGAAACTTGGTTTTCTGCTTCTAGAATAAAACAACCCAAAACCAATATACCACCAGGGCTAAAAAATGTAAACGATATAACAAACTATATCTTTGAAAATGTTTTATGTAAACCAGAATGGGTTGGTGGTCATATCTGGAGAAGAATGCTTAAAGATTTGACATTTGGTTACAAGTGTGAAAATATGAACAAAGATTTTTATTTTAACGAGTCTCACAAACAAAGTCAAAATTCAAATACTTCATTTTCTCCACAGGACGCTTTGACCGAAATGTTAAATTTTAGAAATCAAATTAACGAATGGGAACAGGCAAGATTAAATATGATTAACTAGAGAAAAACACAAGATAGAAAATAAATTGTGTATATATGGGTAGTCGCATCACCCCATAGGAGATCAGTATGATAGACAAGAAAACATTACAAAAACTATATCAAAAAGATAAAAAATCAACTTATGAAATCGCCTCAATATTAGGTTGTAGTTCATCAAAAGTTTTAAGATGGATGAAAAAATATGACATTAAACCGCGAGACATATCAAAAGACATAATAGGAAACAGGTATGGTAAATTAATCGTTATTGAAGAATTGGGGGACAGGAGGACAAAAAGTGGAAAAAGATATGTTAAATTTTTATGCCGATGCGAGTGCGGCAGATTTAAAACTTGTTTGAAACATAGATTAATGGATGGAAGAAACACATCGTGCGGATGCTCAAGCGGCAAACCCTCTGAGGAAAATGGGAACTGGAACGGATATCAAAAGATAACCGGCACATATTGGGGCAGTTTAAAAAGAGGAGCGAAAAATAGAGGGTTCCCGTTTGATATATCTATTGAAGAAGCCTGGGATATTTACATAAAACAAAACAAAACATGCGCCCTAACTGGAGAATATATTACAATGCCTACATTCACAAAGAATGAAAGAAAAATAACAAAAGATAGAAAGAAAAATTTTGCCTCATTAGATAGAATAGATAATTCTTTGGGGTACTCTGCTCAAAATTGCCAATGGGTAACAAGAGAGTTAAATATGCTCAAGGGAGAAATGGGCAATGAGCATTTTATAAAAATTTGTAGGAGTGTTTGTAATTATGCCGCATAAAGTACTATACATTCATCACGGGCGCGACGGAACCGGATGGGGCGACGCCGGAATTAATAACATCTTGGCACTAGACTCTGCCGGTGTAGAAGTTGTCCCAAGAGCTATTTCTTATAATGAAAAAGATTCAGGAGTGGATCAAAAAATATTAGATTTGGAAAAAAAATCAACAAATGGATGTGACGTATGCGTACAGCATACTCTGCCAAGCAATTATGTGTATGACGCTAATTTTAAAAACATAGGATATTTAGCAACAGAATCCAGCGACTTTTGCGATACAGGATGGCACAAAAATATAAACACAATGGATGAATTGTGGGTTCCTTCTAATTATGTAAAGGAAGCGTGTATCAAAAGTGGTGTCACAATACCGATTAAAATAGCGCCACACTGCTTAGATGTAGAGTCTTACATAAAAAGCCCAGACAACGCGAAAGTACAAGAGCTTTTGAATACTTTTAATTTTGTGTTTGTTGGAGAGTTTATAGAAAGAAAAAATTTAAAAGCACTGGTTAGGGCGTTTCACACAGAATTTCACCCAAAAGAAGATGTGAATCTTTTAATAAAAACCTCTGGCATAGATGTAAAAGAACTACAGACATATTGCGACTCGATCAAGAAAGGCTTGAAAACAAGAAACTCATATAAAAAAGAAATATCTATTTGTGGCAGGCTAGAAAAAATAGATTATATTTCTGTATTAAAACAGTGTCATTGTTTTGTTATGCCCAGTAGGGGAGAAGGTTTTTGTATACCAGCGCTAGAAGCTATGTGTCTGGGGATTCCATCGTTATATACTCAAGGAATGGCGCTTGATGAATTTTGCGTAGGAGAGCCTGTATCTAGTAAAGATGAAGCCTGCTTTGGTGGAATGGGTTCTCTGTCAAATTTATATACCGCTAATAGCTCATGGAAAGAAATAGATGTAAGAGATTTACAGATAAAAATGAGGACGGCTTATATAAAAAATTTAGACCAAGAAATAAAACAAAAATGCCAAGAAGAGGCTAGAAAATACTCACATGAAAATATTGGAAAATTGTTTAAGGAGTTATTGAATGACTAGTGTGGCTAATCAAAAATCAGTAGCTAGCATACTGAGGTCTGCGCACAGACCAAAAAAGCTTAATATATTAACATTTTGTGCCCATGAAAGATACGAACAAAACCTTTGTAAAACTGGTCATAATTTTTATTCCTTGGCGGTAGGAAAAACATGGGATAAAGACTATGGAAAAATACCAAACAATTATCATATTATAGAGTCAATACCGGACTATATAGATTTTGATTTGATATTAGCCCATACAGATTGCGATAGACTAAGAATCATACATAGCTATCTCTCTGGCGTGGATACCATAAGCTCTAACAAAACACATATACCAATTTTGAGGCATAATCATGTGCTTCCAGATGTCAGATTTGACCTAGAGCAGCAAAGAAAAAACGCAATAAATCCTATGGTTAATTATTATTCTTTCATTTCTGAATACTCTATGAATCAATGGGGATTTAACAAGCAAAACTCTATTGTGATTGAGCATGGTGTAGATACAGATTTCTGGAATCCGGGCGAAGAACAAAGAGACAATGTTTGCCTTTCTGTTGTAAATGATTGGCCCAATAGAGATTGGTGCTGCGGGTGGAATTTATGGAAGCAAACTGTTGGTCTTGACGGCGGCAGTGGCACCGCTTCTGATCCCTGGAGGTGCGAAATTCCAATCCGGGTATTTGGGAAAAGTCCTGGCCTATCAATTCCCGCTGAGTCAACAGAGCATTTACGTCAAATATATCAAAAATCTAGAATATTCTATAATACATCTTTACATTCTCCTGTGCCTAGTGTATTATTAGAGGCTATGGCTTGTGGATGCGCCATCGTGTCTACGGCCACATGTATGATTCCAGAAATAATCCAAAACGGCGTTAATGGACTTATCTCTAATGATCCAAAAGAACTTAAATCATATTTAAATATGTTATTGCAAAACGAACCAATAGCTCAAAAACTTGGGCAAAATGCCAGAAAAACCATAGAAACTAAATTTAGTCTAGAAAGATTTACTGCGGCATGGAATAATGTATTTAACAAAATATTAGAATCATACAGAGGATAACAATGAAAATATACTTATCTCACAAAAAATCAACAAATTCAGAATTTACGCATGTTTCAAACATAATGATGCTTGATAATATCGTAACAAACTGCGAGGCTACAGAAATAGTTGTGGATAATTTCCTGCTCCAATTTTCACTTGGTGAATTACCTATAGCGCTAGATAAAATATTAAGCAAATTAAGAATTAATTCTAAATTAACAATTAAAGAAAAAGATATAGATATTATATCAATGAAGTATGGTCGCGGAGACTGGTCTCTAGAAGAATTAAATTCAAACGCATTCGACTCAACGGCCATCAAGTGTTTTCTAAATATAGAAACAATACAAGGAAAACTGTCTAATAAAGTACAAATAGAAAAATCACATTTAGATCAAAAAAATGGTAACTTTTTAATTGTTGCAAGGAGACTAAAATAATGGTTGAAACAAGTTGCGCCGGTTGTGTTTTTGCTAAAATTAAAAACAATAAGCAGTACGGATGTGTTTTAAACAGAACAGAGAAAATAGAAGAAACAGAACCAGAAATAAAAGATGATATTGAATACAAAAAACTGTTAAGATTTTGTAATACTTACAGGCCAGATAAATGGCTAAATAACTTGTCTTTAGAAGATAAACTAAACGCAGATCAGGCGGTCATGGAAGAAGTAAAGCCCAGA
>Ga0255768_10002238_pt1 | contig 19475 bp, 18 predicted proteins | sample 071ome_33_FD_179983 | JGI IMG/M metagenome (GOLD analysis project Ga0255768, IMG submission 179983) | Coastal salt marsh microbial communities from the Groves Creek Marsh, Skidaway Island, Georgia - 071412AT metaG (version 2) | ecosystem: Environmental > Aquatic > Marine > Intertidal zone >...
GTTCCTGTAAGATTGATTGTCGCATCGTCTCGGTCACCTGTATTGGTAGTGTCCTCTTTTTTACAAGAAGCTAAACCAACGATTAGGCCTACAAATACAAGTAGTTGCTTTTTCATAAATTGTGGTATTCTAACCAAATGTAAAAAATTACTGCCGAAATAGAAATAATTTTAGAAATTGTGTTACATCTTTCAGTCGCCAATCGTCTAGGATGTATAGGCTAAAATCTAATGGAATTGTCTTTGATCAAAAACAACCAACACGAAAGCGATCTCAATCAAGAAAAATTGTTTCGGATTGCAAAAAGAATGATGGTCTCTGTCGATGAAGCCCAAGACGCCGTACAGGAAATCAACATCAAGTTGTGGCAAATGGCTCCAGAAAAAAGAGAACAGCTACAAAATCTTGAATCCTATGCGGTGACCATGATCAAAAACTACTGTTTGGACCGTTTAAAATCCAAACAAGCGGCACATCAAGCACTTGAAGACAATGCATTGCGTGTCGAAGACACCCGATCTTTGGACCAGCAGATCGATCATTCAGATAGCCTGGATTGGGTAAGCAAGCTGATCAATGCCTTGCCCGAGCGGGAGCGCCTGATCATTCAACTTCGTGAAATCAAAAACTATGAATTTGAAGAAATTGCAAAAATAGTGGACCTCCCCGAAGTTACGGTTCGCGTGTATTTATCTCGAGCAAGAAAAAAATTAAGAAGTCAATACCTAAAAATAGACCCTCATGGAATCTAAGAAAGTAACTGATTTATTGGAAAAATATTTTGAAGGGCAGACCACCCTCCAAGAAGAGCAACAACTGCGAACATACTTTAGTAGCGCAGAACCACTCCCTGAAAAACTCCGGCCATATGCGCCCTTCTTTAAGTACACGCATCAAGCGCAGCAAACAACTGTTAGGGGCAATAGCCCCCACCAAAGCTATCGTACTTTTTGGGCTGTTGCTGCAAGTTTTTTGGTGTTGATCTCCATTACATTTTTGAGCCAAGACAACTACTCCACAGCCGAAATTGAAGACGCCCAAGTCGCCTATATGCAGTTTAAAGATGGTCTAGATTTGGTTTCTAGAAACCTAAATAAAGGCACATCAACAATCAGTTACATCGATTATTTCGAAAAATCGACCAACAAAATTTTTAAATAGAAAAGCAATGAAAAAATTTATCCTAATTATCCTTTTTGCCCAAATGGCCCAGTATGGCGCTGCACAAACGGTCTTTGAAAAATTTCAAAACAGCGATGCGGTTTCCTACATATCGATCAACCCCAAAATGTTTCAACTCTTTGGTAAAATGAGCATCAATACTGGAGATCCCGAAGCGCAGGCCTACCTCGATATGGTCCGAAGTATAAAAAACTTTAAAGTATTGATCACCGGTGATGCATCAATTGGCGATGAAATCGGTGAGATGGTAAACAAAATGGTCTCTCAAGAAGCCATGGAAACCTTAATGACTGTCAAAGATTCGGATGCAAATATTGTTTTTTACATTAAATCAAACGACAATGACTCCAAAGTGGAACGCTTGTTAATGTTTTCTAAGGGGCTAAAAGGCATAGACCTAGACGTTAATAATGCCAACGTAGAAAATGTCCTATTGCTGCTTGAGGGTGCTATAGATTTAGACCAAATATCCCTGTTGACCGAAAAGATGGATTTGCCAGGTGGGGATCAACTTAAAAAGGCGAAAAAAAAGAATCAGTAATCCATAGTTAAAATGAAAAACTTACAATTACGAGCTGTTTTATGCGTCTTGATGACTTCTTTTCTTTTCAGTTGTTCAGATACGATGAGCCTCCAAAAATATTATGTAGAAAAAACTGAAGACGCTGATTTTATCATCGTAAACCTTCCCATTGATCTTCAACAATTTTTAAAAGATGAACTGACACCAGAAGAGCTTATAACGATGGAATCCATTCGGAAACTCAATGTACTTATTTTTAGAGGTAATGATCAGAATACTACCAAAATGGAGCGTGAGATTCGAGTTTTGGATCAAATTATCTCTCAAAAAAAATACAACAGTCTCACCGATTTTGGGATGCTAAAAACCAAAGGCAAGCTCGTATTTCTTGGTACTGAAGACAAAATTGACGAAGGCGTTGTCTATGTACGTAACCAAGACATGGGATTGGCTGTAGTTCGAATATTGGGTAATGATATGAACCCAAGTGCACTGCTCTTACTGACCAAAAAAATTAATAAAGCAGATTTTATTTCTGGGTTGGGTGCGCAAATTGAAGGACTTTTCAACACCTTAGAAAAAGTCGAAGCCAACGAAAAAATTTCTTTAGATCAAACGCTCTAAAATTAGATTCCTGTATAATTAAAAGGACTAATTTTTTTGAGTTCGTCCTTGACGGTATCAGCCACGTCAAGACCGTCAATAAAATTATGGATATGGGCCCGATCGATGGCAGCATTGGTTCGTGTTAGTTTCAACAAAGCTTCATAAGGATTGGGATATCCTTCTCTGCGAAGAATGGTTTGAATGGCTTCGGCAACTACGGCCCAGTTGGCTTCCAAATCACTTTTTATTTTGTCGGTATTGACCAACAATTTTTTAAGGCCTTTGTCCATTGATTTAAAAGCAATCAGTGTATAGCCAAAAGGGAGTCCTACGTTTCTCAAAACGGTACTGTCAGTAAGATCGCGTTGGAGTCTAGAAATGGGAAGTTTGTTGCTTAGAAATTCAAAAACGGCATTGGCCATTCCAAAATTCCCTTCTGCGTTTTCAAAATCAATGGGGTTGACTTTGTGGGGCATGGCCGAGGATCCGATTTCTCCCGTTTTGATTTTTTGCTTGAAATAATCCATAGAAATGTAAGTCCAAACATCACGACACAAATCAATATAGATTGTATTGATTCTACGAAGTGCATCGCATAGCGCTGCAAAGTGGTCATAATGTTCTATTTGTGTTGTTGGAAATGAATGCTTAAGTCCTAAGCCTTGTTCGATAAATCGAGTTCCAAATTTTTTCCAATCCAACTCGGGATAGGCCACTTTGTGTGCGTTAAAATTTCCGGTAGCTCCTCCAAATTTTGCGGCATGTGGCACTTGCAAAAGATGGGTTTTTTGTTCTTCCACACGATTGATAAAGACCTCAAATTCTTTTCCTAAACGGGTAGGTGAGGCGGGTTGCCCGTGTGTTCTGGCCAACAGAGGGATGTCTTTATACTCTTCTGCTAATGACACCAATGCTTCTTGGAGGTCTTCGAGATGAGTTAAGTATTCTTTTTGTAACGCACATTTTATCGAAAGCGGAATCGCGGTATTGTTGATGTCTTGAGAGGTCAATCCAAAATGGATAAACTCTTTGTATTTGTGGAGGTCTAGTTTGTCAAATTCTTTTTTGATAAAATATTCTACCGCTTTGACATCGTGATTGGTTGTTTTTTCTATTTCCTTTATTTCTAACGCATTATCTTGGTTAAAATGGGTGTATATGCTTCGCAATTCTTCAAAAAGCGAAGGGTTAAAATCCGCAAGTTGCGGCAAGGGCAACTCGCAAAGTGCAATAAAATATTCGATTTCGACCTGAACACGGTATTTGAAGAGCGCTTCTTCAGAAAAGTAAGCAGCAAGCGTTTTGGTTTTTGACCGGTAACGGCCGTCAATTGGATTAATAGCATTGAGCGCGGTCAGCATCATAGTATCAAACGTTTGAAGTGCAAAGATACGGTACGCTTTGGAACTGAAAAGGATTAGAGCAATAATTCTCTTGCAGCAGCTTTAAATCCGGGAGATGCGGTTGGCCATTGTTTTTTGATTACGGCCTTTAATTCGGGTAAAATCCATGTGGCATGATTTTGCAATTGAATCAAAATTTTGATGGCAAAACTTTGAGTGGCAACTTTGGCGGGGAAAATCAGCCAATCAAAAGCAATAGAAACCAACAATTCGTTTTGCTTCTTCGTCAAATTGGCGCTAGGATTTTTACAGAAATAAAAGAGCAACTTGCTCAATGAACGTCGTACCGATTCATTTTTGATAGACGCTATTTTATTTAAAATTTTGGGCACATATGTTGTTAACTCCAAAAGGTTGTCCATAAAATAGCATTCCATAATCCAAGCACTCATCACTTGTCTTTGTGCACTGTTGTTTTTGAGACTATAGCTGACCATTATCGGAATAAGCTGGGGATGCTTTTGGACAAATGTTTTTCCCAGTTCGCGGTCCGTTCTTCGAGCACTTAGTTGGTCTAGCAGGTTTTCAAAGGCAGCAGTGATCAGCATTTTTTACATTTGAAGAATTTTGTACTCTTCATAGCAGCTGCTAATGGCTTCAAGGATTTGCAGGTCGTTGGACTCTTTGATAAAAACATCCGAATAGTTGCAGTTACGAAGTATTTCATCAATATCTACCTTTTGCAAATTGAGCAATTGGCTCAATACTTCACGATCAAATTTGGCCGCCAACAGGTTTTTGATTTCGTCATCGGCACGCATCTGTTTTAACTTGCGCATCTGTTGTGGATTTTTGCCAAAGAGATTGTGCAAAAAGTCTGCGGGATTAAAAAGTGCTCCAACAGCTTTAGAGAAAGCACCTCTCCCTTGGTTGCCGGCTTCATAACCCGAATTGGGTAGGCCTGAAATACTAAATCTTCCCGCTGGATTGATGGGGACATTTTTGGCATCGATGTCTAAATAACCGGTCAATTGATAGGGCCTAATAATGATTTCTTCCAGGGCAAATGCCAATTCGGTTAGCTTGAAGGTGTTGTTTCCAAACTTGATCATGTCTGCATTTACAGGGACTTTTAGTGGTTTGTATCCCAGATACGAAAAATATAGCGTATCATTTACTGCTACCGGAATCTCAAACACCCCTTTTGCGTCCGTTGTGGTTCCAATAACGCGTGTAAGGTTTACTACATGCACGCTTTCCATCGGGCGGTTGCTGGTTTCATTGAGAACCTTAGCTTGAAAGATTTGGGCAGGATTTTCTTCTTGACCTACAACATGCCATGCCGTCATGAGACAATATAAGAGTGCAAAAATGTGTTGTAGCGGTCGATTCATTGGTTAAAAATAGCAAGAAATATTATCAACAGTATGATTCAATAGAATTTAACCCAATTTTAGAACATAGCAGCCTGTGTTTTGAGAAAATCTACTAGTTTTTGGATGGCAATGCCCCGATGACTTATTTTATTTTTGGTGTCCATAGGCATTTGGGCAAAAGAGTTGTCAAATCCATGGGGTTGAAAAATCGGGTCGTATCCAAACCCGCCTGATCCTGTAGGTTGGTCTAGGATTTTGCCCTTTACAATTCCTTCAAAGGTATGTTGTTTTCCCTTGAGGTGTAAAGCAATTACGGTTCTAAACTGGCCCCCACGATGGGGTTGGCCTTTCAAATCGTGCAGAAGTTTTTGGACATTGCGCACTGCATTTGATGGGCTGCCAGCATAACGCGCAGAAAATACACCTGGGGCACCCCCCAATGCCGTAACTTCCAATCCGGTGTCGTCGGCAAAACAGTCCATTTTGTATTGGTTATAAATAAAATCAGCTTTTATCCACGCATTGCTCAGCAGTGTATCACCAGTCTCAGCGATTTCGTCTGTACAACCAATGTCGTCAAGACTATAAAGCTGAATGCTGCTCGGAATAAGTTTTTGTACCTCTTCTAGTTTATTTTGATTGTGCGTTGCAAATACAAGCTTCATTTATTGATGGTGATAAGGTTCGTTATTAAGTATGGTGTATGCACGATAGAGTTGCTCAACAAAAAAGAGGCGCACCATTTGATGCGAAAAGGTCATTTTAGAAAGTGCAATTTTTTCATCTGCTCGTTGATATAGGTCATCACTAAACCCATAGGGCCCACCAATGACAAAAATACAGCGCTTAGCTCCAAGGTGTTGTTTTTTTGCGATCCAGGAGGCAAAGGTGGGCGAATCCATTTGTTTCCCTTTTTCGTCCATGAGTACCAGATAATCTGCTGAAGTAACTTTATTGAGGATACGTTTGCCTTCTTGAATTTTTTGCTGTTCGACGGTTTGTGTTTTCCGATTTTTGAGATCAGGAATAATTTCTATACGAAATTTGCCGTACCGTACAATCCGTTGTTGATAGCGCTCGATAAGGGAGATCAATTGTTGATCGTCCGTTTTTCCAACAACAAAAAGTACGTTTTCCATCTTGCAAATGTACAGCGCCTTTATTTTTAAAGCCATTTTTTTAGACCATTTTAAATTCAATGTATCTTTGATGCAATCCTACACAAGCTATTTTGAAAAAAAGGGTCAGAGACATACCGGTTCTAAAAAAGTTGATTCAATTGTTGGATGCGATTTCCGTTCCCGGTTTTGAGGGTTTTTCTTTATATAGACTCATGGAGCTGTATATTATAGGTATTGTGCGGGGTACTTTGACGTCTCGAGCCGGAAGCATTTCCTTTAGTTTTTTTATGGCGTTGTTCCCGTTTCTTCTGTTTGTTCTCAATCTGATACCCTTTGTACCCATCGAAAATTTTGACGTGGTGCTGCTTAACTTTATCGAGTTATTGCTGCCCAAGGAGACCCAAGGGTTTTTCTCAGACATATTTCTGGACATACAGAGTAAGCCCCGTGGAGGGTTGCTGTCTTCGGTTTTTTTGTTGTCTATTTTTCTGACCGCCAATGGAGTTAGTGCCATTTTTGCAAGTTTTGAAGAGTCGTATCATATCAAAATTTCGCGTACCCTTTTTAAACAATACCTCTATGCGATGGGTGTTGGCGTTTTACTTGCACTGAGTTTGTTGTTGGCAGTAGCGGTTTTTGTGTTTTTTGAATTGTATATTCTTAGAAACCTACAAGGAATCTTAGAAAATACAGTAAACTGGATTCGTATCGGACAATTTTTATTTTTTATCCTTCTTACCTATTTATCGGTAGCTATACTCTATTATTTTGGAACGATCGAAACTCGAAAAATGCGCTTTTTTTCACCAGGAGCACTAATGACCACGCTATTGATTATATTGACAACCTACCTTTTTGGATTGTATATCGAAAATTTTTCTACCTACAACCAATTATACGGCTCCATTGGTGCTTTGTTGATTTTTCTACTCTACATCTGGATAAATTCCAATATCTTGTTGTTGGGTTTTGAACTCAATGCCACAATCACAAGCATCAAAAATAGTAGCCCATTTTGATGAAAATTGTGGCCTAAACTACAGGAGATGAATTTTGTAGATATAATCGTTCCGTTGCCACTTCCCAAGCCGTTTACCTATGCCCTAGAGGATGCAATGGTCCAACGATGCCAAATCGGAATGCGTGTCGCAGTCCCTTTTGGAAAGCAAAAAATATATACGGGTATTGTTGCCAAAATACATCAAAACCCCCCACAGCGTTATGAGGCCAAATTTGTTGAGCACCTCTTGGATGAAATCCCAACAGTAACAGAACAGCAACTCGAATTTTGGAATTGGATTGCGCGCTACTATCAATGTAACATCGGTGAGGTTCTAAAAGCCGCGCTGCCTTCCCTTATGTTATTGGAGAGTGAAATGCTCATCGCACAACATCCCGAGTGCCCCGACTATCAGACATTGACGTTGACCGACGACGAGTATTTGATCTTAGAGGCATTGCAGCTGAGGCCACTTACGATAAAAGACATTAGCGCAATAATTGCTCGAAAGCAAGTGATGCCGATATTGCATAAAATGGTGCAGTCCAAGTGGATTGAGCAGCAGCAATTGATCGCCGAAAAATACAAACCCAAAAAGGTGCGGATGATACGTCTCCATCCACGGCTCAAGGAGGCGCGTAATCTAAAGGCGGCCTTAGACGAGTTGTCGGGGGCTCCTCGTCAAAATCAACTTCTTCTTGCTCTTTTGGATCCCCAAGACAAAGCTGCTTGGAAACCAGCGGTTGCTTTGATGAAAAAAATTGGCGTACAATCCAATATTGCGCGTGTGCTGATTGACAAGGCATATATCGAAGAAACCTATCAGACCGAAAATCGTAAACTACTTCTTCACGACCCGCTACCTTCAGAAATTACATTATCAATCGCACAGCAAAATGCACTGGAGGGCATTCAAAGCGCTTTCAATTCCAAAAATGTAGTATTGCTTGAGGGAGTAACTGCATCGGGTAAGACCGCTGTTTTCTGTAAACACATCGCATCTCAGTTAGATGCCGGTAAACAAGTGCTTTATTTGCTACCCGAAATTGCGCTAACGGCCCAAATGGTCGTTCGACTGCAATCCTATTTTGGCAAAAGAGTGACTGTTTATCACTCAAAATATTCCGGTCACGAAAGAACAGAAGTGTGGCAAGATGTGCTTCATCATCGGTCAAATGCACAGTTAATCGTCGGTGCCCGCTCGGCATTGTTGTTGCCTTTTACAAGCCTGGGCTTGATTGTGGTAGACGAAGAACACGAAACCTCTTATAAACAATTTGATCCTGCACCCCGTTATCATGCACGAGATGCTGCTATTGCACTTGGGCACTTGGTAGGAGCGCAGGTAGTGCTAGGATCGGCTACGCCAGCCCTAGAAACTGCCTATCATGCACGCAAGGGCAAATATGGGTGGGTCCAGCTCAAAGAGCGATATGGCGGAGTTACCCCACCAAAAATTGAAATTATTGACCTCAAGGAAGTGTATAAAAAAAAGCAAATGAAAGGGGTTTTTTCATCGACACTTCACAAGGCAGTTTCTGATTGTCTCGAAAAAGGGCAACAAATTATTTTATTTCAAAACCGCAGGGGATATGCCCCAATTTTAGAATGTTTGAGCTGTGGCCATACGCCACAATGCACACAATGCGATGTAGCACTGACACATCATAAATCCAAAAATCAACTCCAATGCCATTATTGTGGATATCATATTCCGATTCCGATACAATGCCACGCCTGTGGCATGCCGCATTTGGAGACCAAAGGAACTGGAACGCAACAAATCGAAGCTCAGATAGAAGCACTTTTTCCTGAAGCAAACGTTGCACGCATGGATTGGGATACCACCCGCGGCAAGTGGGATTTTGACAACTTGATTCAAGCTTTTTCAAATCAAGAAATTCAGATTTTGGTAGGCACCCAAATGTTGATAAAAGGGTTGGATTTTAAAAATGTACACTTAGTAGGAGTTTTACAGGCCGATCAATTGCTTTTTCAGCCCGATTTTAGGGCTTTTGAACGAAGTTTTCAAATGCTAAGTCAAGTTGCTGGTAGGGCCGGGAGGCATCACGATCAAGGTCGGGTGCTTTTGCAAACTTTCAATCCCCAGCACCCGATACTTCAGCAGGTTATACAATATGACTATGAAACATTTTTTGAGCAACAACTTGGCGAAAGAAAGCATTTTGAATATCCGCCTTTTGCACGACTGGTTCGAATTACCCTCAAGCACCGCAATTTGGCAACAACCCAACAAGCGGCCATTTGGTTCTGCAATGTGATAAAGCAATCCTTTGAAGGTACCGTGCTGGGACCGGTTATGCCCCCCGTTGGTAGAATTAGAAATCAATATCTAAATCAAATTTTGGTAAAAATGGTAGATGCTACCGCCCGCAATAAGATGAAAACCCTTTTGCGGCACACCCACAAGAGCTTTCAATCTATAGGAGCCTTCAAATCGGTAAAAGTTGTGATCGATGTCGATCCTTTTTAACATACCCTAAAATCCTCCGAACCAGACCCGTATATTTAGAATGAATTTAAAATTCATTTTTTTATTAAATATATTTGGAGGTATTAAAATAATTATACTACTTTTATATCACCTGAACATAAGTAGGTTAAGTTCATGGTAAGATTTGGGGCAAAAAGGAGGAATTCGTTCCTCCTTTTTATTTTTTAATATATTTTAGTTGTAATTAAAAAAATATATATACTTTTACATCACCTGAACATAAGTAGGTTAAGTTCATGGTAAGATTTGGGGCAAAAAGGAGGAATTCGTTCCTCCTTTTTATTTTTAGCCCCATGGGTACACCCAAGCTGTGAGCCCTCTAAATTGTCCACTGAGCCATTCTAAAGAAAAATTGCTTCATAGTTTTGTGATATCGAGTTGATTGCCTTATTTTTGCAGCTCGAAAATTATAATTTATGAATCATTACGAAACTGTTTTCATTTTAAATCCCGTTCTATCTGAGACGCAGATAGAGGAAGCAGTGCAAAAATTTGAAGAATTTCTGACCTCCCGTAAGGGCGCAATCACCAGCAAAGAAAACTGGGGATTGAAGAAACTGGCTTATCCGATTCAAAACAAAAAAAGTGCTTTTTATCACTTGTTAGAATTTACGGCACCAGGAGAAGTTATCGATGCACTGGAAGTAGAATTTAGACGTGACGAGCGTGTGATGCGCTACCTCACTGTCAAACTCGACAAGCACGCACTTGCTTGGGCCGAAAAAAGAAGAAAAAAACTTAAAAAGCAAGCCTAGATCATGTCAAAAATCGAAGAACAACAACGCGGAAAAAAGGAAGGTGAAATCCGGTATTTAGCACCCCTCAATATCGACACCAGTTCCAAAAAGAAATACTGTCGTTTTAAGCGATCAGGTATCAAATACGTCGATTATAAAGACGGGGACTTTCTACTAAAGTTTGTAAACGAACAAGGTAAATTGTTGCCCAGAAGATTGACAGGAACCTCACTAAAATACCAACGTAAAGTTGCAGTAGCCGTCAAGCGTGCTCGTCACCTTGCACTTATGCCTTATGTTGGAGATATGCTAAAATAAGCTGTGCTATGGAATTAATTCTCAAACAAGACGTCACAAACCTAGGGTTTAAGGACGATATCGTAAACGTAAAACCGGGTTACGGAAGAAACTTTTTGATTCCTCAAGGAAAAGCCGTTTTGGCGACCAGCTCGGCAAAAAAAGTTTTGGCAGAAAATCTAAAGCAACGCGCTTTTAAAGAAGCAAAAGTTATTAAGGATGCTCAAGACTTGGCTAAGAAAATCGGTGCAGTAGAAATGCAAATCAAATCTAAAGTAGGTGCAGGAGACAAACTTTTTGGCTCGGTATCCTCACAAGATCTAGAGGCAGCATTTGAAGCACAAGGGCATACGGTAGAACGCAATCGTATCACCTTGCCTGGCCGTATCATAAAGCGTTTGGGCAAATACGAAGCAACCATCCGTTTGCATCGCGAAGTATCCATTCAGTTTCCCTTTGAAATTGTAGCGGATACCCAAAAATAATTGATGTTTTCTATCAACTTAAAACCCCACCTAGTGTGGGGTTTTTTCTTCCCATAATGCGCTATACTCGTTTATCTAAAGACCAATTCGAAGCCCTGCACCTAGAGTTTGCACGCTTTCTTGCTGCGCAGTCTATAGATGCCAAACAATGGCAAGAGCTCAAAACCAATCAGCCAGAATCCGTAGCGTTATTTTTAGATCGTTTTAGTGATTTGGTATGGGAGGACATTTTGACAAAAGTTCAATATCTAGAACAGTGGTCTGCCCATCAGCATATTTCGATCAAAAGAACAGACACCCAACTAGAGTCCATTATTGTCAAATCAAATTATACACTTCCGATAGATCAATCGGATGGATGGCAGTGGGTTTTAGAAAATATTCATAGTGATGAGGTGGTCATATATCGTGGGACAAAGCAGTTGGGAGACGACCCCAAGCGGGAGCTCTTCAAATTGATAGAGCAAGGGGCTGAGATTAGCGACGGTAGCCACTATAAGGTTTTGCACAATCTTTTTAAAACCCAAGAATAATTTAGATATTTGTCAATCAGACTTGCAACCATGGCTGTAAAACCAAGCATACCAAAAGGCACCCGTGATTTTTATGCGACTACTATTGCGCAACGAAACTACTTGAAACAAGTGCTGCAAAGAAATTTTGAAACCTTTGGTTTTGAGCCCATAGAAACGCCCACTTTTGAACGACTCGAAACCCTTATGGGCAAATATGGAGAGGAAGGAGACCGTTTGATTTTTAGAATTTTAAATTCCGGAGAAAAAGTCAAAAAGGCGGATCTTAACGCTTTAGAAAAGAACGACTTGAGAGCGTTTTCTGACTCCCTTTCAGAAAAAGCACTACGCTATGACCTCACCGTTCCTTTTGCGCGTTTTGTTGCACAATATCAAAACGAAATCGTATTTCCTTTCAGAAGATATCAAATTCAACCGGTATGGAGAGCTGACCGTCCACAACACGGACGATTTCAAGAATTTGTTCAATGCGACGCCGACATCATTGGTGATCGCTCGTTGCTTCAAGAAATAGAAATGATTCAACTCTATAATGCAGTGTTTGCTGATCTGAAGCTCCCAGCTGTGGTGGTCCGTCTAAATCATCGAAAAATCCTCGCAGGCTTAGCCGAAGCGATTGGCGCTCCAGAGCGCCTGATAGAGTTTACGATTGTTTTAGATAAACTAGACAAAATTGGGGTAGAAGGGGTTGAAAAAGAATTGATAGATCGCGGCTTTGACCCCAAAGTGATAGAACGGCTCAAACCGATGTTGGAACTTACGGGTACTCCAGAACAAAAACTTGATAAACTGGACACCATCTTGGGAGGTTTTGAGGCTGCTCGAACAGGAATTGATGAGCTCAAATATATTTTTCAAACCCTACAAAAACAGGGATTAAGTGCTGTGACACTTGATATTGACCTCACCCTAGCTCGAGGACTCAATTATTATACCGGTATGATTGTCGAAGTTTTGCCTCCACCAGAAGTTAAAATGGGATCGATCGGTGGTGGTGGACGTTATGATGATCTTACCAGTGCATTTGGTCTTAAGGACAAAAGTGGTATTGGAATTTCGTTTGGTTTTGACCGGATTTTTCTAGTGCTCGAAGCCCTGAATCTTTTTCCTAAAGAAATACTTAAAAACACCGAAGTCCTTTTTATCAATACGGATGTCGCTGCTTTAGACTGGTCACTTCAAGCACTTCAACAACTCAGAAGGCAAGGCATAGCTGCCGAAATGTACCCGGTAGAGACAAAATTCAAGAAGCAACTAAACTATGCCAATCAAAAGCAGATTCCTTATGTTATCATTTTTGGTGAAGAAGAGCAAAAGCAAAACGTTTTTGTCCTAAAAGAGATGACTTCCGGAACCCAAACAAGGCATTCATTAGAAACGGATATTCGTCCATTACTCAACCGTTAGTTGGACCTTAAAATCCAATTTCTATTTTTCTATATTAGTGTATAGAAAAACAAATTATGATTTATGACGTTGTTGTTGTAGGAGCAGGTCTTTCCGGAATTGGTGCAGCATACTATTTGAAGAAAAATTGTCCCAATTATTCTTTTACGGTTTTAGAAAGTCGAGCGGCTATTGGCGGCACCTGGGATTTATTCAAATACCCGGGCATCCGTTCAGACTCAGATATGTACACCTTTGGATTTTCGTTTTATCCATGGAAAAATCCTAAGGCAATCGCTGATGGACCAGCCATTTTATCCTACATTAATGAGACGGCCGATGCATTTGGTATTCGTGATCACATACAATTTCAAAGTCGTGTAATTGCGGCCAATTGGTTGTCCGAAATTGGCCAATGGGAACTTACGATTGCTCAAAATGAAAAGAAAACAAAAATTCACACCCGTTTTCTGTTTATGTGCAGCGGATATTATAACTATGCACAAGGTTATTTACCAAAATTTAAGGACACCGATGTTTTCAAAGGCCGCTTGATACATCCCCAGCATTGGGACCCCCAACTTAATTATGAAAACAAAAAAATCATCATCATAGGCAGTGGTGCTACTGCCGTAACACTTTTGCCGGAGTTGGCCAAAAAAGCCCAAAAGGTGACACTATTACAACGCTCGCCAACCTTTATCATGGCGGCACCTAGTAAGGATAAATGGGCTGAATTGATCAAAAAAATACTGCCCAAAAATACAGCGCATCAACTCGTGCGATGGAAGAATATTTTGCTTGGCATGGGATTTTATCAGCTTTCAAAACGTTGGCCCAATTGGATGAAAAAGCAACTTATCAAAGGGGTGAAAAAACAACTTGGCGAAGCATTTGACGCCCAACATTTCACACCGGCATACAACCCCTGGGATCAACGCTTGTGCCTTGTTCCTGATGCCGATTTTTTTAAAGCACTTAAAACCAAAAAGGCGCAAATAGTCACCCAAACAATCGATCGCTTTCTAGAAAATGGCATTCTTTTATCCGATGGTAGCATGTTAGAAGCCGATATTATTGTCACCGCTACGGGGCTTAATGTGCAACTTTTTGGAGGCATGGATTTTAAAAAAGACGGGCAAGCTATCGATACCGCCAGCCTCAAAGCCTATAAAGGAGTAATGCTCAGCGAAGTGCCTAATTTTGCTCTTTCTGTAGGATATACCAACGCTTCATGGACGCTCAAATGCGATTTGAATTGTCAGTTTGTCACCAAGGTTCTCAATCACATGCAAAAGAACGACTACCAAGTCTGCACACCTCGATTTGATGAAGAAAAAATGCAAGTCGAAGAGCTGTTAGACTTTGACGCTGGCTATGTCTTGCGTGCGCGCCATTTTTTGCCCAAACAAGGCAATGCAGCACCTTGGAAAGTCTATCAAAATTATATAAAAGATCTCAAGGCCCTCAAGTACGACTCGATTACGGATGTCTATTTAGAATACCGATGATTTTAAGTCATTAAAATTAGTATCTTTCAACTGATCTTAAACTATAGATAATGAATAATAAGTACATTTTTCTCTTCCTATTTCTGGTATCTTTTTCCACTACTGCCCAAGATTATTTTACGGCGCGTTACGCTCCGTTTAATCAACAAATCCAATCGCCAGAAGCTTTTTTAAACCGGCCTATTGGTGCACAACATACCCGTCATGATCTGATTGTGGCCTATTTAGAATATCTCGCTAGTGCAAGCGCAAGAGCAAAAATTATTTATTATGGAAAAACACATGAGGGTCGAAAATTGCCCATTTTAATTGTAGGTACGCCAAACAATATTGGAACTATTGAGGCTTTGCAAAAGCAACATTTAGCGCAATTGCAAGCACCAAATTCTCCCGACATTTCACGCCCCCTCTTTATTAACCTAGGGTACAATGTGCACGGCAATGAACCCTCGAGTTCTGAAGCAGCACTTTTGGCTGCATACACGTTTACGGCCTCCGAAAATCCCGAAGTTTTAGGCTATCTCGATGAGGCAGTCATTTTTATCGATCCAACGATCAATCCAGATGGAAGAGACCGGCATACACAATGGGCCAACACATATCAAGGCACGCCTTTGGTTGACGATCCAAACGATGCTGAGCATAACGAGTATTGGCCCGGTGGGCGAACCAACCACTATTGGTTTGACCTCAACAGAGATTGGCTTTTAGCAATCAACCCAGAAAGCCAAGGAAAACTCAACTGGTATCATCAATGGTATCCTAATGTGGTTACAGATTTTCACGAAATGGGCTCTCAAAGCACCTATTTTTTTGAACCGATGAAAGACAATGGATCTGCAGACCCGATTATGCCAAAAGAAAATTATGGCTATCTCAACGAACGATTCGGAAATTATTTTTCTCAAGCACTAGATAGTATTGGGTCGTTATATTTTACCAAAGAAGTTTTTGACGGAACCTATCCAGGATATGGTTCTTCTTATCCCGATTTGCAGGGTGGACTTGGGATCCTCTTTGAGCAAGCCAGCTCTAGAGGACACGTCCAAAAAACACCTAACGGACAAATAACATTTCAGTTTACCATCAGAAACCAGTTTGTGTCCAGTATGACAACCGTGAAGGCAGCTGTCGCTACAAAAGACTACCTACAACGCTATCAAAAGCAGTTTTTTGCATCAGCGTTGAACAATAGTGCAAAACAGAAAGTAAAATCATACACTTTTGAAGAAACGGATCAAAATCTAGCCAAGGGTTTTATTGACAAGCTGTTACGACATCAAATAGAAGTGTATCAAACTCGTCCCAATGTATATTCGGTGCCGACCCAGCAACCACAATATCGAATGGTACAAAGTTTTTTTGAAACCTACGAAAACTATCGAGACAGTGTGTTTTATGATGCTTCTGCCTGGTCCGTTGCCAATTTCTACAACATCAAATATCAAGCGAGTAAAACGGATCAACGTAGTGTTCAAATATCAGATTTAGCACAACTTCCAAAATCCCAACCGCTCGAAGCTTCCAATTATGCCTATGTAGTTGATGCTCAAGATTATAATGTTCCTGCGATGATTCATGGTTTACAAAAAGAAGGTGTAGTAGTTTCTGTAGCCTTTAAACCGTTTAGCACAAAATCCCATCTTGGGACATTTGATTTTTCTTACGGCACGTTGGTCATCCCGGTATCGGTCCAGAAAATGGATCGTGACCGCCTTTATGCGTTGCTTCAAAAACTTCAAGACAAATGGTCCATTCAGGTTCATAGTGTCCAAACCGGCTATAACATTAAAGGAATTGACCTAGGAAGCCGCTTTGTGGAACCCTTGAAACCTACTAAAGCCATTATGCTTATCGGAGATGGTGTTCGATCCTACGAAGCTGGTGAAGTATGGCATTTACTGGATACACGTGTTCAAATGCCGATCACAAAAGTGCCCAAACGTACTTTTGATCGCCTCCCATTGGACGATTATAATACCTTGATTATGGTCTCTGGCCGATACGATTGGGACAGTAAGACACAAGAAAAGGTAAAAAATTGGGTGGCAAAGGGCAATACGCTAATTGCCATTGGTACAGCCAATGAAGCCTTAATAAAAGCCAAGATCTTAAATGAAAAACAGCTGACCAGCAAAAAGGATAGTACCGCAAATGCGACGCGCAAACCCTATGTAGATGCTCCTGAGAATCTAGGACGCGAACAACTAGGGGGGGTCTTTGTAAAAGGGGTTTTGGATCTTACTCATCCTCTTGCTTTTGGTTATAAAGAGGCTCAAATTAGTCTCTATAAAAATAATCTTGTATGGTTAGCGCCCTCAAGAAGCCCATACAACACCGTAATTCGTTATACAAATGACGCCCATATTGATGGCTATATTTCTAAAAATATACAAACCAATTTTTTACCTAAAGCAGCTTCGTTGTTGGTCAGCCCCCAGGGAAGAGGACGGATTATTTCGTTTGCCGACAACCCCAACTTTAGAGGAACCGCTTATGGCACTAATAGATTGTTTTTAAACGCACTCTTTATGGGAGATAAAATCCAAACACCTACAGAATAACATTTCGAAACTAAAAATTTGTGTACATGAAACCACGTTTAATCCTTTCGCTTTTAGCATTTTTACTTACTACTTCTGTGGGATTTGCTCAAAAATCCAAACCAAAGAATACGGAAGAAGCACCGGTCAAATATCACAATTTAGAATGGCGTAATATCGGCCCATTTAGAGGAGGTCGAAGCGTGGCGTCAACCGGGGTGGTTAAAGCACCCAATACCTTTTATATGGGATCTACAGGTGGTGGAATTTGGAAAACGCAAGATGCAGGGACAACCTGGACCAATGTATCGGACGGCTTTTTAAAAACGGGTAGTGTTGGTGCATTGGCAGTTTCTGAAAGTGATCCCAATTTTGTCGTCGCTGGAATGGGCGAACACGCCGCTCGAGGTGTGATGACTTCTATGGGCGATGGCGTTTACATATCCACCGATGCAGGTGCATCTTGGAAACATAAGGGTTTATCATTTACACGACATATTGCCAATATTGAAATTCATCCTGACGACCCAAACATTATTTATGTTGCTGCTCAAGGAGCACAGTACGGACCTTCTAAGGAGCGCGGTGTTTATCGCAGTATGGATGGTGGCTCTTCTTGGGAACAGGTTCTATTTGTAGGCGAAACCGTTGGGGCAGCTTCGTTGAGTATGGATGCAACCAATCCTAGAATCTTGTATGCCGCAATGTGGGAACACAGTCGTTCTGCGTGGCAAATGAAATCTGGAGGCCCAAAATCGGGTTTGTATAAATCTACCGATGGTGGGACAACTTGGTCCAAATTAGAAAAAGGCCTCCCCAAGGCATTTGGCAAAGCAGGTATTTCTGTTTCAAGAGCCAATCCCAATCGTGTTTTTGCAAATATTGAAGCAGAAGGCACTAAGAGTGGCGTCTATCGTTCTGATGATGGCGGTATGACCTGGAATCAGGTTAACAAAGACCGAATCACCGTGGCTCGTTCTTGGTATTATATGGAAGTTTTTGCAGATCCAATTGACGAAAACACGGTTTATGTACTCAATGCTCCAGCACTTAAATCTATTGATGGTGGCAAAACGTTTACCCCTATGCCAACACCCCATGGCGATAATCACCATTTGTGGATCCATCCAAAAAACAACCAAATAATGATTAATTCTAACGATGGAGGAGCCAATGTAAGTATCAATGGTGGGCGCTCTTGGAGTACGCAGCAAAATCAGCCAACAGCCCAATTCTATCGTGTTATCGCAGATGCCCAAGTACCTTATCACGTTTATGGAGGCCAACAAGATAATTCTTCGATTGGGATCAAGAGTAGAACCTATGACCGGGATATCGACTGGAAAGATTGGTATGCGGTAGCGGGATGCGAAAGTGCTTTTTTAGCCTTTAATCCTATCAACCCCTCTGTGGTCTATGGTGGATGTTATCAAGGAATTATAGAACGCTGGGATCGTGCGACCGAAACTTCAAAATCAATCAAAGAATACCCCGAATTGGCGCTGGGCAATACCCCAAAGGATTTTAAATACCGTTATAACTGGAATGCTCCAATATTAACCGCTCTTCAAAATCCAAACGTACTTTACCATGCCGGCAACGTAGTTTTCAAATCCTTAGATGGGGGACAGTCATGGGAAGTCATAAGTCCCGACCTAACACGAAATGAAAAAGACAAGCAAGTAGCGGGTGGTGCTCCATATACCAACGAAGCGGCAGGGGGAGAGAACTACAACACCTTAATGAGCTTGGCAGTGTCTCCACATAGCGAAGAAGTCCTTTGGACGGGTAGTGACGACGGGTTGGTACATCTTACCCGTGACGGTGGTAAAACTTGGGAAAATGTAACACCCAAAGGACTTCCAGAGGGGATTATCAATAGCATAGAAGTGGCACCCCAACAACCAGGAAAAGCCTATATCACACTTATGGCATACAAATCGATGGACTTGTCTCCTTATATCTATAAAACAGAAGACTATGGTAAAAAGTGGAAACGTATTACCGATGGTATAACCGGACCCCATACTTTTGTCCGGGTTGTACGAGCCGATAAAAAAATGCCAGGATTGCTATATGCCGGCACTGAAACCGGTTTTTATATCTCTAAAGATGATGGAGCGGCCTGGACGCAATTACAATTAAATTTACCTGTTGTTCCAATCAATGATTTGTACATTCAGGATAATGATTTGATAGCAGCTACTGCTGGACGATCATTTTGGATTCTAGATGATTTGGCACCGCTACAACAACACATACTACCGGATGCCCCCGATCTTTTAAAACCAAAAACATCTTATCGTATCCTAGGGGG
>Ga0255768_10002241_pt1 | contig 19469 bp, 16 predicted proteins | sample 071ome_33_FD_179983 | JGI IMG/M metagenome (GOLD analysis project Ga0255768, IMG submission 179983) | Coastal salt marsh microbial communities from the Groves Creek Marsh, Skidaway Island, Georgia - 071412AT metaG (version 2) | ecosystem: Environmental > Aquatic > Marine > Intertidal zone >...
TTGATCTAAGATTATGCTTATAATGACGCGCGAATATCATGATTTAGTTTTAAAGATTAATTGTAAGACTATTATAATAATTTTTTATGTCCCTAGTACTCTATAACACTCTTTCTAATAAAAAAGAGGAATTTAAAAGCATCAAGCCTAATGAAGTGGGAATGTATGTTTGTGGAGTAACCGTTTATGATTCCTGCCATTTAGGACATGCTCGAGCTTATGTTGCATTTGATGTGCTGGCCAGATATTTATTGCACTCAGGGTATAAATTAAATTATGTTCGAAATATTACTGATATAGATGACAAAATCATTGCTCGCGCAAATGAAAATAATGAATCTTGTGAATCCCTGGTAAATAAAACCATTAGTCAAATGCATCAAGACTTTGATGCGTTAGGCCTTCTTGAGCCAAACGTTGAACCAAGAGCTACTCAAAATATTGATGGCATGATCAAGATGATTGAGGACCTCATTAAATCTGAGCATGCATATTTAGGAGAGAATGGCGATGTCTTTTTTAGAGTCAGAAGCTTTGATGATTACGGTGCTCTATCAAATAAAAATATTGAAGATTTGATTGCAGGCGCCAGAATTGAAAAAGATGAGGCTAAAGAGGAGCCTCATGACTTTGTGCTTTGGAAGCAAGCTAAGCCTGGTGAGCCGAGTTGGAAATCCCCATGGGGGGAAGGTCGCCCAGGATGGCACATAGAATGCTCAGTTATGTCTAAGAATAGCTTAGGAGATTCTTTTGATATTCATGGAGGAGGGCCAGATCTTATTTTTCCACATCACGAAAATGAGATAGCCCAATCTGAGTGTGCCAACAAGGTAAAGTTTGTAAATTACTGGGTTCATTCAGGCTTGCTCAAAATACAGGGTGAAAAAATGTCTAAGTCTCTAGGAAATTTCGCTCTTATAAAAGACTTAATTAACGACTATCATCCTGAGGTTATTAGATTCTTTCTTCAATCTAGCCACTATCGCAGTGAACTTAGCTTTGATGATGACTCTCTTGCAAATGCAAAAGCAGGCTTGACAAGAATGTATCAAGCTCTTGAGACCACAGATCTTGCAGGAGATTCCGCTGATATCTCTCAAGAAATAAGAGCGTTTCAGAATTCAATGGATGATGATCTTAATACTCCCCAAGTATTTGGAAATATGTTTGAAATAGTAAGAAAAATTAATTCTAGCAGTGAAGAATCTGAAAAAGCGAGATTACGATTTGCTCTTGTTTCCATTGGCCAAACGCTCGGTTTGCTGAAAGCAAATCCTGAAGACTTTATGAGGTATGGAGCATCTATTGACGAAACCTTTATTCAAGAAAAAATTCTTGCAAGAAACACTGCTCGACTTGAAAAGGATTTTGCCAAAGCAGATGCAATTAGAGATGAACTTTTGGGCCTTGGCATTATGCTTGACGATTCAAGCGATGGGACAATTTGGAAAAAAATATGACGCCTGCTGAAAAATTTCTAACTATCTGGATGGAGAATTTTACTAAACATAATGAAGGCTTTTTAGATTCTATCCTAGATGACGATGTAAGTTTCCATTCTCCAGTTATCTTTAAGCCATTGCCTGGAAAAGATTTAACTAAGCTTTATCTAATGGCAGCTTCAGAGAGTTTTTCTCTAAATCAATTTAAATATATTCGAGAAATCGTGGGTACAAATCACTTATGTCTCGAGTTTGAAACAATGATGGATGATGTTGTCGTAAATGGAGTTGATCTAATTACTATCAATGAAGACGGAAAGGTAATTGATTTCAAAGTCATGATCAGGACGTCTAAGGGTCTGCATAAAGTACAAGAAAAAATGATGGAATCTTTAGAAAGTCTTAAAGGGAATGATTAAGGGAAGTGGCTCCCCGAGCAGGGCTCGAACCTGCGACCAATTGATTAACAGTCAACTGCTCTACCAACTGAGCTATCGGGGAACGACAAGTTGTGCATTATAAATAAAAAAGCCTCAAAGTAATATATTTACTTATGTCAAAAATCTTAAAAGTCCATTCAAACTATGAGCCAGCAGGACATCAGCCTGCAGCTATCGATACCATAGTTGAAGGCTTAGAAGATGGCTTGCTTCATCAAGTGCTCCTAGGTGTAACTGGCTCAGGAAAGACATACACCATGGCCAAAATTATTGAAAAGACCCAAAGGCCTGGAATTATTATGGCTCCAAATAAAACTTTGGCTGCCCAATTGTATGGAGAATTTAGAGATTATTTTCCAGAAAATTCTGTTGAGTACTTTGTTTCGTACTATGACTATTATCAACCAGAGGCATATGTGCCTACATCGGATACTTATATTGCAAAGGATGCTTCTATCAATGAGCACATTGAACAAATGCGACTATCGGCAACCAAAGCATTATTAGAGAGACAAGACACGGTAGTGGTTGCAACTGTTTCAGCTATATACGGATTGGGTGCCCCAGAGTCTTACCTAAATATGATTTTGCATCTTGATAGAGGTGACTTGATAGAGCAACGCTCTATATTAAGGCGCCTTGCTTCTATGCAATATACGCGCAATGATATCGATTTTCGAAGAGGCACCTTTAGAGTAAGAGGCGATGTTATTGATATCTTTCCAGCAGATTCAGATAGGGAAGCGCTGCGCATAGAGTTATTTGGAGATGAAATCGAACGCCTATCTTGGGTTGATCCTCTAACTGGGGAGTTAATTAATGAAGTTCCCAGAGCTACCATTCATCCAAAAACACATTACGTCACACCAAAGGAAACAATTCTTGATTCACTTTCAGATATCAAGAAAGAACTCAAGGAGAGGGTAGCTTACTTTAGAAAACATGAGAAATTAGTTGAGGCTCAGCGACTAATGGAGAGGACAACGTATGATCTAGAGATGATGGCTGAACTTGGTTATTGCCAAGGAATAGAGAATTATTCTAGATATTTATCTGGAAGAAAGCCTGGAGAACCACCTCCATGTCTTTTTGATTACATTCCAAAAAATGCCATTGTGTTTATGGATGAGTCCCATGTCTCCGTTCCTCAGATTGGCGGCATGTATAAAGGGGATAGGTCTAGAAAAGAAACTTTAGTTGAATATGGATTTCGCTTACCTTCTGCCCTAGATAACAGACCTCTTAGGTTTGAAGAATGGGAGCTGTTGACCCCTCAAAGGGTCTATGTGTCTGCAACTCCCAGTAAATACGAAATGGAGCATAACGACAATATTATTGAACTTTTAGTCAGGCCAACTGGGTTGGTGGATCCAGAAGTAGAAATTAGGCCTGCTGGCACACAAGTAGATGATGTTATTGGAGAGTGCAATGAAAGAGCAGCTTTGAAAGAGAGAGTGCTTATTACCACTCTTACTAAGAGGATGGCAGAAGATTTAACAGATTACCTCAATGAAAGCGGCCTTAAGGCAAGATACATGCATTCTGATATTGATACGGTTGAAAGGGTAGAAATTATTAGAGATCTCAGGCTAGGGCATTTTGATGTTTTGGTTGGAATTAATTTACTCAGAGAGGGCCTTGATATCCCTGAGGTTAGCTTAGTAGCAATTTTAGATGCTGATAAAGAAGGATTTTTACGCTCAGAGGGCACACTTATACAAACCATCGGAAGAGCTGCAAGAAATATTCGAGGCAAAGCAATCCTCTATGCAGATAAAGTAACAGGTTCCATGCACAGAGCAATGGAGGAGACAAGTAGAAGAAGAAAAATACAAGTTGCCTTTAATAAAGAAAATAATATACAACCAAAATCTATAGTGAAAGAAGTAAAAGATATTATGGAGGGAGCTCGGCCTAATAAACGAATATCAAAAAATAGACCAAAGAACTTTGAAGACGATTTAGGGTTTGAAATAAAAACCAATACTCCAGAGGATATTTCCTCATCTATAAATCTCTTAGAAGAAAAAATGTATCAGTTTGCCAAAGAAACTGAATTTGAAAGAGCAGCATTTTGTAGAGATAAAATTAAAGATCTAAAGTATCAGCTAATAGCAAATTAATCGCAGCTATCAGTTAATAGAAGGTAATAGTAATCTCTCACACGCTCAACAAAATCAACGGTTTGTTGGCCTCTTGAGTAGTTATTTGTATTTCCAGGAAGTGAGTTTTGATCAGTATCATTTAAGAGCTTATCTTCCAAGTCTAACCAGGTTACTTCATTAGTGTTTTTATTTATTGAATAGACTAATGATCTAACATTTCCAATGCCTAAATTATAGGCAGCAAGAAGAAACGCGATTTTATCTCCAGAAGAGGTTCCAAATTCAATTTGTTCTTTAAGATCAGCAAGGTATTTTGCGCCACCTAGAATGCTTTGCTTAGCATCAAGTCTATTCATTACCCCAAGAGATTTTGCTGTAGGAAGGGTTAGCATCATCATTCCCTTAACTTGCGTATTTGATCTTGCCTTTGGGTTCCATTGAGATTCTTGAAAAGCTACAGCTGAAACTAGTTCCCAATCTAGATTATTTAATTCTGCGGCCTCTTGAAAGATTCTAAGATAGTTTTGCAGTCTAGATTCCTTGAGCTCAAAAAATTTTTCCTTTTCAAAATTCGTTAATCGAGAAAAAGAAATAATCTTTTGTATCAGTTCGTTGCAACTAGATTCTTGGTATTTGCTTTGAGTATTTGCCTGAGAGCACCCAACAAGAATAAAAGTCAAAAAAAGTGCAGTTAATATAGCTTTCATTGGCTTTCTTTCACTACTTTTTTAGAAATATCTCCCTATAATTAGAACAACGATATTTTAGAAGTTTATCCGTGTCAAAAAAAATTCTTACCTACTACTCAAATGTATGTGAGGAGCTTGAAAGTTTTTCAAAAAAAACCATTGAAAGAAGAGAACTTTTTTTAATTAAAGTTGAATCTAATTTTCAATACGAAGCAGAGCTGTGTTCTATCTTAAATGCTGAAAATCTTGATTTTAGTCCTGCGGTTATCATTGGGCCCAGGCCTGGGACAAAGTCTCCTTGGTCTTCAAAAACAGAAGATATTTTGAATAACTGTGGCATTGATGATGTTCATTCTATTGAAAAATTTGAATGCTATATTTCTGATGAAATAACTAACAAAGATATTACAGAACTGCCTTTTGACAGGATGATTCAAGAGAGGTTTGAGTCTCTGGATGTATTACTTTCTTCTGTAAATCAACTTCGAAATAGCAAAGCGCATTCGGTTAATTTATTGAAAGAGGGCATAGGTGCTCTTTCTGAAGTGAATGATGAGCTTGGCTTAGCTCTCAATGATGAAGAAATGAGATATTTGTATGATTTTTACTCGAGCATACAAAGAGACCCAACGGACACTGAGCTTATGATGTTTGCTCAGGCAAATTCTGAACATTGCCGTCATAAAATCTTCAACGCCCATTGGGAAGCCGACGGAGAAAGACTTGAAAACACTCTGTTTGAAATGATTAAACAGACCAGTTCAACTAATCCTGCCGGTTTAATTTCAGCTTACAAAGATAATGCAGCTGTAATTGAAGGAAAAGAGGAGCAAAATTTCTATCCTTCCAGAGAGCATGTTTATCAAGTTAAGAAAAGGCTTCTTCATCCAACATTAAAAGTTGAAACGCATAATCATCCTACTGCAATTTCTCCTTTTCCTGGTGCTGCGACAGGATCTGGGGGAGAGATTAGAGATGAGGGAGCAACGGGTTCTGGAGCTAAGCCTAAAGTAGGTGTTGTTGGATTTAATGTTTCACACCTTCACTTGCCAAATTCAAAAATGCCCTGGGAAAAATCTCAAAGAAAGCCGGATCATATTGCCTCACCACTTGAAATTATGCTTGAGGGTCCTTTGGGTGGAGCTGCCTTTAATAATGAGTTTGGTCGACCTTGTACCTCAGGATATTTTAGAGTGCTTGAGTCCTGGAACTCTGAAACAACTGCAGTTGGATATCACAAACCTATCATGCTTGCTGGCGGATTAGGCGAAATTAGAGATGAGTATGCACTAAAGAGTCCAATACCAGCTGGCTCTCTAGTAATTGTGCTTGGTGGCCCAGCTATGCTGATTGGCTTGGGGGGAGGTGCTGCATCCTCTATGGGTTCTGGTGCTGGAAGCATCGAATTAGATTTTGCTTCTGTCCAAAGAGAAAATGCTGAGATGCAGAGAAGATGTCAGGAGGTAATAAATACTTGCATCAATGATGGGGATAATTTGATTGAATTTATTCATGATGTTGGTGCTGGAGGTCTTTCAAATGCAATTCCGGAGTTGGCAAAAGATACGGGGCTGGGAGTTGAAATCGAATACGACTCCATCCCAAAAGCTGATAAATCTTTGTCTCCCATGGAGTTATGGTGCAATGAATCTCAAGAGCGTTATGTAATTGCAATTAATTCAAAGAGCTTAAAGGAGTTTGCAGAGATTTGTAACAGAGAGAGATGTCCTTTTGCAGTTGTTGGAAAAACAACGCTTAACAAGGACGTTATTTTGAGCTCTTCTTCCTTACAAGAGACATATATTGATTTACCTTTAAGCATGCTATTTGGAAACCTGCCTATCCAATCTTTGATATATGAAGATTCTATACAGCCTCTTAATGAAGATGATCTAGATCCTGAATTATCCTTTGAAAACAGTATTGTTAACATCCTGCAACACCCATCTATCGGATCAAAAAGCTTTTTAATTTCCATTGCAGATAGATCGGTTGGCGGCTTAACAGCACAGGACCAGATGGTAGGTCCTTATCAGATTCCAGTTTCTAATTACTCCTTAGCACTAACATCATTTTTTGGAAACTCCGGCCAGGTACTTGCGATTGGCGAAAAACCAAATCTTGCAGATATTAATCCGGCAGCATCTTTAAGGATGGCCATGGGGGAACTAATAACCAATCTTATCTCGGTGCCAATAACTAATCTTTCCAGCATAAAAATTTCTGCTAATTGGATGGCTGCATGTGGGACTTTAGAGGATGACTCATGTTTAAGAGATGCTGTTCAATCTCTCTCAAATATTGCGCAAGAGCTTGGCATAGCAATTCCAGTTGGAAAAGATTCTCTTTCCATGAAAACAAAATGGCAAGAAGATAACAAATTTTTTGAGGTTAAAAGTCCTGTAACTGGGGTGTTAACAGGCATCGCTCCATGTGATGATATAAAGCTGGCAATCACTCAGGAGTTTTCTTCTGAGGGAGACAAGCAATTGCTGATACTTTCGTTGAGCCCTAAGCAAAGAATGGGCGGCAGCATTTTTTGCGAAGTAACGGGGCAATCAATACCGCAAGCTACTCCAGATATAGAAAATATTAATGCGCTTAAAGAGCTATTTGATTTTGTTCAAAGGGAGATTGCCGAAAATAATATTTTAGCTCTGCATGATATTTCAGATGGAGGCAGCCTTGTCAGTGCCTTAGAGATGTCCTTTGTTAACAAAGTTGGGTTCAATATTAAAGTTGATAACAACAAACAAAAAGCATTCAAACATTTATTTAATGAAGAAATTGGCTTGCTGGTGCAGACAAAGGAGGGCGAAGCTGAAGAAGTTATAAGAAAAGCCCAATCTCAGGGTCTGTATGCAGAGGTTTATGCTGAATTTAATACTACTCAAGATATTGTTTTATTTTCAGAAAACGAGGTCCGTTTCAAGGAATCTATTCAAAATTTAGAACTTCTTTGGAATAGTACCTCAAAAAATATTAAGGCTATAAGAAATGGATCTAGTTTTGCAGAAGATGAGTTTGCAAGCTTAATTAAGCAGCCTCATCCTTTGAATTTTGAACATACCTTTGAAAATGCACCTATGATCAACACCCATTCACCAAAAGTTGCCATACTTAGGGAACAAGGCATCAATGGTCATATTGAGATGGCCGCTGCATTTTCAACTGCAGGATTTGACTCTCATGATGTGCATATGACCGATCTAATTACAGGTCATAGAAAACTAGGAGATTTTGATGGGTTGGTCTTATGCGGTGGATTTTCTTATGGCGATGTTTTGGGGGCAGGAGGTGGCTGGGCATCTAATATTCTTTTTAATTCTTCACTAAAAGATCAATTTGCTGAGTTTTTCAATAGAGATACTGCTTTTGCATTGGGAGTTTGTAATGGCTGCCAAGCACTCTCCGCTTTAAAGGAAATTATTCCTCAGGGAGACAACTGGGGACCATTCCAAAGAAATCTTTCCAAGCAGTTTGAATCCAGAACTACCCAAGTCACTATTGCAAATTCAAACTCTATCTTTTTTGAGGATATGGCTGGCTGGTCATTACCTATAGTGGTTGCCCATGGTGAAGGAAGACTTGATCTCAATAATAAAGCCTATCAATCTCTATTAACAAACAATCAAATTGCTATGCATTTTACCGATAGAGAGAAGCAGCCAACCAATATCTATCCCATTAATCCAAATGGATCTTTTATGGGGGCGACTGCTATTACTGCTGGTGATGGCAGAATTACAGCCATGATGCCTCATCCCGAACGAACTTTTTTAAATCAGCAGTTTTCATGGACTAAAGATAAAGAAATTGGTTTCAGTCCTTGGCATCAAATGTTCAGAAACGCTTACAAGTTCACTTCAAGTTAGAAAAATGAAAAAGGCGATTGATGTTTTTGGGAAGTGGGCTGAAACAGGTAAAGATGTTGGCATGGAGCAAGGTCATGCTAACTCGGTAAAGGAGATGCTTACCTTTGCTTTAGATGAAAGAGAAAGTATTGGTACAAATTTTAGCTTTTTAGATTTTGGATGTGGAAACGGTTGGGTTCCACGAATGGTCAAGGATAACCCTCTTTGCTCAAGAGCAGTGGGAATTGATGGTGCTGCACAAATGATTATCAATGCAAAATCTAGAGGAGGTGATGTTGAATATATTCATGCTGACATAAATACATATACTCCAAAATATAGGTTTGACCTTATTCATTCAATGGAAGTTTTATATTATTTGGAGGATCCAAAATACATTCTTAAAAAGATTGTTAGTGAATGGCTAACCGATGGCGGCAGATTAATAATTGGTATTGATCACTACTATGAAAACAAAGATTCTCACTCTTGGGAAGAGAAACTGCAAACACCAATGTTGATGTTAAAAGAGTCAGAGTGGCTGGATCTTTTTATATCATCTGGATTGAGTGAGATAAAGTCTTGGCGCTCTAATCAAGCTCAAAATTGGGCAGGCACGCTAGTGTTGACCGGGAAGAGGAACTAATTCTATGCATAAAATCATTTATTTTGTCCCAGAGGATAGCTTAGAAATCACCAAAAATGCCTTATTTGAAATAGGAGCTGGTTCTCAAGGAAATTACTCTCATTGTGCGTGGCAAACTCTTGGAATAGGCCAATTTAAGCCACTTCAAGGCAGCCATCCTGAAAGAGGCATTCAAGAAACTATTAATTCAGTTGAAGAGTACAGAGTCGAGATGCTTTGTGAGGATGCTTTGCTTTATGATGCGATAAACGTTCTAAAGGCATCTCATCCTTATGAAGAGCCAGCGATTGATATCGTTAAGTTAGAAAACTAGAAAAGCTTGATATCTTCTTCTCTGAAATCAAAATTTCCTGATTTTCTGTCTTGGTAGAAATATTCTAAAGTCTTGGTAACTGTTGGAAATGCTATCTCTTTCCAAGGTATATCTTTTTCTTCAAATAATTCTACCTCTTGGCTTTCGGGTGTAGGACCAAACTCAAGGCTTTTTAAGTTTGCCAAGTAGAAAAAATGCACCTGACTTATATGCGTCAAACTAAATGCAGTATAGGGTTGAAGTAACTCAATGCTTGCTAAGGTCTCTTCGTATACTTCTCGAGCAGCTCCTTCTCTCATGGTTTCTGCATTTTCCATAAATCCAGCTGGCAAAGTCCATAGCCCATGCCTTGGCTGAATATTTCTTTTTGCTAGCAAGATTTTATCTTCCCACATACATAAGGCTCCAACAATTAGGTTGGGATTGGTATAAAAAATGCTGTCACACTCTGGGCAACAAAAACGCTTCAAAGAATCGTCAGCAGGAATCTTAAATTCAAGATTTCCGCTTCCACATTTAGAACAGTACTTCAATTTTTAGCCTTAAAAAATAAATACAAGAAGATTAAATTTTCTTATAAAGTTAAACTAACACAATGATTGAGAGCGTTAAGTATAAACTAGAATCGATCAATATTGATAAACCCAGTCAGCAACCTAAGGCAGCTGTTTTACTGGGTATTTGTAATTATGAAGCTTATGTTGATCAGCCAGCTTTAATTTATACAGTTCGTTCTTCAAATTTATCCACTCATTCCGGTGAGGTCAGTTTCCCTGGTGGCAAAGCAGAGGAAGGAGATACCTCCTTGCACCATACTGCGATAAGAGAGGCCCAAGAGGAAATTAATCTTAATCCTAATGATGTAAATTTCTTAGGGCGAATGAATTATTTGATCTCAAAACATAAGATTGAAGTAAATCCCATTGTTGCATCAATAGATAATCCTCAAAAATTTATTAAAAATCCTGAAATTGAGCACATCTTTACTGTGCCTATAAACTACTTACTAGAAAAAAATAATATTTTTGAAGAGACCATAGAAAGGCAGGGAGCAAAGTGGATTGTTCCAACATGGCGCTATGATAATCAAAAGATCTGGGGATTAACTGCAATGATCACAGTAAACTTTTTAAACCATTGTTTTGATGCAGGCATAGAGATAAAGGCAGGCTAATGAATTTGATAACTTTAGAAGGAAAAACACCTGAATTTAAGACGGATGATTATTGGGTTGCACCCAATGCAACACTAATTGGAAATGTAATTCTAGAACATGAAGCGAGCATTTGGTTCAATGCAACCCTGAGGGGAGACAATGAACCCATTGTTATCGGAGAGGGGTCGAATATTCAGGATGGAACTATAATTCATACCGATCCCGGATTTAAATGCACTGTTGGAAAACGAGTTACTGTAGGTCATATGGCGATGTTGCATGGTTGTCAAATTGGAGATGGTAGTCTAATTGGTATTGGCTCAGTAATTATGAATGGCGCAATTATTGGTAAAAATTGTATTGTCGGTGCGAAAGCACTTATCACAGAAGGTATGACGGTACCTGATGGCTCTTTGGTGATCGGAATGCCAGGAAAGATTGCAAGAACTCTTTCAGAAGATGAGCAGCTTATGCCAGGATTGAATGCTGATCACTATATTAATAACTACAAAAGATACAGATGAGCAAGGAGAAGTTGCTTCGCTATAATGCAGGCCCTCATGAGTGCCAAGGGTCATTTTTCCAGGCAGAAAATTCTGAACTTGCCCCAACTATTTTAGTAGGGCATACATGGAAGGGGAAATCTGATTTTGAAATTGAAAAAGCAAGGGCTCTATCTAAGTTAGGGTATAACGCTTTAGCCATAGATTTATTTGGTGATGGTAAATTAGGCTCTTCAACTGAAGAAAATCAAGCCATGATTGAGCCTTTCGTATCAGATCGTGTGTTATTTAGAAATACACTCAAAGATACTGCTGATTTTGCAAAATCTATGGATTCATTTAATGGAAAACTTGGAATGATTGGTTTTTGTTTTGGTGGTCTTGCCACCATTGAATTAGCCAGATCTGGATATGATTTTATTGCAGGCGTAAGTTTTCATGGTTTGCTTAATGACTCAAGCACTAAAACAGAGTCTATAAAATCTAGTCTTTTAATTTTGCACGGTTTTAAAGATCCAATGGTGCCTCCTGAAGTTGTAAGTTCTTTTCAAGATGAAATGAATCGGCATGCTAGCGATTGGCACTTTATCTCCTATGGAGATGCTTATCATGCTTTCACAAACCCACTTGCTAATGATGTTAATCTTGGAACAATTTATAATGAGGCAGTTGCTAATGATGCATGGGATCAAATGCAGAAATTTTTTAAATTAAGAATGCTGTGAAAACTAAAGACATAAGAAAAAAATTTTTAGATTACTTTGAAGGCAAGGGCCATACTGTCTGTCCCTCAAGTATCTTAATCCCGTCCAACGATGAGACTTTGCTTTTTACTAATGCAGGCATGGTCCAATTTAAAGATATATTTTTGGGTACAGAAAAGTCATCATTTGTGCGAGCAACTTCATCTCAAAGATGTATTAGAGCAGGCGGAAAACATAATGATCTTGAGAACGTAGGTTATACATTAAGGCACCATACCTTTTTTGAGATGTTAGGTAACTTTAGCTTTGGTGATTATTTTAAGGAAGAAGCTATTAAATATGCTTGGGAATTTTTAACTACAGAACTGAAGTTAGAAGAAAGTAAGCTTTGGATTTCAGTGTTTAAAGAAGATCTCGAGGCTGAAGAAATCTGGAAGAAAGTTATTGGCATTGACCCTGAAAGGGTTGTAAGGCTTGATGAGGAAGATAATTTTTGGTCTATGGGAGATACAGGTCCCTGCGGACCATGTTCAGAAATCTATTATGATCATGGAGAAGGTTTTGAGGGGACTCCGCCAGGTCATCCAGGAGATGAGGGTGATAGATATGTTGAGATCTGGAATCTTGTATTTATGCAATTTAATCGCAGCAAGGACGGCAAACTTACCCCCCTGCCAAAGCCATCTGTTGATACCGGTATGGGTCTTGAGAGAATTGCTGCAGTTATGCAAGGCGTAGCATCTAATTACTCTATTGATTTATTTCAAGATCTGATTAATTCAAGCGAGACCTTGCTAAAAAATACTGGTTCTAATTCTCACAAGGTGATCGCAGATCATATTAGATCAGTGAGCTTCTTAGTTTTAGATGGAGTTATGCCATCTAACGAGGGAAGAGGTTATGTTCTCAGGAGAATAATGCGAAGAGCTATCAGGCATGGATATAAATTAGGCGCACGCAAACCTTTCTTTTTTCAATTGGTTAAACCCTTGGCTAAAACCATGGGATCTCAATATCCAGAACTCAAGAAAGCTGCAAAAAAGATTGAAGAAGTTATTCAAACTGAAGAGCTCAAATTTTTTGAGACCTTAGGAAAGGGATTAAAGATTCTTGATGAAAATTTATCTTCTGGAGAAAAAGTTATTTCTGGAGAAGTTGCATTTAAACTACATGATACTTTTGGTTTTCCAATCGACTTAACCCAAGACATAGCTAGAGAGAAAGAAATTGAGGTAGATATCCCCGGTTTTAATAAGTTAATGTCAAAACAGCAAGAGGGTTCAAAGCAGGGAAGCTCCTTTGCAAAAGTTAATTTAGAGTTAGGTAATATCTCTGAGACTACTTTTACAGGCTATTCTGAACTTCAATCACAATCTTCAGTTTTGGGAATTTGGGAAGACGGACATCCAGTGAAAAAAACCAGTGGAAAAGGTATTGCACTGGTGGCTTGTAAGGATACTCCTTTTTATGGAGAATCCGGTGGCCAAGTTGGTGATCGGGGAGAGATATCTGCAAAAGGATTTGCAGGCAAAATACTTGACTGCCAAAAAGAAGGCAATATCTTTCTACATACTGTAAGTTCTTCAAAGGGATCTCTTAAACAGGGAGATGCTGTGCAGTTAACAGTAAATGAAGAGCTAAGAAATGATACTGCAAGAAATCACTCTGCAACTCATCTTTTGCATGCTGCTTTAAAGCAAGTGCTGGGCAGCCACATTGAGCAAAAAGGCTCGTTGGTAAATGATGAAAAATTAAGGTTTGATTTCTCTCACCCTAAACAGCTTAGTAAAGCTGAAATTAAATCCATAGAAGATTTAGTCAATCAAATTATTCTTAAAAACGAAGAAGCAAATACTAACTTAATGAAGTTGGAGGATGCTAAGGCTGCTGGCGCAGAGGCTATGTTTGGTGAGAAATATGATGATGAAGTGAGAGTGCTGACTTTGGGAGCTGGTTTTTCCATGGAGCTTTGTGGGGGAACTCATATTAAGCGCACCGGTGATATCGGTCTTTTTATGATTCAATCTGAATCTAGTGCATCCTCAGGGGTCAGAAGAATAGAGGCAATCACAGGAAGCAAGGCTTTAACTCATATTCACTCCCTCAGGGAGAATGTGAGTAAAATGCAAAACTCTCTTAACACCTCTCTTGATGATCTTCCTAATAAAGTTCAGAAGCTACAAGAGGAAAATAAGAACCTAAAAAAAGGAGTTTCAGCATCTTCGAACATTACATTTGAGGAAAGAAGCTTCGATCAAAAGGATATATCAATTTACTTTGCTTACTCGCATGATAAAGATGCTTCTGCTATGAGAGGTTTGGTTGACAGCAAAAAATCAAATCCTAAAACTATAGCTGTTTGTGCAGGGGGTTTGCCAGAGAATCTTCTAATCATTGTGGGAGTTTCTAAGGATCTCACTAAGACTTACCAAGCTAAGGAAATTCTAGATAATATTCTCAAGCCATTCAAAGGAAAAGGTGGTGGAAAAGAGGAATTTGCTCAGGGGACTCTTACAACAGACTCTAAAGCAGTGTTTGAGGAGACATTGCAGAAAATCATCGCAGAAACTATTTAATTTTCATGAAAACCATTGTGCTTAAATTTGGAGGTACCTCTGTTGGGTCTATCGAAAGAATAAGTGCTGTTGCCAAAATTATCAGAGAAGCAAAAAAGGAAGCATTTCCCATTGTCGTGGTATCTGCAATGAGTGGAGAGACAGATCGTCTAATTAATCTAGCAAATGAAATACATGAGAATCCTCCGAAACGAGAATTCGATGCCTTGATATCTACTGGAGAGAAGGTGAGTGCAGCCTTGCTTGCTATGTCTCTTAATAAAATAGATGTTCCGTCAAAATCTTACTCTGCTGCTCAAATTTCCATGAGGACAACTTCTCAATTTTCTAAAGCAAAGATTATTAATATTGATTTCACAAGGATAGAAGAGGCTATTCAAAATAATTTTGTTCCAGTGATTACTGGATTTCAAGGAATCACTGATGATGGAGATGTAACTACTTTGGGTAGAGGAGGTTCAGATACTACTGCAGTTGCACTAGCTGCAGCAATGAAATCTCTTAGATGCGATATTTATACAGATGTGGATGGTATCTATACCACTGATCCTAATGTTGTACCCGAGGCAAAAAAATTAGACAGAATTACTATGGAAGAAATGTTGGAACTTTCCGGTCAAGGGGCTAAAGTAATGCAAGTAAGAGCCGTAGAGTTCGCTAATAAATATAAAGTTCCGGTCAGAGTTCTTTCAAGTTTTACTTCGGGAGCCGGAACGCTCATTAGTTTAGAGGAGCCAGATATGGATACCATGGAGAAAGCAGTTGTCTCAGGCATAGCTTTTCAAAAAGATCAAAGTAAGTTTACTTTTCAAGGAGTAAAAGATTCTCCAGGGATTGCATCCTCAATCCTCGGCCCCATTGCAGCTGAAGGTATTGAAGTTGATGTGATCATTCAAAATATTAGTAACGATGGTAAGACCGATTTCACATTTACAGTTTCTTCGACTGATAGGAAGACAGTTGAGGCTATTTGTAACGATCAATTGCAAGATTTAGATTATGACAATCTTTTAATTGATAACAACGTTGGAAAGGTATCTATTGTGGGAGTTGGGATGCGAACTCATGCTGGGATAGCATCTAGAGCATTCCAGGCTTTGGCTAGAGCAAGCATAAATATCTCTATGATTAGCACCTCTGAAATTAAGATCACCCTTGTAATTAATGTTGATGATGTGAATAACGCAGTTCAAGTTTTGCACTCTGAGTTTGAGCTAGAAAAATGATTGCCGATCTTGTTATCAAAAATTGCCTGCTAGTTAATGAACAAACTAGATCAGAAGTTGATATTGCTATCAAAGATTCCAGGATAGAAAAAATAGCTTCCTCTATTTCATGTGAAGCCAAGCAGGAAATAGATTCTCAAGGCAATATAATTATTCCAGGTGTTATAGATGACCAAGTTCATTTTAGAGAGCCAGGGTTAACCCATAAAGGTAGTATCCATACCGAAACATTGGCTGCTTTAGCAGGAGGAACTACATCATTTTTTGAGATGCCCAATGTAAATCCTCCCACTACAAATTTAGAAAATTTAGAAGAAAAATTTTCCTTGGGAGCTTCAAAATCTCATGCAAACTATTCCTTCTATTTTGGTGCCTCTAATACGAATATTGAAGAAATAAAAAAATTGGGCAAAAACGATGCCTCTGGGATAAAAATATTTATGGGATCTTCAACGGGAGATATGCTTGTTGATGACGAGGAGGTATTAGAGCAAATATTTGCTCATGCCGCTGTCCCAATCGTTACTCACTGTGAAGATACGCCCATGATTAGCGCATTAGAGGAAAAGTATAAAAGGGAGTATGGAGAAGAGGTACCTCCTGCTATGCATGCCCTCATCAGATCCCGAGAAGCTTGTTTAAAATCCTCTTCATTTGCAGTAGATTTAGCCAAACGGCATGGTTCCCAACTTCATATTTTGCATCTTACTACTGAGGATGAAATAGCCCTCTTAAGTAACTTACCAATTGATAAAAAAAATATTACTGCAGAGGCTTGCGTACACCATTTATTCTATTCCGAAAAAGATTATGAAGAGTTAGGACATCAAATTAAATGTAACCCTTCTATTAAATCCGAAACAGATCGCCAAGCACTTTTAAGGGCTCTCAAGGATGGCACCATCGACATTATCGCTACAGATCATGCTCCGCATACATGGGAAGAAAAACAAAATTCTTATTTTAATGCTCCCAGCGGTCTTCCTTTGGTACAGCATACCTTGAATCTACTAATGGAGTTATCTCATCAGGGATATTTTTCAATAGAGGAAATTGTGCAAAAGACCAGCCACAATATTGCTGACAGATTTAAGATTAAAGACAGAGGATATATAAGAGAAGGCTATTATGCGGACCTTGTAGAAGTGAACCCCAATCAAACAATCACTGTTAATAAAGATGACTTGTATTATCTTTGTGGCTGGAGTCCGCTTGAAAATAAAACTTTACATGGCGTTGTTTCAAGGACTTACTTGAATGGTTGCTTAGTCTGCGCTGATGGAAGAGTTATAGACCCAGCTCCCATGGGTATGAAGCTGGAATTTAATAGGTAATAATTTCTTAAAAGGTTATAATTTCTCACCCTAACGGAGAGGTGGCTGAGTGGTCGAAAGCGGCACCCTGCTAAGGTGTTATACGAGTTTTTCGTATCGAGGGTTCGAATCCCTCTCTCTCCGCCATTTTAAGCGTTAAACCCTCTGGATGTATGCCTTATTGATTAAAGGTAGCAAATGATCCTCAGGAATACTTATACGCATTTTAATGTAATCTTTGAGATTCCTTTCTTCTGAAATAAAGCCTAATTCTTCAAGTTTATATTTAATAAATGAGTATTTGTATGGAATTTTTATCCATCCTTTATACATAGAGCCATATAGCGCACTATGAATTTTTAGCTTTAAATTCTCAAAACCAAATTGTGTTGTTGATGATATGTAGACTATGTTCTGATTATTCATTACTTCAAAACCTGTTTTTTTCAATAGATCAGATTTGTTGAATACTAGTATTTGCGGAATATCAATTGAGAGCTCCTTAATAATTGATTGAGTCTGAGAGATTTTTTCTGTTTTTTCGGGATCGCTGGCATCAATAACATGCAGTAATAAATCAGCACTCCTGAGATCATCAAGGGTAGCCTTGAAGGACTCAATTAGATTTGTTGGGATATTTGAGATAAAGCCAACTGTATCTGAGATTAATATTTCACCTAACCCAATATCTTGAGATGCTTTGCTGGTCTTAGAGTCTAGCGTTGCAAAGAGCTGATTTGCTGAATATTGCTTTTCATTTGTTAATGCATTAAAAAGAGTTGTTTTTCCAGCGTTGGTATAGCCCATTAAGGCGATAATTTTTTTATTACCTTTTTTTCTTTTATAACGATTAAGATCCTTTTGATTATGCTGCTTATCTAATTTTTTGCCGAGTTGCTTAATTCTATTACCTATTAACCTTCTATCTGTTTCAAGCTGAGTTTCTCCAGGGCCACGCAATCCAATTCCTCCTTTTTGTCTCTCAAGGTGGCTCCAACCCCTTACTAAGCGAGTCGAGAGATACTGAAGTTGAGCTAATTCTACTTGGAGCTTTCCGATATGACTGGAAGCTCGTCTAGCAAAAATATCCAAGATTAAGCCTTGTCTATCCAAGACTCTGCATTGAAGAAATTTTTCAATATTCCTTTCTTGGATTGGTGATAGATCCGCATCAATGATTACTAGAGGGTTTTTTTCAAGGTTAATTTGGGTCTTGATTTCTTCAAGCTTGCCTTTGCTTATATAGTGAGAAGCAGAAATCTGCCTTAATAGAAAACTACATTCAAAAATTATCTCAACATCCGATGATGCGCAGAGTTCTCTAAACTCATTTTCTTTAGAATGAGCCTCAAAGAATCCATCTAAAGATCTAAGATGAGGATGAACGATTACTGCTTTATTACTGATATTCGTATGGACTAATTAAAAATTAATTTACCATAGATTGTATTACAATAGCTGCCTTTAATTATATAGATGATTAAATTATTTCCACATATAGGTAAAACAGTAATTGTTCAAGAAGACATGTGTGATTTTAACGGTCACATGAATGTTCTTCACATAAAAGATGTTTTTCAACAAGGGTGGGAATGGACAACCTCAGCATTTGGTTTAAATGACGAATATTTTAATGATGGCTTCTCAACTTTTACATTAGAAGATAATTATAGATTTCAAAAAGAATTTCTCCTTGGCCAGAGTATTTTTCCAAGATTTAGGCTTCATAACCTAAACAAAAAATTATTTCATATTGTGGGAGGTCTTTTTGATGAGGCTGAGAATCTTTGTGCTATTTATGAAACAATTGAAGGACATATTGACATGAATATTCGAAAGATTGTTCCTTTCAGGGAAGACAAATTTCAAACAATGCTTGAAATAAATAAAATTCATGCCGCAACAGGCATCATCCCATTCGATATGAGACTAAAAATAAAGGACTTAACATGACAAAAAATACTTATGCTCTAATCACAGGTGCATCAGCAGGCATTGGATTTGAGCTTGCTCATCAATTTGCTGCAAAAGGCTACAACATTGTTTTAACAGCTCGCAGAGAGGATAGGCTGCTTCAGCTTTCCAATACTCTAATGCAACAATATGGAGTAGATGCAAAATTTATTTCTGCAGATTTATCAGATACGGATGCTCCTAAACAGATACATGATTTTTGTAAAAACAGTAACTTAGATATTGAAATATTAGTAAATAATGCTGGTTACAGCATTAACAAAAAGTTCCACGATACCAATGAGGATGATGAAGATAAATTTTTAACTGTGCTTGGCACATCAGTGGTTCATCTAACTAAATTTTTTGTAAGAGATTTTCTAGCAAGAGGTAGTGGAAAGATTATGATGGTGTCATCTTTGGCTTCATTTGCACCTCCCTCATCTGGTTGGGGAATGATGTACGGACCAGTTAAGACTTTTGTTAATAGATTAGGCGATGCCATTAATATTAACTATAACTCCAGAGGCATTACTGCAACCAATGTTT
>Ga0255768_10002253_pt1 | contig 19435 bp, 22 predicted proteins | sample 071ome_33_FD_179983 | JGI IMG/M metagenome (GOLD analysis project Ga0255768, IMG submission 179983) | Coastal salt marsh microbial communities from the Groves Creek Marsh, Skidaway Island, Georgia - 071412AT metaG (version 2) | ecosystem: Environmental > Aquatic > Marine > Intertidal zone >...
ACCAAAACAGGAATGGAAGATGCCTACAGATATTCTAATTAAACGCTCTACAACTGCTAGTAGCGTTCCCACAACCTCAGACCTTTCTACAGGTGAATTAGCTGTAAACACAGCAGACAAGAGGTTATACACTAACAACTCTGGTACAATAGTAGAACTAGGAACTTATCCGTCTACATTAAATGTAACAGGTAATACAGATTTAGATGGTACACTTAATGTTGATGGTGCTTCAACTCTTGCATCAGGTAGTGTAACAGGTAACTGGACAGTTGCAGGTACTCTTACTGTAGCAACTCCTTCAAATTCAACAGACGCAGCAAGTAAAGGATATGTAGATACTGCTGACGCTCTTAAAGTAGCTAAAGCTGGTGACTCAATGACAGGTAACCTAGCAATGGGTTCTAACAAAGTTACAGGCTTAGGTACTCCTACAGCATCTACTGATGCAGCAACTAAGGGTTATGTAGATACACAAGTATCTGCAGTTATTGATGCAGCTCCGGGTGCATTAGATACACTAAACGAATTAGCTGCAGCACTAAATGATGATGCTAACTTCTACACAACAATAACAAATTCAATTGCTACTAAGCTACCTTTAGCAGGTGGTACAATGACTGGTGATATTACAATGGGTGCTAACTCTGTAACATCAACAGCAAATCCTACAACAGATGATGAGTTATCACGTAAAGGTTACGTAGATACTCAAGATGCTACTAAGTTAAATCTTAGTGGTGGTACTATGACAGGTGATGTAGTATTAGGTGCTAATAAGATTACATCTACTGCAACTCCTGCAACAGATGACACATTAACAAGAAAAGGATACGTAGATGGTATCTTAGGCTCTGCAACAGCAGCAGCAACTTCAGCAGCCGCAGCAGCCACTAGTGCTACTAATGCTGCCAACAGTGCTACTTCAGCATCTGGCAGTGCAACTACTGCAACTACTCAGGCAACTGCAGCAGCCTCTAGTGCTTCTGCAGCATCTACTTCAGAAACTAACGCAGCAACTTCTGCAACCTCTGCATCTAACTCAGCAACTGCAGCAGCAACCTCTGCTACTAACGCAGCCTCTAGTGAAACTGCAGCAGCTTCTAGCGAGTCTGCGGCAGCTACCTCAGAAACTAACGCAGCAACTTCTGCAACAGCAGCAGCTTCTTCTGCAACATCAGCATCAGGCTCAGCAACAACAGCAACTACAAAAGCTAGTGAGGCAGCAACATCAGCTAGTAATGCAGCAACAAGTGAAACAAATGCAGCAACAAGTGAAACCAATGCAGCTACAAGTGCTACTTCAGCATCATCTAGTGCATCATCAGCAGCTAGTAGTGCAAGTGCAGCACAAGCAGCAGAAGATGCAGCTCTAGCAGCTTTAGATAGTTTTGATGATAGATACTTAGGACAAAAAACTTCAGACCCTACAGTTGATAACGATGGTAATGCTTTAGTAGCAGGTGCATTATATTTCAATACGACTGATGATATAATGAAAGTCTATGATGGAAGTAACTGGGTAGCAGCTTATGCTTCATTATCTGGTGCTTTATTAGTAGCAAATAATTTATCTGATTTAAACAATGTAACTACAGCAAGAACAAACTTAGGTGTTGCTATTGGTACTGATGTTCAAGCATATAGCTCTGTATTACAAAACACTACAGCATCATTTACTACAGCAGATGAAACTAAACTAGATGGTATTGAAACTGGTGCAGATGTAACTGACACAGCAAATGTTGTTGCATCTTTGACAGCTGGTACTAATATTACAATTGCTGGTGATGGTACTATCTCAGCAACAGATACAGATACTGGAATATTAAATGTTGTAGAAGATACAACTCCACAACTAGGTGGCGACTTAGACACCAACGGCAACGCCATTACAGGAAGTACAGTAGCTATCAACGGCTCAAATGGTGAGTTTATGATTTCTGCTACAGAAAATGGTCCAGTAGCATTACGTTATGATAACAATTTAAAATTATCAACAAAGTCAGACGGCGTAAACATCACAGGTGAACTAGAGGCTGATAGCCTAGACATTGATGGTAATGGTGACATTTCTGGCAACTTAACGCTAGGAGGAAATTTAAATCTTGGCGACAACGACAAAGCACAGTTTGGTGCAAGTAATGACCTACAGATTTACCATGATGGTAGTCATAGTTACATTGTTGATAGCGGAACAGGAAATCTTTATGCACAAGCAGATAACTACCTTGTCATTAGAAAGAATGACGGGTCGAAAACATCCGCTTGGTTTAATACTGATGCTGAAGTAGAACTTCGGTATGATGACTCCGTCAAACTCGAAACAACCTCTACAGGAGTATCTGTAACTGGTAATGTAGCAGTATCTGGCACAGTAGATGGTAGAGATGTAGCAACTGATGGTACTAAACTAGATGGTATCGAATCTGGTGCAACAGCAGACCAAACAGCAAGTGAAATACTAACACTAATTAAAACAGTAGATGGTGCAGGTAGTGGACTAGATGCTGATACTCTTGATGGTGTATCTAGTGGTTCATTCTTAAGAAGTGATACTGCTGATACTAAGACAAGCGGTAATTTAAAATTTAGTGATGGTGTCAGAGCACAATTTGGTAGTGCTGATGACCTACAGATTTATCACGATGGTACTCACAGTTATATTTCAGAGGTTGGTACTGGTAATCTAAATATTAGAGGAACAAATCTTGTTCTTGAAGATGCGGGTGGTAATGATTATATATATTGTGCTGATAATGGTACTGGTGGAACAGTATCTATAAAACATAATGCCTCAACTAAATTCGAAACAACTTCTACTGGTGTTAATGTAATCGGTACTATTACTGCTGATGGTATTGATATGGAAGATAATCACTATATCAAACTAGGTGCATCAGATGACCTACAGATTTATCACGATGGTAGTAACAGCATTATTAGAGATACTGGTACTGGGGATTTGCAATTAAGAGGTTCTGATATTGGTTTGATGGATTCAGGTGGAAATCACTTTATTTATTGTACTGATACAGGGACTGGTGGAACAGTATCTATAAAACATAATGCCTCAACTAAACTCGCCACAACCTCATCAGGCGTAACAGTAACTGGTCGTGCTACTGGAACACAAACTACAGATAATGATGGTTCATTTAACTTACAAGCATCTAATCACTTTAAATGCACACCTAGTGCAAACTTTACATTAACATTTACTAATCACACAGCTGGTCAAGCAGGAACAATTATCTTAATTAATTCTGGTGGATATACAGTAAGTGCAGCATCAACAACTAAAGTAATGGGTGCAGACTTATTAACTACAATATCTACAGCAGGAACTTATGTGCTTGGATATATTAGTGATGGAACAAATACAAGAATCTATAACTCTGGGGCACAGCAATAAATGTCATTAGATAATTCAGCAGTTGTACCTGCCTTACCTACTGGTGGTTATGATATACCTTATTCAGTAAAATTTAATGGCGACCAATGGTTAATTAAAACTGATGGTTCAGGTAATAGACAAAAGTTTACTGCATCATTTTGGTTTAAAAGAACTAGATTAGGTAATCTTGAAGAATTTTGGAATTGTACAGATAATCAAACTGGAGATTTTCTTTTAAGATTTAATAACGACAATCTAAACTTATACGACCAAGCAGGTAGTTTTACAACTAATGCTAAATATAGAGATACTGCCTCTTGGATGCACTGTGTATTAAGAGTAGATACAACACAAAGCACATCTTCTAACAGATTAAGGCTTTATATTAACGGAGAACAAGTAACCTCTTTTTCTTCATTTACTACGCCTTCTCAAAATTCTTCTTTTCACGTAGGTGTTAATGGTTATAGACATATTTTTGGTGCTTACTGGACAGGTTATCCTAATGGTATTAGAGGAATAACACATTTGTTATTGTCTGAATTTCATTTAGTAGACGGACAATCATTAGACCCATCTAATTTTGGTCAATTTAATAATTATGGTGGATGGGAAGCGATTGAATATACTGGTTCACACGGAACAAACGGATATTATCACAAGTTTGATAACGCAAGTAATCTTGGAGATGTAGAAGTAGGGGCAAACTTTGGAACAGTACATAGTTTAAGTGCAAGGTATCAACTTATCGATAGTCCTACAAATAACTTTGCTACATTGAATGCTATTGCACCATCAATATCGTCATTAAGTGAAGGCAACTTAAGACATAGTGGAACTACAGACCAAAAGACACATGGAACTTTTGGATTTTCAAGTGGCAAGATTTATTTTGAACATGCGTTGCAATCTGGTTCTGGGCATCCTGAAATAGGTGTAATGAGACTAGAAGCAGGTATTCCTTCAGGAAATTGGGGTGAAGACACTAATGCAGTTTCTGTTTGGACACAAGATGGTCAAGTCCGTTTTAACAATAATACTTCAACATCAATAGGTGCTTTTGCAGATAACGATATACTGCAGGTTGCATTAGATATTGACTCTGGAAAAGTTTGGTTCGGTAAGAACGGAACTTGGTATAACTCTGGAAATCCTGCATCAGGTACAAATGCCACAAAAAGTGGATTACCTGCAGGTACTTGGACTGCTTCATTAAAACAATATCGATACGGTGTGTTTAACTTCGGTCAAGACTCATCATTCGCAGGTAACAAAACTGCACAAGGTAATACAGATAGTAATAATAAAGGTGATTTCTATTACACACCTCCTAGTGGTTATGTAGCATTATGTACTGATAATCTACCAAACCCTGATGTTATTCCTAGTGAACACTTTAATACTGTAATCTGGACTGGTCAAAATTATAATAGCAATCGTTCTATTACGGGTGTCGGATTTTCTCCTGACTTTGTATGGAGTAAATCTCGTACTGATAATTGGCATCACTTGTTATATGACAAGGTTAGAGGTGCAGGGTCTAATAAAGAGTTAGTATCTTCTGGTAGTGGTTCTGAGGGTTCAGGCAACCAAGATGCTTATGGTTACTTATCTAGTTTTGATTCAGATGGTTTTACTGGTTCTGTGGGTTCTTCTACAAACGAATACTTTAATGATACAAATAAAAGCTTTGTTGCTTGGAACTGGAAAGCAAATGGTTCTGGAGCATCAAACACAGATGGTACAGTAACTTCTACTGTTAGTGCTAACCAAGATGCAGGGTTTAGTATTGTTACATATACTTCAGCAAGTAGTGGTACTTACACGTATGGTCATGGTTTAAATCAAGCACCAGATTTGGTTATTGACAAAATGAGAAACCAAAATTGGAATTGGGGAGTAATGTATAGACCATATAACGGCAGTTTCTTGAATCTAAATACCACAGGTGGGTTGGCAAACGGATATAACATTTTCGCTACAGGTGGCGGTGCAAGCGTTCTTCAAGGAGCAGTAAATCAAACACATTTTGCTAACACGCCAGTTCTTTCTTATTGTTTCCATAGTGTAGATGGTTTTAGTAAAGTAGGTTCATATACTGGTAATGGTTCTTCTGATGGTACATTTGTTTATACTGGGTTTAGACCTGCGTTTGTGATGTTCCGAAAAGTTAGTGGTGACCGATGGATAATGAGTGATAGTGCACGTGGTTCATATAATTTTATTGATGAGTTTTTAGATGCTGGAAGTGATCATGTTGAAACTAATTTTAATATCACAGGTGGCGTAGATTATTTAAGTAACGGATTTAAGTGGCGACATAATGACGGCTCAATCAATGCTTCAGGAGCAGACTACATCTACATAGCATTTGCAGAAACACCTTTTAAACATACTAACGGAAGATAACGGAGAATAATATGTGGCAATATAATGGCGAAGTAATAAAGACACCAAAGGAAATGGTTATCAATGATGTCCGTTATCCTAAACAAATATTTAAAGATGCAGACTTTTTAGCAGAGTTAGGCATTACATCTTACGAACCAGAAATATTTGATAATAGATATTACTTTGCAGTAGATGTTGCTAGAGATGTTGCTGACCTTAAAAAGAATATGATTGCTAAGGTTAAAGAACAAGTTGGTGCTAGATTATCACAAACAGATTGGATGGTAATCAGGGCAACTGAAGGTGGCACAGCAGTACCTAGTGATGTAACTACATACAGAACTGCAATCAGAACAGAAGGCAATACTAAAGAAACTGAGATTAATGCACTAACAACTATTGATGATGTTATTGCTTATGAGAATGCTAGTTATACAGAAGTCAGAAAAGTAGCAATCTATACAGAAAATGAAGATGGCACTAATACAGTTAGTTATGGTGATGAAACAGAATCATTTACTAGAACTATAGATAAGTGTATGCACTTTGATGCAACAGACCCACTAGCAGAAGTAGACCCAGCATTTGTATCTCTGACTGAGGATTAATTATGACTGACTTCTTACTATTCGGCTTAGGTGTTATCGTAACAATGCTAGGATATTTCTTACATCAACTATCACAAGATGTAAAAGATATTGAACACGCTATGAATAACTGTCCTAAAGAATATGTATTGAAGACAGACTACCAAAGAGACATAGCAGAAATTAAAGATATACTCGGAAAGATATTCGAGAAGATAGACAGAGAAAAGTAGTGCTGTATTATGACTGCTGGACAATTTATTATTACACTTGGTATATGTGCGTATGATTGAAATATTAACATCGATGTTACCCATCTTTACTGGCTTTATTGCTAGGTTAGTTGCTGATGGTCTAAAGCAAAAGTCTGAGAATCAGAAGTTAATGATTCAGGCTATGTCTGCTAACAACAAAGCAATCGATAGTGCTAGAGAATATGCACTTAAAGAATCACCTTATGCTGCAGCAACAAGAAGAACTATATTCTTTATTATCTTAGCATTAGTATGTGTGTATGTTCTAGCACCTGTATTGTTTGATGTACAGACAGTTATTCCTGTAATAGACAAAGGTGTTAGTTTCTTAGGATTGACGATTACAGAGGATTCTACGAGTTATATAACAGTAGATGGTCTAGTAAAATATAATGAGATATTCACTTGGACATCTAACATCGTCTCTTTTTACGTAGGTTCTCAGATTAAAGGCAGATGAATAAACAAATAGTAAATGGTGCTATAGGTTTAGGATTTGCTTTTATAGCGTTCTTAGGTTCTCAGTTGTATCAAGCTAACAACGATATAGTTAGACTTAAACAACAAATGGTATTGTTAGTTGATGACCATATGCAAATTATTCCTTCACCAGAAAATGCTTTGGAAAGAGGTAGGATAGAATCAAGAGTTAAAGTTAATGTAGCAATACTTAGAGAGATTGAAGATAAGATTAGAGATTTAAGACAAGAAATTAAACTATTAGAGATTAGAGTTGAAGCACTTAAGTAAACTAAAAGTATTAGTAGAAAGATTTGTACAGTCTTGGTCTGCTTGTATGTTAGCTATGGTGCAAGGTGATGTAAGTGTACTAACATTCAATCACGCTATAGTAGCAAGTAAGACAGGACTATTGACTGGATTATCTATGGTAGTAGCAAGTCTATATAAAAATGGTAATCAATGGTTAGGTATTTACTTAACTGGTTTGTTTACAATGATTGCAGACTTTGTTGTACACCCACAACACTTCCCATTAGAAGCAGCAGTTACAGGATTAGGTGCTATGGCATTAGCTACAGTATATGATAAATATAAGGATATAAAGAATGCCAGTATATAAATGTCCTAAAGGTTATAAGATAGGTAAGAAGGGTAAGTGTATCTATAAGACTAAAATGGCAGCAAATAAAGCATATGCCGGTTATTTAGCAAAAAGAAAGGGTTAGGTATGGCAGAAACAAAAAGACGTAAATCTCAGCCAATTAGACGTACTACAGGCAAAGGTGGTAACTACAGAAAGACTAAGTCAGGTGCTGGTATGACTAAAAAGGGTGTAGCAGCTTACAGACGTGCTAATCCCGGAAGTAAACTACAAACAGCAGTAACTGAAAAGAAACCTAGCAAGTCTAGAGCAAAACGTAGAAAAAGTTATTGTGCTAGGTCACTAGGTCAACTTAAGCGTAGTTCTGCTAAAACACGTAATGACCCTAATTCAAGAATACGTCAAGCAAGACGTAGATGGAGGTGCTAATGGCATACCAAAAGAAGAAAGGTACACACGGTAAAGCTTGTTGGAAAGGATACAGAAGAGGTAAAGGTAACAGTTGCCATAAAGTTAAATCAACCAAAAGGAGAAAATAATGCCATACGGAAAAGGAACATACGGAAGTAAAGTAGGTAGACCACCTAAAAAGAAAACTGCAGCTAAAAAGACAAAAATGTGTCCTAAATGTGGAAAAAAGTTAGCGTAGTCTATTGACTTTTTATTACTTTTGTGATATAATATTAGTATAGAATATGATTAGAAAAACATTTGGAGCATCTCTTCAAACTACAGATACTACATTATATGAAGTACCTACTGGAAAGAAAGCTCAGTGGGTATTGATGTATGCTACGAATACTTCAGGTTCTACAACTAACTTCACTACAGATTTCTACGATAGTTCTGAAACAGCTACATTATCTATATTTGATGCTTATTCTCTTTCATCTAAAGAGTTCTTTAAAATAGGTGGAGAGTTTAATGAGTTTGTAGCAATGTACGAAGGTGATAAGATTATTGCTTCTTGTGCTACTAATGATGCTATAACAATGCTAGTATCTGTTATAGAAGAAAACGATATTATACAAGGCGGATAAGATATGGCAGAGATGCAAGGAATGCTACAAGTAACACCAGAATTAGAAGCACAAGGTCGTGTTGGTGATACTGAAGTAGGTACAGTAGATATTGACTCTGTTATTATTCCTGCAGACATTATTAATAATCCTGAAGTTAAAGAGTTAAAAAATGCTTTAACTGAGTTGTATAGTGCTGTATCTTTAGATATTAATCAGTTTACAGTAACTCCGGAACAAACAGAATATAACAAAACTGATAACTTCTTACAAGCTCATTTAACAATGGGTGAGCTTATTATACCTCCAAGTATATTACAAATGTCTGAAGAGTTGTTACCAGCTATTCAGAAGATGTTTACTGAATTAAAAGTTAATCCTAATCAATACACTGTAGGTCATTCTGAAAACAGTATTAACCCTGAAACAGGATTACCTGAGTTTGGTTTTTTTAGTGGTATTATTAGAAGTATTAAAAGAATTGTTAAACCAATTACAAATATTGTTAAAGATGTTTTTAATGGTATTAAGTCTTTTGGTAAATCAATTGGTAATGTAGTTAAAAAAGTTGCTACAAGTCCTATAGGTCAAATAGCAATATCTGTTGCATTTCCTCAATATGCTCCATATATTAATGCAGCTACTAAAGTTGCTACAGGTCAAAAATTAGGTGTAGCAGATTTTGTATCACTAGGTGTTAGAGGTTATAATGATATTACTGGTGGTAATTTTACTATTGACCCTAATGTAAATAAAGCTTTAAATGCTGTAGAACGTGTAGCAGATGGTGCAGATGTTAAAGAAGTATTAATATCATCATATGGTGGAGACTTTGTAAAAAAATTAGGTTTAGATACTAAAGTTAAAGATGCTTTAGGTAGTTTTACAGATAATGATACAGTAAACTGGTTATCAGAAAACATTGACTTTAATCAAGCTGGTGCAGATTTAATGGGTGGTGCTTCTGCATTTACAATGCTTAATAATCAGTTTGGTGAGAAAGTAGCTAATTACATTGGTCAAGATGACCCTAATTTAAAAGCATTAGGTTATGCAGGTATTAGAACTGCACAAGCTATTGATGATGGTGCTAATACTACAGAAGCAATATACAGAGGTGCTAGAGAATATTATGATAAGGGGGGAAAACTTCCTAACTTTGGTGACATTGCTGATTCTATTAACTTAGATATTAATCTTCCAGAAATAGATTTAAACTTTGGTGATTGGGCTAAGTCAATGGATTTTGAGTTACCTGATATGTTCTCTAATTTTAGTTTACCAGAATTAAAAGGAATGAATCTAGACTGGTCTAAGTTTAATTTAGGTGATTATGATTTTAGTCAACTAAAAGATATATTCAATACTCAAGGTATTTCTGTTCCTGATATGCCTGATTTAGGTGTAGATTTAAGTGAAATAGATTTAGGTAAGTTATTTGACTTTACATTAGGAGAAAGTGTAAATATTGAAACACCTCAGAAATCAAAACTAGCACAACTTGCAGAGCAACAGCAAGAAGAAGATACATTTGAAAATCCTTTACTAGGTAAAAACCCATTATTACAAACTGAAGAGCTTCCTATATCTAGGCAGTTATTATCCTCACTTAATTTAGGTACAACGGTATGACATATTTACAATTAGTAAACGCTGTAATGAGAAGACTTCGTGAAGAAGAAGTTACTACTATTAATGAAACAGATTACTCAACATTAATATCAGACTTTGTTAATGATGCTAAACGTCTTGTAGAAGATGCTTGGGATTGGACAGCACTACGTGACACTACTACTATTACAACTGTAGCAGGTACGGCAGATTATTCTCTAACAGGTTATGGTCAAAGAAGTAAAGTATTATATGTACATAATGATACTGATAATAACGTAGTAAACTTACAATCACTACAATATATGAATAAGCAGAATCTAATGACTGACGATGCTACTGGTACTATACAAGGTTATGCTATTAATGGTTTAGATGGTAACGGTGATATTAAGATTAAGTTTTATCAAACACCTAATGCAGTAAAGTCTATTAAAGTACACGGTGTTAAAAGACCAGATGCTTTAAGTGCTGATGCTGATACTGTATCTGTTCCTACAAGTCCTATTATTCAATGGGCATATTCTTATGCACTTAGAGAGCGTGGTGAGACTGGTGGTGAGTCTGGAGCAGAACAAGCAATCTTTGCACAGAATGATTTAGCTACAGCAATCTCATTAGATGCAGGACAACATCCTGAAGAGTTAATTTGGAGTTATGTGTAAATGGCTAAGCCTTTACAGAGTGTTGCTATTCAAGCTCCGGGATTCTTCGGACTTAATACGCAAGATTCACCTACAGCATTATCTGAGCAATTTGCACTAGATGCTACTAACTGTGTTATTGACCAATTTGGTAGAGTAGGTGCTAGAAAAGGATGGAGTTACGTAACAACTACTAATCCTGATGATATAGTACATATTAGTGAGTATGTACAAGAAGATGGAACTACAGAAACAATTAGTGCATCAGCTACTAAAATATATAAAGGTACTACAACACTAACAGATATTACTCCAGCAAGTTATACAGTAGGTGATGGTGTATATGATGCAGCTACATTAAACAATAAACATTATTTGTTTAGAAATGATAGCAAACCTCTTGTGTATGATGGTACTAACTGTGTAGCTATTGAAGACCACGCAGATTATTCTGGTACAGTACCTCAAGCAGATATAGTAATGTCAGCATTTGGTAGATTATGGGTAGCAGATACTTCTAGTGATTCTACAGTAGTGTACTGGTCAGACTTACTAGTAGGTATGAAATGGGATACTGGTTCATCTGGTTCTATTGATGTATCTAAAGTATGGGCAGATGGTGCAGATACTATTACTGGACTTGCATCACATAATGGTGTATTAATTATATTTGGTAAAAGACAGATACTATTATATACAGGTGCTGAAGACCCAGCAACTATGCAATTAGGTGATACTATTGTAGGTATTGGTTGTATTGGTAGAGATACTATACAAAGTACAGGTACTGATTTAATATTTTTATCTGATACAGGTGTTAGAAGTTTAGCACGTACAGTACAAGAGAAGTCTGTACCAATGACTGATTTAAGTGCTAATATACGTTCTACATTAAGTTCATATTTACTTACTGAAACAGGTAACATTATTTCTATATATTCACCTGAAGAAGCATTCTATTTATTACATTTACCTGCATCAGAGCAAACATATTGTTTTGATACAAGAACACCACTAGAAAATGGTACATATAGAACTACAGTATGGAATGGTATTAATCCACAAGCTATGTGTAGAACTAGAACAGGTGATTTATTACTAGGTAAAGTTAATGGTATTGCTAAGTATGATGGTTATCAAGATAATAGTGTAAGTTATCAAATGTCATACTTTACTAACTATATTGACTTTGGTGTACCATCTAATTTAAAACTATTAAAGAATTTAAAAATTACAGTTATTGGTGGTTCTGCTACTGATGTAACACTCAACTGGGGTTATGACTATTCTTATGCTTATAAGAAACGTAGATTTACATTATCTACACAAGTCATAGCAGAGTATAATATAGCAGAATACAATGAAGGTGAATTTAATGCAGGTGTATTAGTGAACAGACCTAATGTAAACGCATCAGGTGGTGGAGCAGTAATACAACTTGGTATTGAAGCAGAGGTTGATGGAGCTCCAGTCTCTATTCAGCGTATGACAGCACAAGCAATCGTAGGAAGGACAATATAATATGAGTAACTATACAAAGACAACTAACTTTGCGGTGAAGGATACGTTGGCATCTGGTAACCCTGCAAAGATTATTAAAGGTTCAGAGATTAACACTGAATATGACAACATCGTTACAGCAGTAGCAACTAAAGCAGACACAGCATCACCTACCTTTACTGGTACAGTGACAGCAGCTACAGTTAATGTAACAGGTACGTTGACTGCAGATACAATTGATGGAGGTACATACTAATGGCTGCAATTGATGATTTAATGTCAGGTATGGCAGATGCTGGTTCTGTAGCTAGTTCTACAAACCTAGACTGGTTAAATAATTTAATTAATCAAGGCGGTAGTCTTGCTTCTGCTGTTCTTCCATATCAATCTACTCAAGATGTTATGGAGAAGATTCAAAGCACTGCCGGTACATTTAAAACAGGTGCTGAACAGTTAGCAGAGAAAGCTAAAACAACTGCAGCATTTCAACCATTTGCTGTTAAGACAGGGATGGGTAGTACTCAGGTAGGAGCAGGTGGAGGAGTTACACAAACATTATCTCCAGAAGCTCAAGCATTATCATCAGGATTATTACAACAAGCTACATCACTAATGGGTCAACAACCTGTTACTGCTCAAGGTTTGTTTCAACAAATGCAAACTGCACAATCACCTGAGATTCAAAGACAGCAACAACAACTTGCTCAACAACTACAAGCACAAGGTAGAGGTGGTGTACAGACTGCTATGTATGGTGGTACTCCAGAGCAGTTAGCAATGCAGAAAGCTATACAAGAGCAACAGTCTCAGAACTTATTATCTGCAATGCAGTTAGCACCTCAATTACAAGGTCAACAACTAGCTAATGTACAAGCTGCATTAACTGGTGCATATACACCTCAAGCACAACAACTAGCAACATTAACACCAGCATTATCTGCTGCACAGATTGCTCAGTCTGCAGGTGCTAGTGGAGCAGAAGCATTAACTAACTTAGGTATTCAAGGTTTAACTAGTGAGGCAGCACTACAGTCTGCTCTTGCAGAATTAGAGAAAGGTAGAGCATCTGCACTAGGAACTTCATTATCTGGTATGTTTACTAGTGATGCTGCATCTAGAGTTGATTATGCTCAAACATTAACTGGTATTAAAGATGCAATACAAAACTTACTTAAGATTTTTAGTTAGGAGATTATAGATGGCTGATTTAACATTAGAAGGTTTACTTAAAACTCCTGAAGACATAAGAAGAGAGCAAATAGAACAATTGCAGAAGTTAGGTCAAACACAAGCTGCTGCAGGTAAGAAAGCTCCTACAGGTTCTGCTATTGCTGATATTATATTAGGTATGGGTAATATGGCTGCTCAATATGCTCCTATGGATGCAGATTTAATGAAAAGAGGTATTACTGCTGCTTTAGGTGTGCCTGAGTTAGGTAGAAGTGGAGAAGAACGTAGAGCAGGTACAATTACTCAACTTACTAAAAAGTATGGTACAACTGCTGATGGTTTAGCTAAAACAGCAGATGAATTAGATGCAATGGGAGACAGTGCAACTGCTACTAAATTTAGAGCTTTATCTCAAAAGAAAAAGTTAGAAGAACGTGAAATGTCTATTAAAGAAAAAGACATAAGCATTAAAGAAAAGAAAATTAACTTAGAAGAAAAAATTAATAATGCTGTAACAACATTAGGTGTTAATGCTGGAACTCTTAATAATGCAACTTCTGAATCTGTTGCTAAGGCTGTTAACTATGCAGAACAGACTGGAGATATTCAAAGTGCTAGAGAATTATTAAAATCAAAACCTGCGGCTAAAACAGTTATTAATTTTGCAGATAAAGGTAAAAATAAATTTTATGAAAAATTAAGTGAGTTACAAGCAAAGAAAGTTACTGACTTAAGAGATGCAAGTACAACTGCTGTAGCTTCTATGTCTAATTTACAAGAAATGCAAAAACTTTCTAAATCTGGTATCTATGAAGGTTTAACTGGAAATATTGAATTAAATATTACTAAAGCATTATATGAAGCTGGATTAACTGATGACGAAAAACTAGCTAATACAGAAGAATTTTTACTTAGAGGTGCTAAGGAAACTATTGATTTATTGCAAACAGGAGCATTAGGTACAGGTGTTTCTATCTCTAATAAGGATTTAGAATTTATGCAAGGTATCAGCGGTGGTAAAATTACATTAACTAAAGAAACAATTGATAGATGGTTACGTGTAAGAACTTATGTAGCAACTCAAGCAATTAAAGTACACAATGATTATGCTCAAGAAATGAATGAGCGTTATGGTTTAGAAGGTGTTCAAAAAATTCCTATTATGAAATTTAGAGGAATGCAAAAGACAGAAAACGGAGAAAAGTTTATTTGGAATGGTAATTCTTGGATTAAACAAAAGGATTAATAATGGCAGAATACGGTTACGATATTGATAAAATTTTAGCATACTCAGAAACAGAAGACACTGGTTCTACTACAGATAGTGGGACTGCTACTTATGGTTATGATGTTAATACAATTTTAGAATCAAATGACCCTGAGTTAGAAGGTTCTGTATTTGGTAAACAAGTACCTACTACAGCAATTGGTAGATTAGGTGAAAGCTTTAAACAAAGAGAACAAGATGTAGCAGATGCTTTAGTTAGTTATGCAAAAGGCACTGCAGATTACGAACAAGCTAAGTTTAATGCAGTTACTAAAGGAATTGTTGGTACAATTAACGATATTGCAGGAGAAGCAGTATCTACTTTATTTACTACTTTTACTACTCAAGAAGCTAGAGATTATCTTAAAGAGTTAATTGCTTCTGGTACTGAAGAAGTAATGAAAACTGACACTGCTAAAAAGTTATTAAATCTTTATGAAACTTTAGAACCAGAAGACCAAGCAACAGTAGATGGTGCTGCTAATTCTGCATTACTTTCACTCTCAAGATTTAAAATGCCGGGTACTAAAAAAATTACTAGTACCTTAAAAAGCAGTGCTGCAAAGTCTAAGATAAAGAAAAGAGAAAAACAAGTTGCAGATTCTGTATTAGACCAATCTAACAATGCTCAAGGAAATAGAAACATTAAAGATATTGACCAACTTAAAGCAGATAAAGAATTACTAAATGCTTTCTTTTCTGTTCCCGGTGTTAATGCTTTAAAAACTCCCGGAGGTAATGTTAAACTTATTGATACTGAATTAAAAAAACTAGATGCTAAATTAGAAAAAGCTGTAAGAAGTGGTAAAAGTTCTAATTTATTGTTTAGTAAGAAAGGTGTTAAAGAGGCAATACAAAGAGATATAGATGCTTTAAAAGACCCTGCCAACAAAGGAGTATATGACCCTGTATTTAAGACTTCATCTTTTAAGTCTTTATTTGAAGATTTTAAAGAAATTGCAGATGGCTGGATAGATACTTATAAAGCAATAAGACCTAAAGATATTTTAGAAATAAGAAGAAAGTTTGATAAAAGTATAAAGAAAAAGGCTAAAACAGATGATATGTTTAAAGATTTAGGAGCTCAGGGTAAAATACTTAGAACATACAGAGATAGTCTTAATAAGTTAATGGATGATTTAGATACAGGAGTTGATACTAAATCTATTAGAACTCGTATGTCTAAATTATATATTGTTAGAAGTAATATAAGGAAGAACAGTACTAATAATAAAACTTGGTATAAAAAAACAGCACAATACGCTAAATCTCATCCGTTTATGGTACTTGCACCTCTTGCCGGTAGTGGTGTGCTTTATGACCCTACAGTACAAAAATTAGGAGCTTTAGCAGGTGCAAGTTATTTAGGTTATAAAGGAGCTACTTCTCCTTATTTAAGACAAGGTGCTGCAAATTTGCTACAAACTGCACCTTACTTATCAACGACTGGTATGCTAGATTTAGCAAAGGAAGAAGAACAGTAATTAATCTTCCTCATAATGTAAACCGTCATTACCATTCTGACCTATGATGTCCATCCTATCGCCATCCCATTCAAGGATAGGTGACTTCATCTTGTGTTGGTCTTCTTCACTTAAGAGTTTCGTGTAGTATTCTTCGAGAGCAGTTGCTTTAATTCTTTCAACGAGTTGGTTGTACTTTTCTTCTGCCTCGATTCTTTTCTTCTTCTCAAATTCGTACTTGGCAACCCAAGAGATGTAAGAGTTCTTTTGTAACTCACGCCACGAATCCACTATTGATACCTCTTGAACCAGACACGTCTACCATTCTTTCTGATGTCGATTGTCTTACAGTATTCAGTAGCACCTCTTTTCTCAGCTGACATAACATACATATAACAAGACCATACATCTTTACATATATAAGTACCGCCACCCTCTATTCCATCATTCTTTACTACATCCATAGTAATTAAATCTGGTGCAGGGAACTGATACACATTTGGTTTACTCCAATCGTGACTAGCAAATGCTACACCACTAAATAACAATCCTAATAATAACTTACGCATATCTTCCTCCAAACCTCATAGGTATTTCTTTACCTGTATCATCGACAATTAACACTTCCGTATATTCTATTACTTCAGCATCCTTACCTTTACCTGTTTGTGTTCTAACAACTTGTACATCTTTGACAGTATATTTAGTTTTATCTACCATCCCCATTCTCCTTTCATACCTGCAGCTGAGTAATCAGTTACAGTTCCTTCAAAAAAATTCTTAAAACTATCTCCAGCAATAATCCATTCAACCCACGGCAGAGGATTATCTTTAACACCATAGTTAGCTTTAAGTCCTAGCATAATCAAACGTCTATCAGCTAAATGCCTGATATATTCTTTGACTTCACTTTCTTCCAAACCTTCGATGCTTCCCATTTTATACGCCAGATTGATAACCTTGTCTTCCAATGAGACAGCAGTTTTAACCATTTCATATATTTCCCTCTTCAGTTCATCCGTTACCACTCTAGGATGCTCACTACAAAACTGTCTAAATAATCTAGACATTCCTTCTACGTGCATACTCTCATCACGTATACTCCACTCAACTACCTCACACATACCTTTCATTTTACCAAACCTTTGATAGTTTAGCAACATAGCAAAAGCAGAGAATAAAGACATACCTTCATTAATACAAGTCTGTGCCAATGCTTTAGCTAATCCGTGTAATGTAGATGTATCATTGTCCTGCATAAACTTAATCTTATTCTTCATTTGTTTGTAATCAAGAAATGCAGAGTATTCACTATCATCAAAACCTAATGTATCATTAAGTAATGCATACGCTCTTTGATGTGTACCTTCTCTGTTAGCAAATGTCATAATCATATTACGTATCTCGTGGTTACGAAATTTAGGCAAATAGAGGTCACAATAGTTCTGAGCTACCTGTACATCAGACTGAGTAAAAAGTCTTAAAATTTGAGTAATATGGTTCTTCTCTTCAGGTGTTATATCACCACGCTTCCACTGGTCTACATCTTCTTGTAGTTTAACTTCCCATATACCCCAGTGAATCTTCTCGTGTTCTTCAGCAATATCCATAGCCCACTGATAGTTAAATGGTTTATATGTTAATGCTGGTTCTAATACACTAGGTTCAGTGTTCTGTTTTTCTAACATAAATCTCCTCATCACTTGTTATTTGTTCAACCATATCAATCATACTAGGTACACACCATTCACAGAATGTTACCGGAATAATACCAAAGTATCCTTTTATTCCACCATAGTCTTCACTATATTCACCACCACAGATACTACATACTTCTTTAGGTTCTATCCTTGACAACTTAGACATTCTTCTTCCTCCTTAAAAGACTCAAGCTTAACACGCTCTATCTTTGTACCAATTTGTTCTGCTGTTGCACCACTATTAGTTCTGAGGTAATAAAGACCTTTAAGTTTATCTTTCCACGCTTTTAGGTGTACACTGTTTACATAAGACTTATCAGTTCCTGCTGGAAAAAATAAGTTAACACTCTGACCTTGACATATATAAGGTTGACGTTGTGCTGAATGCTCAACTACCCAATGTTGGTCAAGTTCAAATGCTGTTTTAAATACATCCTTTTCCCACTCAGTAAGGTACTCTAATTGCTGTACACTACCTTCGTGATGGATGATGTTCTGCCATTGCTCATCTAACCATTCTCTAGGTTCTCCGAGTCTTAATCTATGTTCTTCTAATATTCTAGCTAGTTGTTTATTCTTAACTAGATGAGACCCAACACGTGTCCTATGAGTATAAGCATTAGACTTAATGGGCTCAATAGAAGCAGAAGTACCGCAGATAATACTACTATTAGCATTAGGGGCAATAGCAAGTAGATGGCTATTCCTTCTCCCACTTCCTTTACCATCTGGGTATTCTCCACGTACTTTAGCCAATCTTTCAGTAGCTTCAACTGCTTTCTCCTTAATGTGTGTAAACATCAACAGATTCTGTCCAGTAGCCTGAGCAGATTCCCAAGGTATGTTTTTAGATTGTAAATAACTATGGAAACCCATAGCACCTAATCCTAAACTTCTCTCTTGATATGCTGAATGTGTTGCTCTTGCTAACTCGTGAGGAGCATTATCAATAAATGCTGTTAACACATTATCAAGCATCTCAATTAAATCTGATACAAGTTCTGTCCCTTTCCATTTGTCAAAGTGTTCCAGATTGAGGGAGGATAAGCAACATACTGCTGTCCTACTCTCATTTGTGGGAAGATGTATCTCATTACAGAGATTGCTTCCTTTAATTCGTAAGCCGAGGGCTTGTAGTTCTTTTGGTAATTGTCTATTTGCTTCATCGATAAAATTTAAGTAAGGTTCACCAGTTCTAAAGCGTACTTCTAAGAGTCTTTGCCATAGCTCTCTCGCAGATACTGTATCACGGACTTCACCATTGCTAGGGTCAGTAAGACTCCAAGGCTTATCATCAGCAACACAGTCCATAAAGGAATCAGTAATATTGACAGCATTATTAATATTAAAACACTTCCTATTACTATCC
>Ga0255768_10002259_pt1 | contig 19416 bp, 4 predicted proteins | sample 071ome_33_FD_179983 | JGI IMG/M metagenome (GOLD analysis project Ga0255768, IMG submission 179983) | Coastal salt marsh microbial communities from the Groves Creek Marsh, Skidaway Island, Georgia - 071412AT metaG (version 2) | ecosystem: Environmental > Aquatic > Marine > Intertidal zone > Salt...
ATATAAACTTGAAAAATGACTTTCACCGTATATAGTAGCGTGTTTGTCAGTGCCTCCTATGCCTCTATTTGTAAATTTGCCTTTGCTTTCGTGTTCATACACTTTTTGCATGATTTCATCAACGTTTGTAACATAGCCATTGACAATTTCATACATTAAAAATTACCTTTGTAAACCCATGCCGCAGAACTTGTTCTACTAGTTCTATCAAATGCATATGCTGTTACTGCGGTCGTATATCCTGCAATGTTTACCGAACTGTTCCAAGTGCTTGCGCCTGCACGTTCGTATGTAACATTACCAACCAATAACTGTAATAATCCCTCATTAGAACTATATGACTCAACTAAACCATTTCTTACAATAACAACTTTTGCTCCTTGAACAGCATCAGTTGAAAATTCATCTGCTTGATCTGCGTTTAATGCTGTTTGGAAAACAAACCAACCTGTTAATGTTCCACCGGTTAACAACGAAGTAAATGTTGACTGGGTTGAATTTGTTGGAAAAGTTTGAGCATCAACTGTAATGTTTCCTGTAGCACTCAACTGAAATTCATAACCAACCGTTGCGGATTTTTTGTCAATAATATCTGTAATAATACCGGCACCACTCTCTACATTTCTGCCGCCGATCCAGCCAATGCCTCTTCTTATTTCTGTACTGTATTTTTTAACATAGATTGGATTACCTTCACCGTTAACACCCAAGTTACCATAATAGTAACTACCAAGCACCCTTGCTCTTGTTCCTTCTTTGAAGTTTTCCGGAGGAGCAAGTCTAGTTAATTGTGTTTTAACATCGGCTGTTGTCATATCTTTTGTATCAAGATAGAACTGAATGTCTTGGCCAGTTGACTGGAATACCGTATCAACGTATTCTTTAATAGCACGTTCTGTAACCAAATTGGTTGCACTGTTTTGCAAAAACTGTCCGTCATCACTAATACGTGTAACTGTTCTTCCTGTAGCATCAACAAACTTTTGTGCTTTAACTTGTATTGCTGGAGCATTCAGTCCAATGTCGGCTCCGTCAATAATTGTACCATTTGAAATAGTTCCTGCTCTTAGGTCAGGTGTGTTAATTCTAGAATCTGTAATTGTAACCCTGTCAATTAACATATCTCCAATGTTCTGATTAGGGTCACTAGGAGTAGTAATTGCACCCCTACCAATTCTACCAACACTTATATTTGCATTAGTAGTTTGTGACGATGTTAAAATTACACTTCCATTAAATGTACTTGTTCCATTGAATATGTTTGTTCCAGTAAGTGTATTGTTTTGATTTGTGTAAACACCATAATCTACAAAAGCCGCAACACCTTCAAAACGTCCTGTGCGTGTTCCAGCACTTACAGGAATAATAGGAGCAGTTGTTGTAGCATCAACATCAACAACTGTTAATCCGTTGGTTGCTTGTGAATTACCTACGTTAATTGTGTATGATAAACCTGTTTCAGGATCTACAATAGTTTGACCTGTGCTATCTTGTAATGGTCCTTTGTTTGCTCCAGTTGTTGTTCCAACCATTGTACCAGCAAGTGTTCCAATAAAGTTTGCATAAATGTCATTTGCATAAATGTTTCTAAACTGTTTGCTAGGAGAACCTAAACTTACTTGTGTTCCTGCATAAGGTAAAATAGATTTTTCTTCAATCTCAATAATTGTTTTATCTGTTCCACTACCACTATAGTTTACACCAATTTTTAAATTGTTACCACCAGTGTTCCAAATTCTACCAATATTGTTATCTACACTTAATTGAATTTCATCATCTACACCGATTGTTATACCTGTATCATTATTAAATCTGTATCTACCAGTGATACTTTCATTGTCTTGTCTATTAGCCCATGTACTTGCTAAACGTCCACCTAACCTATCTGTGTCTGTAGCAGTACCAAAGAATCTAGTTGCACTAGATGTTATTCCATCTACATTTGTACCTTTTGCTGTAATACCTTGGCCAATTCTAGTAAATCCTGTAAGTGGTGTTGCTGTTTGATCAATTTCAAATGCCGCATCTGCCATAACCATATACGGTGCGCCGTCAACATATCCAACTGAAACAGGATGATCTGTTCCTACTGTGTCTGTTAATTTTTGTGAACTCCAGCGAGTTTGACCAAAACCTAAAACACTTTCAGGTCCAACAAGTACGTGCTGATCTCCGTCTGCAACAAAAACATATAATTTGTTGTTAACTGTATCCCACCACAAGTCACCTTCTTTTTGACCTTGAGGTTCGGTAGCACTAACTTGATTAATTGTAAGGTTGCGCCAATGTACTCCGTCAAAAACACTCGGACGAAGTTTGTCTGCGTTTTTATCAAACCAAATTTGACCAACTAGTGGCTTGCTTGGAGGTGTATCTGCTCTTGCAAAATTTTCTAAAAGTTTTACAAAGTTTTCATTTTGTTGTTCACCGTAACCAGCAACATTTCTACCAACAAGTTGTAGGTCTGTTGAATTATCAACAACACCGTCTGCTAGTGTTATTAGTACTGTTCCGTCTGTTTTATCTATTTGATATGGCATCGCTCATTCCTTACACATCACTCACATAAACCCATAACGGGCCTGCTTGGATTTCAAATATTTTAGTTGTTCTTGCTACAGCAATTGAGTTACCACTTGGTGTAATACCATTTGGAAAACTTAAACTCTGTATAACACTTGCACTACTTAGGTTACCGTCTTTATCAACTGCTACTTGATTTGCTAATAATTCATTTGTTGAACCGCTTGATACTCCTGAAGTATTAACTGTAATTGTTGTTGCTGTACCAGCCAATGAAAGCGTTTCACATAATATTCTTGCTTGTGTTCCTAATTCATAATTTATTGGTGGTGCAAGTTTTGCTAGTTCGTTTGGAATATCTATGTTGTTTTGATCTGCCATTCCTGTAACATTCATTGTTAGCACAATAGTTTGATTAGCAATTTCTCTATCAACATATGCTTTAGTTGCAACATCTTGTGCATCTGTAGGATCTTTAACACCTTTAATCTGTGTTACAGGACTGCCTTCTTCGTTATCAAATACTACGTTACCTGTGCCATGCACATCAATATTTAAATCAGCGTTTGTTGATACCGTACTAATTGTATTACCATTAATATCAATATCGTCAACTTGTAATTCTGTTAAAATACCTACGTTTGTTAAACTTGAATTAACAACTCCTGTGCCTAATGTGTCTGCACTTAATACTAAATTGTTGTTTACATGAAAATGCTTACCACTAGCAACACCAAAGTTATCGCTTGACGTCCAAGTTTGTGTGGCATTTGCCCAATTGATTGTATGGTCTGTATCACCTTTAAGTGTAATACCTCCACCGTCAGCAAGTACATCAGTTGGAGTATCACCGTATGATAATTCAATATTTTTATCTTCTACTTGTAGTGTAGCAACATTAACTTGTGTTGTGTCGCCACTAACGGTTAAGTCTCCTTGAACTACTAGATCGCCGCCCATTTCAACTGTACTTGTTTCTCTACCTTCAAAAATCTTCATTGTTAAAGTAGAACTATCAACGTCAATTGTGTTTGTCAATCCACCAGTTACACTAGAGTTAACTTGTAATAACCAATCTTTATCTTGCAAGTTATTTTTAAATGTTACTTTAGTTGTATCAACAAATGCTGTAAAGTTACTACTTGCACCTAGTGTTAAACCACCGTCATTAAGAACACCAAGTGTTCCTGTTGTAATATCACTTTCGTCTGAACGTAAAAACTGTCCAGGAGCAATACCAGCAACAGCATCTGCTGATGTTGCTGTTCCGTGTAATTTTAATCCTGTAACTGTTGTGCTAAAATTTAAACCAATTTTAACTGATGCAAATCCGCTTATAGCAGTTGCTGGTGTAAATTCATATCTGCTTAAAATAGCAACACGTAATCCGTTTACCCATAGTGCTGTAATTGATCTACCATTATTGCCTTGGTCGATTACGTTTTCAACAATCCATCCGTGTTTACCTTCTGCTTGAGAATAAATTGGTCCTGCTAAACTTAGATCAACACCGTCATAAAAATAAAGTTGATTTGCTTCATTATCAATCCAAAGATCGCCAATAACTAATCCTGCTGGTTGTGTGTCTTGTACTAAAGGACCACCTGTTGGTTTAAATTCACTACCAGTGTAAACTTTTAAACGACCTTCTAGTGTATCATACCAAATTTGGCCTTCTAAAGGATTAGTAGGTGCTGTTCTATTTGCAAAACTTTCTAGTAGTTTTACTAAATTTTCATTTAGTACTTCGCCGTAGCCACTGTATTTTCTACCAACAAGGGTAATGTCAGTTGAAGTGTTATCAACTGTACCATCGCCAACAATGGTTAAAACTGATCCATCTGTTTTATTAACTGTATAACTCATTATGCCGCTGGCTCCCCTGATCTAATAATATAATGTATTGCCAAATAAGGATTCATTACGTTGACATTTTGGTATGGTCCGCTTCCTGCTGTAGTATCGTACTGTGAGCCACTACCATATGCTACGTTTGTTGTATCAATAACTTCTGTGCCGCCGGCACCGCCTAATGATCTTGCTGAAGTGTTTGTAACTCTGTTTGCTGTGCCACCACCTGCATCAACAGCAACACCACTAACATCATTAACTGTTGTTCCGTTGTCCATATTGTCAAGACCTAGTGGGAATCTACCACGTAAGTCAGGCAATTTAAATGTACTTGGATTAACACCAGCACCATATGTAAATTGAATAACATCAAACAAGTCAGGATAGATACCTTGTTGTACTTCCGATCCGTCACATAGCAAATATCCGCTTGGAATATCTGCAAAAGTGTTAATAGGGCCTGCATATGGCATAATAGCACCAATTGGTACTAGTGAAGCGCCAGCAAAGAAATTACTTCTTTGTACTCTTTTTAAGCCTTGGCCTGATCTAACAATTAATAATTCGTCATCATTTTCATTGTCTGTAACTTCTGCTTGATCAGAAATAGCATCCTGTGTAAGTGTTACATTAAATGTTTTTTCTGCACCACCTGTTTGTCCATCAAAACTGAATCCAGTTGAGTCAGCAACGTGTCCTGCCATTTTAAACACAGTTGAAGCGATTAGTCTATCTGCTGTTCCGTTAACGTTACCAAAAACGTCACCAACAACACTACCAACTAATCTGCCTGTAAATGTTTCAGAATAAACATTTCTAAATTTGTTATTTGTTGTACCAATGTCTAATTGATTACTAAATGCTTGTGTGCCATCATCTGTTGGTTGAATAGCAACTGTTCCGCTACCTGTTTCTCCTACTTGAATGTGGCCTTCAAATTTTGCATTACCGCCAACATTTAAGTTTTCAGCAACACCCACACCGCCGGCTACAATTAATGCACCAGTAGTTGTAGAAGTCGAAGTTGTTGTTGCGGCAAGTTGTAATGTTTCTGTAAAGTGTCCGCTACCAGTAACATCTAATGCTACTGCTGGAGAAACTTGGTTAATACCAACACGCTTGTTTCTACCATCAACACGCATAACTGTAACAACATCTCTGTCTGCTTCAGGAAATACTTTAAAGTCAATGTTACCATCTAGTGAATTGTTTTTAATTACAGCATTGTTACTTGCAATCTCTAAGTTGAATATTTGGTTTGCACCAACAGTAACACCACCGTCATTTCTCACAAACAACTGACCATTCATTGTGTCTGTAATGTCTGTTCTTAAAAAGTTATTTGCATTTACAGTTTCAATGGCAGGTTGTGTTACATTTAACGCATCTGCTTTTGTTGCTGTTGCGTGTAATTTGTTTAATACTATTCCATTGTTGTTAAAATCTGTACTCGAAATATTAATACCTGGAAACAATTCAACAAAGCCTTCAATCTTCTGTCTTGGAATAAATTGATCTTTTGAAATAATTGTTACAACTTTATCAGCAACATAGTTTTTAATAACAGTATGTGTTACGTTTTGTGTATCAACAACTTCTTCTGCTTGAGCACCTGCTTTAAGTCCGCCTGCAAAATTAGGTCCTACCAACTGGAATTGAGCACCTGTGTACAAAAATAATTGATTGTTTGTTGTATCAACCCAAACATCACCTGTTAATGGGTTAGTTGGCTCAACTGCTTCTACATGAACACCACCTGCTGGTCTCCAGTTTGCCGCTCCTGCGGTTGAATCGTTAATTTTTAATCTGTTAGCACCACTGTCATACCAAAGTTGACCTTCAATTGGATTGTTTGGTGGTGTATTATTTGCAAAATTTTCTAATACATGCAAAAAGTTTTCTGCAATCGCTTGACCGTAACTGGCTTCGTTACGACCAATAAAGGTTAACGAAGTGTCAACAGTGTTACGACTATTGTCATCAATAACAATAGGATTCTTGTTAATCGAGTCTGTAAAGTTTACACTATATGCCATTCGTTAAATCTCGCTTATGTTTGTTAAACTCTGAATTCTAATCGTATAATCAATCTGAATTAATCTGTTCAATGACTTTTGAACAGGGTGGAATACCACGTGTGTTAAAAGTCTCCCTTCATTTGCACCGTTTGGTGTGTATGCTTTTAGTCCTAGTTCATCAAATACATAATTACCGTCCATGTCGGTTGAATTATCAAATGCTTCTTGTCCGCTAGGCTCACCATAATCAAGTAAACAACTAATTAAAATGTCAGTGTAGGTAGTTCCTAGCGTATGTCTTGTTTCAATAAAGTTTCTGCTTGGATCTGTATTGTTTACATTATTATCATCTACAGTTTTGTAGTATGTTTGGTTGTATAAACTTGCATTTACGCCCACGTTGTTTGGTGTCAAATAGGTAATAATGCCAGTAGGATCAACTGTAGTACCACCATTGCCAAAAGCCATTTCAACAATGTTACCACGTCCTTCATTACCTAGTGATTCTGCTAGTGAGATACTCATGTTCTCATAATGAATTGCGTTTCTTTTATCTACATAAACTTTTTTAGTTTCAGGGTCATGAATCTTAATGTGCCCTTCCATAAGCACACCCTGATTTTCATTTGGCTTTTGATATGTTTTGTTCACTGTTTTATCCTTGTCTGACATTGGTTATTCTCTAATATTTATTACAGGTAAGCCACTGGTTCTTTCAAGCAAGAATTTAGCCTGTGCTGTCTCTGCACGTTGTAAAGTAGCGCCGTTAGACGCTGTATTAACGCTTTGCTCGTACCATACTCTGCCCTGTCTTTGAACTACTCTTAGTTCTAAACCATCTTGAGGCTCATCCCTCAACACTAATTTATAGTAATTTTTACCAGTTGAGTCTGCTACTGGTTCAATAGTAAATTCAGGTGCTTGCAATACATCACTTGATGTACCATCGCTGTCTACTTCATCGCTATCATAAGCAATTTCTATATCGTGTACCTTAATAGGATTGTTACTTACTGTTGGTTTTTGCAGTTTTCTACCACCTAAATACACTTCAACCTGATCATGTGCATCAGCACCGTTTGAAATGTTCACAGTTTCAAGCACATGTTCTTGTTTACCGTTTGGTAAACCAGGACGCATACCACTAGTATAGACATTTACTGTTTCTGTATATGGAACAGTTTGCTCAGGGCCAGCATCAAACACTTTTGTTCCTGCTGTATGAACTGTTTTTATACCTGTACCTAAGGTACCACGTGTAATTTGTCCCAGTGTATTGCCACTAATAGTATAAAACTCAATACGCTCTCTATCAATCCACACAACGCCCGGTGTTTTGTCCGCTGGACTTGGTGTATCAAAGAAACTTGCATCTGCAACTACAATTTCCGTGTCACTAATATTCAAATCTTGTGCAAGTGTTGTGCTGTCTTGTTCACTGATACGCTTGAAGTGTGTTCTGTTAAGCATATCATTAAACACTTTGTAACCAATTGAGTTGTAACTTAGTTCTTCACTGAATGTTGTTACCGTAATTCGTGATGTGGGCAACACTGTAAACTTGTTATCAATTTCAACGGTGGTATTGTTGTCTAAAATTTTGTAATCACGTTCTGCAACCAAAGGTGTTCCATCAATTTCGACCCAAATATAGTTTGAATCAATAGCAGGACGACTTAATTTATAAGTTCCGCCTAGTTTTCCAGTAAACACTTCTTTTCTAATTAGGTTACTATCATGATTTGTAAATGTTGTTACATGATATTCAGCACGAGTTGGTAACTCTGCTCTGTCTTTAACAATAATCAAGTTTGCTTCTGTATCGCCTGCACTATCGCCGGTAACATTTACTTCATATTCATGATTTCTCAAAATACTAATTGCAATAACATCACCACTTGTTAACACATTCTGGTTAAATGTAACCAAGTTTGTTTGAGTATCAAAGTTAAAGTCTCTAATTGGAACAAGTTTTGCGCCATTTAGATACACTTCAATCTCACCTAGTGCTAGTGCAAACACAGGATATTCAGGATCTTGACTTACTGTGTATTGTTGTGTAACACCATTGCTTACATAGTAAACAGTATCTGGTGGTAACAATCTAGTAATTGTACCTGTGTCTAGATCTTTTACTTCTGCAATTACCATATTGTGATAAGGAGCAATATTACCAGGAATATTTGACATTGTGTATGCCATTGTGCTTCCGTCATCTGCTATAGATTCTTTTACAATTTCACTATATGTTTTTTCTGTACTGCTTAGTGCGGTAATTTGAATAACTGCATTACTTACAGGAGGAGGATTTGAAATATCAATAATTGCACTTCCTGTATCGCTTTCTCTAATTACATATTCTTTGCTTACACCATTTGAAGTAACAAATGCACTGCCAACATCTTCATATTTCGCAGTTAATTCATACTCTGTTGTGCTACCATCTCCAATAAATTGTTTTCTTTCAAGAATATTTGCACCGCCAACATTTAAAGTCTGGATGGTTACAAGTTCATCTATTTCAGGTGCATCAACAAAAACGATTTCTTTGTTTTGATAATCAATTGTGTAGTCTGTGCCATTTTCTAAATATGAACCTGCTACGGTAACAAATACACTATCTTCTGTGCCTGGATATAAATCAAACCCATAGCGTCTTAATAAACTGTTACCAAAGTATCTGTTAGTAACAATTAGCGGTGATCCATCTGCAGGAGCATTGTAAATGCTCATGCTTAAACTATCAAAACACTGACCTGGAACTACTTCTTCTGGTGCATGGCTAGTATCCGGTGTAACAAACCCATCACCGTCTATGTTAATATCTTCTGGTTTAGTACCTGTTGCAGTATTGTAACTAAAATTACCACCTTGAATAATAGCATCAAGGTTGTTTACATCTGTTGGAACAAGCGAACCGTCTGATTCTTTTTGTCTAAACACAACAAGTGTGCCGTCTTGTGCCGCAACTCCTAATGTAAATGTATCTGTATTACCGTCGCCAACAATAGTAGGTGTATTTGTCGGATCTTGTCTTACACTGTCAAAGTACACATTTATTTCTTGTCCACTTTCTGGTGTGTATGGTAATGTAAATGTAGTTGTTGTACCATCTGCACGGAAAGCATAATCAGTGTTAGTACCTGAGAATGTATCCCAACCATGACTAAACCATGGAAGACCATCCCAGCCAACACTAATATCAAACTCTAGTCCTTGTACTTGAACGCCATCATACTCAACTCCTGCCATTAACTGTGCTGGATCTTTACCAAGCATACCTGCTGTTGGTGCATAATAGTAATCAATTCTATCAGTAGCCTGCATTAGATTGATCGATTTTTCATATGTAATGCTTACATCTGCATTTGCACCAGGAGGTGTATTAAAAATAATATAACCTTCTTGTTTTTTATAGGTTCTATCTTTTACTGATACAATACTAACATCATAGTTTTCAATATAAACTGTTTCGTTTTCAATGTTAATATCAATTTTACGTTTATCAAGTGTTGGAAGATAGGTTAGTTTAAACTTGATCTGTCCAGCACTTGCTGTAAATGTATCAGTTTGTGTTTGTGTTTGAATAAGTTTTTTGGTTGCAATTCTATCAAACTTCATATTAACTGTGTTAATACGCACTTTTTTATTTTCAAGTATTGCATAAGCAGTTGCTTCTTGTGTAACAGCATTTTCTCCACCGCCTCCAGCAAGTGTTACTGTTGGCGCACTTACATATCCACTACCAGGATTAGTAACAACCACTTCTCTTACAATACCTCTTGAAGTATATGCTACTGCTGTAGCATCTATAAACTCTTCTCCTGGCAATGTCTTATTACCGTTTGGTAGTATAGGTGCTCCATAATAGGTAGGACCAATGATGTAAGGATAAACTGCAATATCTGTATCGGTAGGATCTACAGTTACAAAATAAGCATATGTTCCATTTGGATATTCTGGAGTATTACAGGTTCTACCGTTGTGTTGGTCTAGATCTCCTAGGCCCGCTACATACTCAAAATCTTGTACATATCTTCCATCAGGATCGCTTCCATCAGTTCTTGGAGTAGTTTTAAGTCTATAACTAGATTTCATTACCCTAGGATTGCTTCTACCAGTAGGTGTGTCCCATCCATATGGTCCATAAATTGGGAATCCATCAAGTGCATAACCCAACAACGGTGAATGCTGTGTTGGATCTTTATCATACATTAAGCGTGGATCGCTATGATAATGATAAACACCATCTTCTTGTGGATGTCCACTACCATCATCAATACCTAACTCGTCATGGCTGAATACTGCGTTTATTTCATAATCAACATTTCCACGTTTTTCTGTCAGTGCGGCTTTTGGATTGAAGAACACCACACCATTAACAGCAACACCAATAGTACCCAGCGGAGTAGCAACTTTATCAAGTGCTTCAACTGGGGTACGTGTAATTTCAAAAGTAAAGTCTTGTGCTGTTACTGTATTAACACCAGGATTTCTAGCGAAACCATGATCTGGTATACTTGTGGTTTTTACAAAAAATCTGTTATCTGTGTAATCTGTAGTAACAAGAGGTCTAAATTCTTGTGTTTCTGTAATTGTAGGTTTATTTGTTCTACCGCCACTAATAACAACAATAGGTGGCTCAGTGTATCCTGCGCCTTCGCTAGTTACATTGATGCTTCCAATTTTAAATTTATAATTGTCAAACCAATTTACATACGGACTTTGTGTAATTATATCACTAGTAATTTTAGGTGCTATGAACGATTTAAGTTCATCGTCCCAATAACTAGGTAAATCAAAATCAGTATTACCAATATTTGATGTTTCAATACTTTCGTATTGATTAACAAAATTACGTAAAACTGTTTTGTATGGTTTGACTTCTTCAATATATCTTTCAACATAACCAGGATTACTAATTTTGTAGTTTATTTTCTTAGAAAGGCCGCCGAGTTTATTTTTAACTGTAATTAAACTGCTCTTAAATACCCAATCAACAAAACTCTGTTCACTAAAAACGTATCTAATTGCAATAAAGAATAATTTATTCCAATTTTCTTTTAGATCATCTACAAAAATATTATCTTTAATGATTTCTATAATACGCCTTGTTTCAGTAATAGGTTCACTATCAAACAAGTTGACATCATAGTTTTCTAAACCAGCATAACCAAAGTTTAGTTCTTCATAATTGTATATGTTTGAATTTATTTGAATTGTTGAGTTTGCTTTGTACATTAAATCATAATCATTATTAAATGTACCATTAGTAATAACTTTTTTCAAGATCATGCTATTACCATCGCCGGCATTTTCAACTCTTATAATATCTCCTTCTTGCGGATTAATTGTATTCAATTCATACGGAGCACTAATTTTATAATCTATAATTGTATCAATATTATAACCCGGAACAATGTAATCTTCATATCTCCAAAAACGTCTTAAATCATAAGTTTGAGTATTTGTTCTTGACCATAACTTTGTTGTAGTTTGCCATTCGTAAATTGCCCAGTTATTATTAGCAGTACTATCAACTTGAACTAGCACTCTAAAAGGTCTAATATAGATATTACAGAAACTATAATTTGTTCCTTGTTTTACAACATCAATTGAGGTTATTTCGCCATTAGCATTAATATTTGCTTTTAGTTTGGCGCCGGTTCCGTTTCCTGTAATTTGTATTTCTGGAGGATTTTTATATCCAAAGCCAGAATTTACTACTTTTACAGATTTTACTCTACCATTAACTAGATTTACTGTAGCACTTGCTTGTACTAAATCTTGTGTTCCAACATTATCTAAATCTTCAATTTCATCAATAGTAATATCCCATTTACCTGTCCCTTGTGCTGGTAATGGATCTTTTTCAAATAATGGTTGAATATTTTTGGTATCAACAATTCTTTCCCTAAGCATTATTTGATTTGTGTATGTAATCAACGTTTCTAAGGCTTTTAGTCTTTCAACAAACATGCTTTGTCTAGGACGAACTTGAATCCCGTATTTGCGTTGCAACGGTAATGCTGTATCTGGTACTGGATTTCCAGTGCTGTCATATCCTGTTAAACTATCAATAAGTTTTTTAATAAGAAGTTCGTTATCGATTTTCTTATATTGATTTTCTCCTATTAATTGCCATTCATTGTGTTCAGGAATATCAGTTTCAATATTTCTATACTGAATGTTAAGGAAAACATTACTGTCATCTAATGTTGTTTTAACATTACTAATGCTTAGTGCATTTTTACTTAACAACTGAATGCTTTTTACTCCATAGGCTTGCGGGTCTGTAATAATATTTGCAATCTCAACCACAGGAATATTTCTATCCGGTAAATTAGGAACATCAACTTTATTTTTTACCCAGAAATAATATCTAGTTTCAAAACCGCCCGAAACACTATTATAGATATTTTTCTGTGTAAACACATCGTCGCCATATTTAGGTGTTCCACTAATTCCTTGTGCATATCCTTGCTGAGTTGAAGATAACTCTAACCATTCGCTAGGCAATAAACTAGACTCAACCCATTCATATACATCTATAGTAGATCCAGGAAATAATGATCCCCAGTTTGTTTTTCTATACTCAGTATCACCCTGTTCATACCAAATAAAACTAGCGGTTGACAAATCCCACCAAACTTCCCCTACATGCTCGTCTGTCCATGCAGTTGTTGGCTTAACATTAACAGTATTTGTACCAAAAGTATACGTTGCAGGATCTACATCTGTTTTATATTTGAGTTCCGCATCTGCAAGGTAGGATATTTTTCCTTTTGCAGGATCAATTGTTTCTAAAAAGTCTTTAACTTTATTTGTAGCACGATTGTAAGTAAATGCCTTTTTAACACTGTATGGATCTACTGGATCATCTTGTGCTCTTAATTTATTCCAGCCGCCACTACCTGTTTTTTGATATACAAACAAACTTCCAATTGATTGATTATCAATATTTTTGCTATTAGGGGATCCTACAACAAGAGAATTTCCTGTATAAGCAAGACCTCTACCAAACTCATCAAATTCATTTGTGGTAATAGAACTAATATTTTGTCCAAAAACAAACTTAGTATTAATTAAAGTATATGTATAAACTGTACCACTTGCATAATTTTCATCGATAATACCTAATGTCCCTGCATCAAATGTTGTTTCCGCACTAGTTTCATCTATTGTGCTATCTTCTAGTATAGTAAATTTGTCAAATGTTGTTTCTAACCTATTACGCCCATGTTGGCTCCATACTGCAAAAGCATTTCCTTCTGCATTTAAAGATAGATTAGCACCAAACTGTTCTTGAACTGCTTTTAGAGGACTAAAAATAGTTTGCTGGTATGTGTACAGGTCTTGACTGCTATCGTCGCCTGTTTTTTTGAAGTAATAAACTGCACCGCTGTTAACAGTATTTGTATCGTCATATGGCGCACTTATAATAAGTGTGGTTCCGTCACTGCTCATATCCATCGCATAGCCAAAACTATCGCCTGAATCTATTTCATTAAGTGTTGCACTGCTAATTGTTTGTAAAAGTTGATATTCATTATTGTTGTCTAAACTATAAATGAATACTGCACCTTTATTGGCTGTGCTATCATCGCCTTGTTCTTCGTATCCTGGCGCACTGACTGCAATCATGCTTAGGTCACTAGTTGCAGTCATAGTAGATCCAAATCTATCACCATCTCTGCTATTAGGAATAGATAGAATATGATGATCACTTAAATCCCAATCGAGTGTGCTACCATCTGGTCTAGTTGTTTTATCGTAAATGTAAACTTTACCTTGATAATTTGTTTTACCCGGAGCACCTACAAGCAATTTAGTGTTAGACACTAATACACTAGATCCAAAGTGCATGTCATCTTCAGGTTCACTTGCTCCGATTACATAATTTAATTTAAAAAGATTTTCTTGTGTGTCATATGTATGAAGTGTTACTACACCTTCTCTGCTGTAAGGACTTGGCTCTATAGTGAAGTCACCCACGCTTACTCTAAATCCATTACCGTATGTGCTATCATCTGCACCTTTAAAATTACTAGATTCAGGTGCACCTGCGGCTAATACCGTTCCATCATTGCTTAGAGCAAGACTAGTTCCTAGTGCAGGATTTCCTGCGTCACTTACAATGTTATCACTAGCATTAAATGAAATACTAAAACCTTGTGTTGTTTGTAGTGTTTCAATACCTGTGTTAAATTCTCTATTAAGAACATATATTTGTCCTTCATCTCCAAATGTAGGAGCCGCAACAACTATAGTTCTTCCTTGATTGGCTGTTGCAACATTAAAACCAAACTTTTGTCCTAGTATTTCGTTCGGACTTCCCCATTTGTTTTCTTTGAATGCTCTTGTCTTTTGATATACTGCCCACTTGCCAGTACCGTCATCGTCGGCGTAGATTAAACTATCGTCTTCAATTTTAGTAACATTTTTTATGTTGTTAATATCGTCAGGATTACTAACTCTATTAGTAATAAATTCTAAAATAGTTCCTGCTGTACTATCTTCTAAAGATGCACTTGAATCTTCTCCTGCAACTTTAAATGAAGTTGTACTTGGTATTGATTTTACTTCATAAACATTATCGATATCATCACCGAAATTTTTAATACTAATAAGTTGTCCTACTTGTAGATCATGAGGTATATCTGTAAAGAAAGTGATTTCTCCATCAAAAAACTGTGTTTTGATATCATCAGTTTGAATAACCCTTGCAGGGATTGATTGCAACTGATATACATTCCAGTCATTATCTCTGTCTTTTGCTACCCAAACTAAGTCACTATCATCTAACTGATTAATGATACTACTTCCAATCATATCACTATATCTAAATGCTGTTGTAGGAATATCATCTACTCTTGGATAACCTGCTACCGGTAGTTTATTAATGTAATCGCTTGTTATCCCATCTTCGGCACTTAAATTTGTAATCGGCCATGGGTTATTATCATAGTTTGATGGCTTAATTGCAATACCATTAGCAAGCAATTGAATATTATTACCTGGTGATGTATTTGTTGTAACTGCACTTACAAAGTCGTACGCCTGAGGATTATCTAAATTGTCTTTTTCATTTAGAACAAATTCAATTTCATTTACAGTAGAGGTACTACCATAACTTCCTACCTTAAAGGCCCATTCTTCGTCAAGTTCTACATTTGTGTTCACACCGTCAATGCGTAAACGTCCAATCCCGTCAACAGCATTTTTGGTTCCTTTTTCTTTAATATAGCCTTGATAAAATTTATATTGTGCTGTACTGTCTTGAATAAGGTTATCTAAATAAAAACGCTTTTGATAGCCAATCAAGTGCTGTGATAATTTGGTTGTTGCATCATCAAATGTTTCTGTATCAAGGTTATAAAAGTCTTGGAAATTACTAATTTTAAAATCTAAATTAGGCAACAATTCGGCCTTGGGTTCATTTTCTAAATAAATCCACTTTGAATATTCAAATTCACTACTACCAGCAATAAAAGATTTTGCACTATAAAATTTAGATTTATATTTTACAACATCACCTAAATTATAATCTTTATAATTTGTCCACGGAGCAATCTTTGCTTCATCAAAAACAAATCCCGGACTGAACAAATCACCATCCCATTCTGTAGTTTTAAACCCAATTAATTTTAATCTTTCTTGTCTGTATCCTGCTTCTTGATCATATATAACATCGCCAAAAACACTCTTATCGTCAAACACTAGAACATGTTCTTTTTGTATTAAATTTAGTTGTGCATTAAAGATACCTTCTAGTGTATCTTTTGGCATTAGTTGAAAAGTACCGCTCTCTCTAATAGTGCTGATATTATTTCTACTAATAATAGTTCCTGCGGCATTATAGATAGAATATTCATAAAAACTATCTAAAACATTATCTACTTGGCCTGTTGCAAAGTTGAATTTAATTTTGCCAGCAAAAGGAGATAATGTAATAACACTTCCTACATTCCAGTTTTGTGTTGTCCAGTATAAAAATTCTTTGCCGCTTAACTCCCAATTTGAAAGTTCTCCAAGTTCATTAATTTTTTCATCAAACACAAATCCTATACTTTCTAAATATTTTCCGTATCCTAATAATAAGTTATACACTTCCTGAATATTAGGTAGAACAGTATTGTATGGAACATTTGATACAACTTCTTCAAATCTAGTTGGCTTTTGAACACTTGCTCCGCCAGTAAGTGGAAGTTCTGCTAATCTAGAAAATTTTGTAGGATCGAAGACTGTATCACTAGTGTGATCTTCGTTTGTTCTATAATAAAATCCATCATACTGAACTATTTGGCCGATACCATAAAATTTTTGTTCTTGCCAAAGAATAAATTTTGCAGAAGTTCCACCAATGTTTACCGCTTGATCTCTCTGTGAAAGAATAGGTTTGTAAATTTGAAACCGTGGTTGATACTTGTTATATCCTTTAACCAAATATCCTTTATCAGTCTTTTCAACAATTACACCGCTTATGTTTGCAGTAAAGACTGGATTGCTTTTTCTAAATGTAACTTCATAATTCTCATCTGGTAAGAAAATACTTTTGTCTGGTTGATTAGGATTACTGCTTTCTAGTAAAACTCTTAATCGTTCTTTGTTAACAAATGCACCCGTTTTGTATGCTAGATTCATACTGATGTTTGTTAGTCTTTCGTGATATCCAGCAACAACATCTTGTGATTTAGATTTTAAGTAATCAACAACAAAAACATGATATCCTGCACCAAAGTATCTTACATCATTGTAAAATAGATTGTGTATTTTAATATCTGTAAAATCTATAATTTTACCAGTTGATTTATAAATTGTGTTTCCGCTTGCTGATTGTAAATTTTGACTTGTATCAAACTGTGTAGTTAGATAGTTTGCAGGTTTTGTTAATGCTAGTGCCACTTGAAGTGCATATGGATACCAACTGCTAGATCTCCAAGCATATTCTGCAGGGCCGGTGTCACCAAATACCCAATCTTGGTTAAGATTTGTTGTGATAAATCCACTAACTAAGTTTGCTTGAATAGGACTTAATAAATCTCCATAATCATTTACAGGAAGAATTTTACTCAATCCAGGTCGTGCATAGATTGGATTTGATTTTCCAATGCCGTAATCAAATCCTTTTTCGATATCTTCCCAAAGAATATCATTTCCTTTTGTGTAAGGCGCCGGGCCATAACGACCTTCCCACCAACTAGGTTGTTCCGAATATCCTAGCATTTCCCACGGTGCAGTATGCGGACGATCGGTGTCATAAAACTTTTTATATATTGCTCGCCAATATCCTGGTAAACTTTCATTATTAATAACATCGTTGCCTGACGATAGGTTATAAGAAAATACATCTCCTTCAACGCCTGTTGTATTTTCTAAATATTCGATACTATATAGATTTGACCAGTAGTTAAAATCGTCTTCTAATATTTCGTTAAATTCTTGTGTAGTATAACTATTATTTCTAAAAGCACCTGGAATAAATTTATTGCTATCAAAAACACTTCTATTATATTCTACTTTTATGTTGTTGTAAATTCTTTTTTCCAGTTCAAGAATAATGTCATCTCTATAATCGTCATAGGCTACTACTTTACTACCGTCATGGCCTTGGATTACTTTTGTTGGAGTAACATATGTGTCATCTACATAAATTTTAGGTTGAAATTTCGGATACAAACCTAACTTAGTTGGTGTGCTAGGTATAACATTACCCGTTGTGTCATAGTCGTATACTACAACTGTATCTCCAATACTTGTTGGTCTCAAAATAGTTACAGTATTATCTGTAGGATCAAACTCATAGTCTTTAGTATTAATTAAATGCTCACCATTAAAATAAACATATACACTTCTATTAGATATTTGATTTAAATTAAAGTTTGATTGAATTCCAAATATCTGTTGTTCAAACGCATTAACAGTATATTCATTTTTAGTTAATGAACGACCAAACCCAGCCATGTCACTATAAAAATATTGACTATTTGGTTGCGTATTCAGTGCCATGCTGTACAATATTGCATCTACATCATCGCGAGGATTGCCAGATATTTCAGTTTTATCAAAAACTTTTATAAACTGTTGTTTGAATACATTATAATCTAAAGCATTTTTTCTAATTGCTTTAATAACATTTGTTTCACTATCTACTAAACCAAAGATAGCAGGAAGTACACTGCTTTGATGCTTTACGTACCTTCTACCAAATTTGTATAAATCTTTAATGTCACGTGCATTAGAAGTACGATTAAATTGTCCCACAACACGCTGATCATTTGAAAAAATTGTTTGTACGTGATCTGAAACACTACCTAAAGTAAATGTTTTTAAGTCATTATTTTCACTGTTATTAGTTAAATTGATAGGAGGTTCATAAAATCCAAACTGTGTTGGTGTTTGGTCTGTTAAAATTTTAATTGTAACTCTTACATCACCCGGGATGCTTTCTGCAAAATCTAAGAAAAGTCTTTTGTTCTCTGCTCTAAAACTAAATCCATGATTTGATTTTAAAATATTACTTTCGTATTCTACAACAATATCTTGAGGTTGCAAATGTAACCCAGGATCAATTATTGATGTTATTTCTATAAACGGTGTAGTAATAACTGTATCATTTATTTGTATAATTTTTTGTCTAATGTCTTCATCTACAATAGACCAACCAGATTCAAAAACATAAGTTGTTAAATCTTCGCTAACTTTTACATTACCACCAGCAGTATCTTGGACAACATTTTGATCGCCATTATTATATGTAAAACTTTGATCATCCCAATCAAACTCAAAAACTATATCGCCAATATTAGCAACGTTTTGATATTCGAGTGGAAATCCTAAAATATTATCGTTTGCGCCTGTGCCAATTTTATAACTTACTAATTCATTTCCTTGAAACGCATTGACCCCATATTTTGAATCACTAAATGATGTGTTATTGTTATCATACAATTCAAATAGAGGTGCTTGATTTATAGTAGTTTTTTGTTGCCCACGAACCCAATGCACTCCGTCAAAATACCAA
>Ga0255768_10002276_pt1 | contig 19318 bp, 13 predicted proteins | sample 071ome_33_FD_179983 | JGI IMG/M metagenome (GOLD analysis project Ga0255768, IMG submission 179983) | Coastal salt marsh microbial communities from the Groves Creek Marsh, Skidaway Island, Georgia - 071412AT metaG (version 2) | ecosystem: Environmental > Aquatic > Marine > Intertidal zone >...
TCTACACAATCGGGGAAGGGGAAAAAAGCATCACTCGCCATTACTGCACCGGTAAGTTCAAACCCAAATTTATTGGCTTTTTCAATCGCTTGTTGAAGCGCATCAACGCGGCTCGTTTGCCCGGTGCCACTAGCCAGTAGTTGACCTCCCTTTGCGAGTACAATGGTGTTGCTTTTTGTATGCTTAACAATCTTTACCGCAAATTCTAAATCTCTGTATTCTTCCTCAGAAGGAGATACTTGAGTTACGGTTTCCATATTGTTTTCAAGTTCAGTAGAATGGTCGCGATCTTGAATCAACTCGCCATTTAAGGCTGACCTTTTGATGACTCTGTTCACCTGCGAAAGATCTTTAGATTTTAATAAGATCCTATTGGTTTTCGCCTTCAATATCTCAAGTGCTTCTTCAGAATAATCTGGAGCGATTAGTACTTCAAAGAATAGGCCGTTGATTTCATTAGCCGTTGCTTCATCAATGGTGTTGTTACAGGCTAAAATCCCTCCAAATGCACTTACTGGGTCGCATTCTAAGGCAGCTTTCCAAGCTTCTAGTGTGGTTGGCCGTACCGCAAGACCACAGGCATTGTTATGTTTAACAATTACAAAAGTAGTGCCGTTGGCGGTATCGAATTCTTGCAATAGTCCACAAGCTGCATCAACATCCAATAAGTTGTTATAGCTTAATTCTTTACCCTGAATTTTATCAAAGAGTTCCTCTAGATTACCTATGAAATATCCCTTCTGGTGTGGGTTTTCACCGTAACGAAGAGTGTATGTTTTTTGACCTGTAAACCAACGATTGATTTGATTGTCGTATTGTTGGGTTACGTAAAATGCTTCGGCAGCCAGGTTTTTTCGGCTTTCTAAATTTAGTTCGGCTCCCTGGTTTTGAATCATTTCAAGCACCTTTGGGTACTGGCTTCTATGCGATACGATGGTTGAGAAGTTGAAGTTTTTGGCGGCTGCACGAATTAGTGAAATTCCTCCAATGTCGATTTTTTCAATAATTTCAGACTCTGTTCCGCCTGCTGCGACTGTTTCAGCGAATGGGTAGAGGTCCACCACCACCATGTCAAACGAAGGAAGATCGTACTCTTTCATTTGCTCTTGATGACTGTTGTCCTCTTTCTTTGCTAATATTCCTCCAAACACTTTTGGATGAAGTGTTTTTACCCGGCCATCTAAAATACTAGGGTAGCCGGTTACTGATTCAATGGAAGTACATGGGAAACCAGCGTCTTCGATAAACTTTTGAGTACCACCAGTTGAGTAAAAAGCAACTCCATGATTATGCAATTCTGCAAGTAATGGTTCAAGACCTTCTTTGCTGAAAACGGATATTAAAGCGGATTGAATACGATAATTCACGAATACAAATTTAGTTTAGTGCTGTGTGCTTCTTCCCGATTGTTTACAAGTTTTGAAGAACTTCCTCTCTCACCTTCATCGTATTTTTGACGTGAGGTGGATCATAAGGGCAATGCCGACATCCACTTCCACAGCATGATTCTTTTTTAAGGAGGAATTTTTCCGTGAATACACAGAAGCCATCTTCCATGTAAAAGTCAGCTTTGTGGTCAATCTTCGCTTTATGCCCGTCCATGGCACTGCTTGAACTTCTTGCCACTTCCACATGGACATGGCTCATTACGTCCTACCTTGATTTCGCTACGAATAGGGGCTTGTGGGGCTTTTGGCGCACTGCTCTCAATTGCTTGCTGATTGGCATCCATGCTAGATTGGATTTCATCTTTGCTTTCTATGGTTTTGGGAGCTCTTTGTCTTGCAGGGGCTTTTGCTTCACTTACCTCGCCTTCGGCATAGATCCTTGTTTTGTATAGTGTACCAATAATTTTCTGGTTCAAGCGTTGCAGCATTTGGCCATAGAGTTCAAAACTCTCAATCTTGTAAATCAGCAATGGATCTTTCTGCTCGTATTGAGCGTTAGACGTACTCTGTTTTAAGTCATCCAACTCTCTTAGATGCTCTTTCCATTCCTCATCAATACTTTGTAAAGTGAAAGACTTTTCAAGGTCTCGTATCATGGACATGCATTGAGAATCGAGGGCCTTTTGCATTGGGACCGTTATTTGATATTGTTGTGTTCCGTCGGTTAGAGGAACAACGACATTCTCAATTTTTTCACCTTGTGCAGCCCGAATTTGACTGAATACCGGATACGCTTGTTCCGACATGGCCTTCGTTTTTTCGTTGTATTGCTGGCTTAAACTTTCAAATAATTGATCGGCCAAATTAGCTTCGTCTTGGTTTAGGAATGCTTCCTCATCAAATGGAGGTGCCATGGCCACCGTTCTGATCACATCCATTTCAAATTCTTGATAGCTACCAAGCTCCTTAAAATGACCCACGATTTCCTCACACCAATTACCGAGCATGTTTCTCAAATCAATGGATAACTTGTCACCAAATAATGCGTTACGGCGAATGCGGTAGATGCCTGTTCTTTGCTGATTCATCACATCATCGTATTCCAATAGACGTTTACGAATACCAAAGTTGTTTTGTTCCACACGCTTTTGGTTTCGTTCGATGGTTTTGGTCATCCAAGAGTGCTCAATCACATCTCCTTCCTTGTAACCAAATTTATCCATGAAGTTGGCCACTTTTTCCGAACCAAAAATCCTCATTAAGTCATCTTCCAAACTTACGAAGAACACCGAGCTACCAGGGTCTCCTTGTCGACCAGCACGTCCACGCAACTGGCGATCTACACGTCGACTTTCGTGACGTTCCGTTCCGATAATCGCCAAACCACCGGCTTGTTTTACTTCCTCCGATATTTTAATGTCGGTACCACGTCCTGCCATATTGGTTGCAATGGTTACGGCACCTGGATTTCCCGCTTCTGCTACGATTTCTGCCTCCTTTTGGTGCTGTTTGGCATTCAAAACGTTATGTTTTACACCACGTAGTTTCAACATTTTTGATAAAACCTCACTCACTTCCACATTTGTTGTTCCAACCAAAACGGGTCGGCCCTTTTCAACAAATTCTTTGACTAGATCAATCACCGCATTGTACTTCTCTCTTTTGGTTTTATATACCAAGTCATCACGGTCATCGCGAATGATGGGCTTATTTGTTGGAATTAATTTTACACCGAGTTTATAAATATCCCAAAGTTCTTGTGCCTCAGTTTCTGCAGTACCTGTCATTCCCGAAAGTTTGTGGTACATCCTGAAGTAGTTCTGAAGTGTTATAGTGGCATAAGTTTGGGTTGCCGCTTCTACACGTACGTTCTCTTTTGCCTCAATGGCTTGATGCAGACCGTCGGAATATCGTCTGCCATCCATTACACGACCGGTTTGCTCATCCACAATTTTGACTTTGTTGTCTTGCAGGATGTACTCAATGTCGCGTTCAAACATGGTATATGCTTTTAAAAGCTGTTGTACTGAATGAATACGTTCACTCTTTTCTGAAAAATCTTGCATTAACTGATTTTTCATCTCTAACTTTTGTGATTCTTCAACTGATTCTTTTTCTATTCGTGCAATTTCACCTCCCACGTCGGGTAAGATGAAGAAGTCACTATCTTCACCGGCTTTGGTGATAAGCTCGATTCCTTTTTCGGTGAGATCTACGCTATTGCTCTTTTCATCAATTGTGAAAAACAAAGGTGCGTCAGCCTTTGGCATCTCTTTTTGTTGATCTTGAAGGTAATAACTCTCAGTCTTCGTGAGTAAGGACCGCATCCCAGGCTCCCCCAAGAATTTAATCAAAGCTTTGTTCTTTGGTAAAGCACGATGTGCGCGGAATAATGCTAATCCACCTTCTCCTTCTTTTGGACCATCGTTTCCGGCGGCGATTAATTTTTTCGCTTCAGAAAGGCTAGAAACTGCGTATTTCTTTTGCGCTTCTACCAGTTGTTGGATACGTGGTTTTAAGGCATCAAACTGTTGGATATCTCCTTTAGGCGTAGGTCCACTGATAATTAGCGGAGTTCTGGCATCATCAATTAATACACTATCTACCTCGTCAATGATGGCATAATGATGTTTTTGTTGAACCAATTCATCTGGTTGGTGAGACATGTTGTCTCTCAGGTAGTCAAAACCAAATTCATTGTTGGTCCCATAAGTGATGTGCGCTTTATAGGCTTCTCGTCGTGCAGAACTATTAGGAGAATGGTACTCCAGACAGTCAACTCTAAGACCTAAAAAGTTAAATAGAGGAGCATTCCACTCAGCATCCCTTCGTGCCAAATAATCGTTCACGGTAACCATGTGAACACCACGGTCACCAAGCGCATTAAGATAGGCCGGGAGGGTACTCACCAGGGTTTTACCTTCACCTGTTGACATTTCGGCAATGTTCCCCTGATGCAAGGCGATTCCACCGATTAACTGAACATCGTAGTGAACCATGTTCCACTTAATTATACCACCAGCTGCTTCCCATTCGTTTGAATAGAAGACTTTGTCTCCCTCAACACGGATATTTTGGAATTCAGTTGCGAGCTCTCGATCTAATTCAGTAGCCGTAGATTCAATGGTTTCGTTTTCTGTGAATCTTCTAGCACTTTCTTTTACTACGGCAAAAGCTTCAGGAAGCAGTTCCTCTAAGATTTCTTCGAGCTTTTCATCTCTTGATTTCTCAAGATTTGTAATCTCCTCGTATATTTCTTCCTTTTCTATAACCGCTTCATTCGGTAGAGATTCCACCTTCTCGTTTTTCTCTTGAATCTCGGTATCAATATCTTTTAAGTAATCTGCAATTCTTTGACGGAATTCGTTTGTTTTACCGCGCAATTCATCGTGACTTAACGAGGCAAAAGATTGAAAGTGAGTATTGATCTCTTCTACAATAGGTTGGAGTTCCTTTAGAGATCTTTCTTGGGCGCTTCCACCAAATATTTTAGCGATGCTTCCTAGTACGTTACCAAACATAAATTTAAAGACAACAAAGTTAATCTTTTTAAGATGCATTCAAGGAAATAATACAGGAACTTCATCGGTGTTTTAAGCTGTTTGTTTGATTTTTAAACCCTTTGTGGTCTTGATTGTTAAACAAAACGAAACGATGAGAAGTTTGAAGTTTTTAACCATCTTAACAGCACTTTTTTCTGTAATCAGAATAAGTGCGCAAGACGATAAGAGTTTAGCGATTGAAGGTATTGTGATAGACGCACAAACCAACAAACCCATTCCCCAAGCAAGTGTTTTTAGATACAAGTCAACGGATACGGTAAAAACCAATAAGGACGGGGTTTTCTCATTTACGTTACCCGAGCCTGGATTCTATGTAATTAGTGCAACTGCGCCAGGGTTTAATCAGGCCAGTGCAGAAGAACAGCTTATCACATACGATAAACGGAATAAAATAACCATCAGTTTGGAGTCTATAGCCGATCAAATAGGAGAGGTGAACATCCGTAGATCCTCATTGCAAAAAAGAAACGCAGGTAGTCCTGTTTCGGCTCAGGAGTTATCTATACGAGAAATCGAAAGAAATCCTGGTGGTAATCGTGATATTTCAAAAATCATCCAATCCCTGCCAGGTGTAATTTCAATCCCAGGTTTTAGAAACGATGTGGTCATCCGAGGCGGTGCCCCAGCTGAAAATAAATTTTACCTCGATGGCATCGAAATACCGGTGATCAACCACTTTCAAACTCAAGGAAGTACAGGTGGGCCTGTAGGTTTATTGAATGTCAATTTTATCAAGAAAGTAGATTTTTTTACGGGGGCATACCCAGTGAATAAATCAAATGGTTTAAGTTCCGTTATAGATTTCCAGCAAATTGAAGGAAACAAAGAAAAGGGGAAGTATCGTTTTACCGTGGGAAGTAGTGATTTGGGATTAACCGCTGATGGTCCAATTGGGAAGAAAGCAACGTACATTTTTTCAGCTAGGCAGAGTTACTTACAAGGGTTATTTACCGTATTGGGATTGCCTTTCCTGCCCAACTTTATCGACTATCAAGGGAAAGTAAACATCGATTTAGGCAAGCGCGATAAGCTAAGTATAATCACGGTGGGTGCCTTTGATTTTTTCCGTCTTAATACAGGAGTGAACGATAATATTACCGATAGCGTTCAATTGAAAAGTAATCGATACATACTTGGTTATTTACCGGATTACAATCAATGGAACTACGCTTTTGGAACGGTGTACACGCACTTTGGTAAAAAGAACAAAACCCAAGTATTTCTGAGCCGGAACATGCTCTATAACGAAACAAATAAATATGTTGATAACGATGATTCAGATCCAGATAATTTGATACTAAATTATGTGAGTACCGAAGAGGAAAACAAATTAAGAGTGGAGCATTCCGGTCGATACAAACGTTGGAAATGGATGTTCGGTGGCGGAACAGAGTTTGCTCAATATGGCATAGATAATACCAATCGATTTGTAACGGTTGCTGGCCCTCAAGAAAGAATGTTCGTTTCAAATTTGGACCTTTTCAAATATTCAGCATTCGGGCAATTTTCAAGGAGTTTCTCTGGCACCTTGGTAAGTGCTAGCATGAGATTGGACGGGAGTTCGTACAATTCTCATATGCAAAATCCTTTAAATCAGCCCACCATATCCTTATCAACATCCGTACCGCTTAGCCGAAGGATTTTCTTTAACGCGAACGTGGGGCAGTTTCATCAGTTACCAACGTACTCCATATTGGGCTTCCGAAATGATCAAAACGAATTGGACAATTTAGATCGCACCAAATATATCCGAAATCGGATGGTTTCCGCTGGGTTCCAATATAACAAAGGTCAAGAAACCAAAATCACCTTAGAGGGATTCTACAAAGCCTACAGCAATTATCCGTTTGAACTAGATGATAGTATAAATCTTGCCAATTTAGGGGCAGACTTCGGAGTGGTTGGGAATCAACCCACCTCGTCTTTTGGTATGGGACGTGCCTATGGAATGGAATTCCTCATTCAACGCAGATCTAGAAGCGGTTTGTATGGTATTGTGAGTTACACTCTCGCTTGGTCACAATTTGAAGATAAAAATGGCGACTATATCGCTAGTTCTTGGGATAGCCGACATACCGTGAGTTTGACGGCGGGTAAACCACTAGGTAAAAATTGGGAAATTGGAGCAAAATGGCGTTTAGTAACTGGAAGGCCTTATACACCGGATGATATTCAGAGAAGCCTCCAAATCGCTAATTGGAATGTAAGAAATGTGGCTTTCCCAGATTACACCAGATTAAATGCTGAGCGGTTGAGCAATTTCAATCAGTTTGATATCCGGGTTGATAAGGTATGGTACAAGAAAAAATGGTCTTTGAATCTGTATTTAGATATTCAGAACTTCTTTAATGCGAGGTACTTCGGACCGGAAACATTGATTGCAGCTCAAGACGAAAACGGTAAGCCAGTGGCGGATCCCAATAATCCTGGATTTTATTCTGCGGATTATATACCTAACGAAACAGGTACGGTTTTACCTACCATCGGGATTATTCTTGATTTTTAACTTAGAAATATTACATAAAAAAAGGAGCCAAATAGGCTCCTTTTTTTATGATGTTTTTTAAAAATCAATAATCGTAGTTGAAACCGGTTTCGGTAGGGGGGATGCACATAACGGCTACCTTTTCTGCTTGGTTCACCAATTGCTGTGTCATGGTTCCAATGATAAGTTCGCCTAAGCCCTTTTCCTGGTGCGTCATCGCAACAATTAAGTCTGCATCAATGATCTTAGCATAATTATGTACTTCGTTTGCAAAATTGTCAAACACTCCATCTTTGAATTCGTACATCACGTGCTTTACCTTGTTCTTTTCCATGGCACTGCGAATCATCGCAATGTTATTTTTCATTTTGCGATCTAGGTACTCATCACTTGAATCTGAAAATACAATGTGAATTTCGGATCCGAAACGCTTGGCGATGTCAATTCCCCAGTTAAGTTTTTGGCGACTTTCAATGGTTAAATCAAAAGGCATAACAATTTTTTGATATCCTTTTTCGGAAATGCTCATTCCCTTCACAACAACCACGGGCACTTCGGCGTATTGTAGTGTACGTGAAGCATTGGAACCCATGATTTGCTCTAGGCCACTTGCTCCATGACTTCCCATAATTATAGAGTCGTATGCTTCGTTGTTGGCGATCTCGGCAATTTTTTTGTAAACCTTACCAGTTTCTACTCGGTGGTGCACTTTAATGCCAAATTCTTTGGAAACTTCGTCAGCTCTTGCAGCAAGTTTAGTTTCAATCGCATCTTTCATGATAGCAGATTGGTTTTTGGAAAAGAAACCTCCCATGAATCCTTCCTCTACTACGTAAATGAGGGTGATTTCATTTCCATAGGCCTTGGCTACTTTAGCAGCATGTCCCACGGCAATTCGTGCAATCTCAGAGAAATCCGTGGGCACTAAAATTTGGTTATTTGTATTTCTGTTTACCATAGCAATCTGTATTCAAATATACAGCGAGTCTGTCTAAGAGAAAGTGATAATTGTCATATATGTTATTCTTCTTGGATTACGATCTTTTGCGAATAGGTCCCCAACTCATTAGAAGAGGTAAAAATATAGGTGCCCGCAGACAAGTGATGTAAGTCGATGTTTTTGTCTGACTCAACTAGATGGTATTCGATTAAAACCTTACCCTCGAGCGAAGTAATGCTGATCCGGGTAGGAGTGGAAATATTCAAATGGAGACTTCCATGGCTTGGGTTTGGTGAAAACTGAATTCCGGTTTTATTGAATGATTTTATTTTCGCTGGCTCACAATTGACATATATCGTTTCGCAAATCCAAGTATCGCATTTTAAACACTCGTCATATGCCCACATGCAAACATTGTAGTACCCGTTTTCCTTGAAAAGGAAATCGTGAATCCTTCCGTATTCTTGATAAATAACGGTGTTGCCAGAAACAATTTTTAGTTTCTGTTGAATGCAACTATCCTCGTAATTCGTCATCTCAAAAATATATTTCATGCAGTTCTCGCGGAGCGGGGTATAGGATAGTTTTAACTTGCTCCAGTCACATTTCTTTGAAGAAATGCAATCAGTCGTAAAGGTTGAGCACAGTGTGGTGTCACAACCCGTACAATTATTATAAAATTTAACGCAAACGGTGTACTTCCCATTTTCAGGAATTTCATAACGGAATAGTCTCCTGTATTGCCTATCCAGTGAGGCTGCTTTGCCGTTTACGGTGACCCCGTATTCAAAACAAGAATCCATGAATTCATTTATCCATATCTTAATCAATGGACAGTTGGACTTATTAATGGTGAAACCAAGTTTATCTGGCCACTCACATTTTTTTGATTCAAAACAACCGATTTCAATCCATTTATAAATGATGGTGTCACAACCCGTACAGCTATTTACATACCTAAAGCCATATTTATATCGTCCGTTTTCTTTGAATTGATGAGTTTTATATCTACCTGAAGTTAATTTGCCATCAAAGTAGAATTCTATTTTAATACAGGTGTCCTTTTGGTAGGTGGCCTCAAAAATTGCTGAGCCACATTTCTCTTTACTTAGCGCATGTCCGATGCTTAGGTTGTATTCCTTCCAATTACACTTTTTATTAGGAAGGCATGAATTTGAAACGATGTCGCAGAAAGTGGTATCGCATCCCGTACAAGCATTTTTGAGTGTCAAACAAACCACAAATGAGTCTTTCTTTTCGAAGGTTACCCTTGCCACGCGGTCGTAGTAATATTTTCCGTTAATGGTCCATTTGTATTGCATGCAAGAGTCTTCATAGTTTGGTGCTTCAAAAACCCATTTATTGCAGTTATTTGATGTGTATATATTTTTTTCTTTCCAGTTACATTTGGTGGTTTTAGTGTTACAATTGACTTTTATGGTTTCGCATAAAGTGGTTGAGCACTTTTTATTGCTCACCGTGTATCCAACCAATACACACATTCGGTATGTGCTGTCTTTTTTGTATTGGTGATTGGGGTCGTCATTGGTAGAAGATGAACCGTCACCAAATTGCCATTTATAGGTAGGACTAAAACCGCTGTTATATAAGGGCTTTGCTCTAAAATAGTAAAGGCCACATTTACTTGAATCTTTGGTTATGTATAGCTTTTTGTCGACACTGTCACAAGGATCACAACCCTTAACGGTAACAGATGAACAAATGGTGGTATCCGAACGCTTACAGAAATTATACACCTGCATACAAATTTTATAGGTACCGGCCGTTTTAAACGTAGTTTTCAAGGAAAGCCCTTTGGCAGTTGGTGTAGAGGTGTTTCCTACATACCAAGCCACAGACTCACAACTACTGTCGATATATTTTGCAACGGCATGAATTTCAAGACATTTGCTTGTTAGGCTGATTCTAGGGTGATTAGACTGTGCGCGTAATAAAGAAACACAGGAGAAAAGTAATAAAACTGCAATTATTGATTTTCTGTTATGTAAAGTGGCAAATGTCATTTTGTTTGAATTTTATATGCAGATTAGACGCAAAAATTAAACAATCCGTTGCAATGAACAATGAGATTCTTATGATTCGAACAAATTCGCACTCAGTTCATCTCCAATCAATCTGCCCTTGTTTGTTAAATAAAAACCGGATTCATCTATATCAATCCATCCATTTGATTTGTAGTGCTCTAACATGGTCTTTTTTTCTTTACGCCAAGACATTCTAAGCAATTCTATGTCTGACCAAACGATTCCCTCTTTGGTTCTGAGTTTTACCATGATGTACTCGTTTAAACGGTCATTTTCCGTGAGCTTTTCTATTTCTCTTGGGAATGAATGATTCTCAATGGCTGAAACATACCTGGCGTTGTTAGGCTCATTCCAATATCTAAGAGTATCACCATCATAAGAATGTGCCGATGGACCAAAACCGTAGTAAGGTAAGAAATTCCAGTAATTGGAATTATGAATTGCTCGATAGCCCTCTGCACAGTAATTACTGATTTCGTATGCTTCCCAACCGACTTTTTTTATGTGCTTTTGTAGAATATCAAACTGCAAAGCTGCTTTATCTTCATCAATAGGTGGGATGATGTTTTTATTTACCTGATGAGCTAAAACGGTTTTTTCTTCTACTGTCAGAGCGTAAGCAGATAGGTGTTTGATGGTAGAGTATTTCTTGATGAAATCCAGCTCTCCTTGCCACTCTTCATCAGATTTCCAAGGGGTTCCGTAAATAAGATCAACCGAAAGCGTAATAGACTTTTCTTTATTCAAGAGTGCTAATGCAGTCAGGCTTTGCTCCTTGGAATGAGCTCTATTCATTGCTTTTAACTCTAACTCATTTAGAGATTGCAATCCAAGACTGACACGGTTTACGCCAAGTTGTTTTAGGTTTTCAATAAGATCAGAGTCGATGTCTTCCGGATTACATTCAACAGTGAATTCCTGGATATTTGAAATATCTGTTTTTGATTTGATGGCCTTCATAATTATTTCCCATTCATCTACATGAAGTAATGATGGTGTTCCTCCACCAAAATAGATAGATTGGCAACCCGTTTGGGGGATGTGTGTTAGCCTAATTTCAGCAGCAATTGCATTAACTACACGCGTTCTATTTCCTAGGGATGTGGAGAAATGGAAGTTGCAATAGTGACAAGCTTTGCGACAAAAGGGGATATGAACATAAATTCCGAACAAATTGAAACAAAGATCTTTTAAAATGAATTAGTGTACAACGCACCGATAGCGATTCTCTATTTTTGTGGAGATTAGACAGACCGTATGTTGCGCTTTGCTTTTTTTTTCATATCCATTTTTGTAACACATTTAGGAGTTTCTCAAGATAGTCTGAGTAATGAACGGCAACAGCAGATTGATCAAAGTGCTACAGATGAACAAGCCAATTTTTCTGTTTCCTCCACGAACTCCGATGTGCCTTTAAGTCAAAGCATGTGGGACTATTTTCCTGAGAATAGATTCATTGACTCACTCCGAGAGGATACATTGATTTCTCGTTTTCGTTCGCCTTTAGAGATGCAATTTCCTTCTGAAAAGACGTTCAATGGAATTGACCCTTATGATCCATACATGTTGGATTCTTTTGCGCGAAATCCACGCGCAAAATCTTGGTTTTTCTTGGTTAGTCTCTTCGTTATCCTACATGTATTATACTTCAAAGCAGTATATCCTAAACAATTTCAGTTACGGATTCAGAGTTTATTTCGTCCCTATTCCTTTGAAGACTTGATGCGAGAACAACAAATTGGTTCCTTTACGGGTAGTTTGCATGCCTATGTCATTGGAATGATGGTGTTTTTATTGGGTGTTAATATGTATGTGTTGAGTTTAGATTACACGCGATTAAATCATGTCTTGGTGTATTTCTTAGCATTTGCGATTACTGCAATTTTACTTTTTGGCTTATACGCCGTACAATTTGTTTTCACGAGTAGTTTGGAAATAAATCATATTCTTTCCCGTCAATTACAGCGTCAAATTAACGTTAACCTTCTGTTGGCTATCGTTTTCCTGCCCTTGTTCTTAATCTTGTATTACAATGGTTCAGGATGGGTAGGTGAAGACCTGTTCAAACAAATGTATTATGTGCCAATTTTTTGGTTGTCAATACGTTTTATTTTTCAGATTTATGGCATAATACGAGATAGGCAGGGATTATTGAGCTCGTTTTTGTATTTTTGCACATTCGAAATCATCCCTTATCTACTTCTGATTAAGTATTTTGAAACTACCCTGTAATCATGACTAACGAAAGAGAAAAACCTGTAAAAAGTATACTCATTACCCAACCTCAACCGGAGCCAGGTAGGAACGTATACGAGGATTTTGTGAGCCGAAATAAATTAAAAATGGACTTCAGAGGGTTTATACACGTTGAACCACTCACAGCCAAAGAGATTCGCAAGCAGAAGATTAACTTTCTTGATTACACAGCGGTCATTTTTAATTCTCGTAATGCTATCGACTACTTTTTTCAGATGGCCGAAGAGATGAAGGTGGAGATGCCAACGGATACAAAGTATTTCTCAACCAATGAGAGTGTGGCCAACTACATCCAAAAGTATATCGTACCCAGAAAGCGTAAGATGTTCACTTCGAAGGGAACCGAGAAAGACTTTTTAACTCTTTTTAAGAACCACAAAAAAGAAAAGTTCCTTTTCCCTTGTAGTGATATTAGAAAACCGAGCATTCCCGATCACTTTAATGAAAATGGTTTTGACTTTACTGAGTGCACAATTTATCGCACGGTGAGTTCAGATTTAAGTGATTTGGAGAACGTGTTTTACGACATTATAGTATTTTTCAGTCCAGCTGATATCAGGTCCTTGTACGATAATTTCCCAGGGTATAAACAAAAGGGAACTCGATTTGCTGGATTTGGTAGCAGTACACAAAAAGCCATTGCAGAAAATAATCTCATTTTAGATATTCCTGCACCAGCAGAAGGTATACCCAGTATGCTCTCCGCCCTGGAGGACTATGTCGGGAGAGTTAATAAGTAGTCACTGTTAGCCAAGCAGAGATTTTATTGCTATTCTTTAATGGAATTACGTAGAGAGTGAATGTGTCGCTCTCAATTAGATTGAGTTCCTTTCGAAGCGTATCTCCAGTTACCCGTCGACCTTTCCAATTGAAACTCCCTTTTGTGGTAACCGAGGCCGTTGTATAGCCAGATTTACTTAAGCTGCGTTTTACTTCCTTGAGACTCCCCTCCATTGTTTTTATCACTCTTTTTGACCTACCCCAAGCTTTAGGTATTTGAGCATATGTAGAAAAAAGTGTGTGGTTATGAACCAAGCTATTCATGTCAGATCGTGAGGCAATAGTATGTTGAAGCCCTACCACGTTAAGCCCTCCATGTGGTTCGAAAATATAAAGCTCCTGTCTAGGTGTTAATGGTTCTATCAAATGATGTTCATGGATCAATTCTATTTCATTTTCAGAGCTTCCTAAATGAACCGAAATACACGATGTCATAGGTTTTTGGGACCTATCAATGTGAATCAGTAATTCCTTTACCTCATGTTGATAGTGTATGGAATAAATACAGATTTGACCAGAAGGGAGGAGTTCTAATAAAGACTTATAATCTGTCATTGGGCTGAATTTTATGAGAAACTCAATACCCTCAGGGGCCTTTTTGAAGATTTTTTGAATATTTGGGCTATAGCTGTTAACATCTCCACCAAGTCTTTCATTGTCTAACCGTCTATCAGGATCTATGTAGACTAATGTGTCAGAATCTGCCTTTGAAATAAATGATAGGGCATCCCCTTCTACACGGGACCAAGATTGTTGCAACAGTTGCATGTTATGTCGAACCAATTGATTTAGCGCTTCATTGGTGTCTACTGAAGTCACATCACAATCTTGTCTGCTAAAAGCCCAATCATCCACCCCAAGTCCGCCTGTTAGACTCAATACTTTTTTGGTTTTAAAATGGGAGGCTTTCCAAATGGCTACTCTTTCAGATGTGGATTGTTCTAAAGCTCTCTGTTCAAATAAGCAACCTGAAGTACACCAAATGGGCAATTTGCGCCACGCCTTCTTCTTGAGTTTGATTTGTTCAAAGGCTAGGGGAGCAAGATCTCCAAATTTTCGTTGGATTTCACCGATGCTAGGGATGTGATGGTCTGATTCATTTGAAATAATTTCAGATAGCGCAATCGAATTGCTGTCAAAAGCGTTTAATTTGTAAAGACTATCTAAAACCATGAAAAACGCAAAATTAATCGCAATTATCGGATTAGCTACATTGATGTTCAGTGCCTGTGGTATGCGCAAAAAAGATCGTTGCCCAAGTATGGGTGAAAAAACGGTTCAACTAAAGTAAAAATCATTGAAAGGCTGGCAACATTTAACTTCTCTCGCTGAACTTGATAAAGCCTTAGAATCTTCAGAAAGCAAGAAGATTGTCTTATTCAAACATTCAACGAGGTGTAGCATTAGCAGCATGGCTCAATCTCGCCTTGCAAAAATTGATACTGCACAATACGATGCACATCGCTTCTATTATTTAGATTTAATTGCTCACAGAGATATTTCTAATGCCATTGCCGAGCGTTTGAATGAAGTACATCAGTCTCCACAGGTTCTAGTTGTAGATCACAATGAATGCATACTAGAGGCGTCACATATGGAAATATCCGCCAAAGAAATAATTGACGCTATCGTTTGAAACAGGTATTTCAAATAGGGGATAAAATATCACTAGAATTTACGGTCGGATCCGATGATCTTGCCTCCTTTAACAATGAAGAGGTTCATCCATTTTATTCGACTTTTGCCTTGGGTAGAGATGTAGAATGGACATGTAGGCAATTTGTTTTAAAAATGAAGGAAACGGACGAAGAGGGAATTGGTACTTTTCTGAATATCCGGCATTTGTCACCCGCCATGAAAGGTAGTCTTGTTCACATTGAGGCTATTATTGTCAATCTTAAAGGAAATCAGATTGATTGCGAGTGGGAAGCCCGTATTGGGGACCGAGTGATTGCTCAAGGTGAACAAGGCCAAAAAATTTTAAAGCTCGATAAAGTTCAGCGACTAAAGGAGCTGGCCTCTAATTAAAAATAGCTCACCAACTCATGTCCTCCAAAAACAAAAATCAACGGATTCAGATTGTAAATCGCAAGGCCAAATTCAATTACCATATTGAAGAGACGCTGATTGCTGGGATGCAGTTACTTGGAACAGAGGTAAAGTCTATTCGTAACCAACAAGTGAATTTAGGAGATGGATACTGCTATGTATTGGATGGGGAATTATTCATTAAGAATGTTCATATATCAGAGTGGAAGCAAAAAGGATTCGACGTGCATGAACCCCTCAGAGAACGTAAGTTATTACTCAATAAGAGAGAGCTGCGCAAAGTAGAATCCAGAATTAAGACCAAAGGCTATTCCGTTTTTCCTGTCAAATTATTCGAAAGTGAGCGTGGTATTTTTAAACTTGAGTTGGGTTTAGGTCAAGGAAAGAAGAACTATGATAAGCGGGAGGATATCAAGGAGAAAGATATCCAAAGAGATATTGATAGAGGTCGGTATTGAGTTAATTAGAGCAGAGCTCAATCAAAAAAGCTCCGTTGTTATTTGAATCTATAATAGTACTGATAGAGGCATCAACCTCACTGATGGGGAAACGCACATGCGGAATGCCGTAAAAAGCGGCGAGCATAGAAAAGTCTTTATCTTGTGGCGTTTGTATGTACTTTTTTAGTGGTGGATACTCATTTGGGCCTTTAATCCAATCGAAAATTTTACCGCCTTGATTATTCAAGATAATGACCTTTATATTTGGCGGGATGTCCGTCCATAAGCCATGGGCATCGTAAATGGCGGACACATCGCCGATGATCAGATATACGTTTTTTTCTGGGCATGACTTTGCAAATCCAAGGGCTGTACTCAAGCATCCATCGATTCCGCTGATTCCTCTGTTGCTGTAAATTGGTGCCTTACATGTTCCTGCCCAACTACCATAACGAACAGCCATTGAATTTCCTAGGTGAAGTACGTCATGCTCATTTAATTGCTTCATAAAGGTATGAACCCACTGAAACTCTTGTTGGAAATTCAAAGACCAACCATTGGTTTCTATAGGGTTTCCTGAAATGAATTGTTCCCACTTTGATTTTAGCAATTTTGAAGGTTTGCTGGGGGATTTGAATTCATTCAAGAAGTTGACTTCATCAAATTGAACGATCTCTGGCTGTGTTTGAAATGGGTCGCCTACTTCTGTGCTTTTACTAATATGTAAATGCCTTTTGGGTTTATGCGTTCGGAAAAGACTTTTCAGCGGTTTTGAAATAGTTGCCATTCCCATTGTGATTAACACATCGGGGACAAGGCTAGCATCTTGTTTGTTTGAAAGTAATGCCGCATCCCAACCGGATAAACCCAATTGGAATTGTTGGCTACAAACATCTGTAAGTATGGGTGTTTGAGCTTCTATGAGTTTTAACGATTTCGATAACTCGTCAGAAATAGGGTGCTGGCCAATCAGGATTAATACACTCTCATTAGGTTGTATCTCGGGGAGTTTCGAAGGTGTGAAATCTGCAGGATTCTCCTTGTGCTCAAGAAAAGAAACGTGCTGTGCTTTTGGGGTGTCAACGCCTTCATAAATAGGGTCTGAAATCGCAATATTGATGTGCAATGGCCCTTTGGTATGGGCAGATATTTGATTATTGAATCTAATAATGGAGTTAGGTTTAAATTTTCGAGCATTAAAATGCATATTGCCCCTAACGTAATCACCAAAAATACCGGCTTGTCGCATCGTTTGACCATCCCATTGATCGATCAATTCTTTTGGTCGGTCAGCGCTCATAATGAGTAACGGTATTCGTTGGTAGTAGGCCTCACATACCGCTGGAAACGCATTTACAAGGGCTGATCCACTGGTACAAATAAACGCGCACATATGTTGGCTATGTTGAGCCATACCCATAGCGGCAAAGGCAGCGGATCGTTCATCTGGAAATGAATGTATTTGAAAGTGTGAATCTTTTAAGAAAGCGGCAACCAATGGGGCATTCCTTGATCCTGGAGAAACAACGACCTGCTTCAACCCGATGAGTTTTAACTCATGAACAATGGATTGTAGTTGTATCCCTAGACTCACGCTGTTAATTAATTAAAGAATGGGTTGTTTTTACGTTCAAAAGCAACCGTTGTGCTCCCTCCGTGACCAGTGTATAATGTGGTTTCATCGGGTAGGGTGAAAATTTCTTCTTGTATTTTTTGAAGAAGTAATTCGTGATTTCCACCCGGTAAGTCTGTACGCCCAATGCTGCCTTGAAAGATGGTATCGCCCACCACGGCCCACTGTTCTTCTTGACAATAAAAAATGACATGTCCTGGAGCATGTCCAGGTACAAATCGTACTTGGATGGATAGGCCACCAATGGTTAATTGATCATCGTGTTGTAAGAATTTATCTGGAAGGGGAGAGGGCGTGTAATTTAAATTCCATAATGCGGCCATGGTTTCACTCCGCTCGATCATCTTGAAGTCGTCTTTGTGTAGGTAGTATGGAATTTGATACTTCTCTTTTATCCACCAGTTTCCGAAGATGTGATCAATATGAGCATGGGTGCCCCAAATAGCGTTTAAAGTCAAGCTGTGTTCTTCTAAGAATGTTTGTATGGATTGGCACTCCTGAGAGTTATACATGCCCGCATCGATGATGATGGCATCCTTACTCTCAGCATCGTGAACGATGTAGGTGTTTTCTCCTAGCGGGTTGAACGTAAATCCAGTAACAGGCACAAACAAATATACCTCTTTGAGAAATGGGTTGGATATGAGATGGATTGAAAAACAAAAAAGGCCGCCAAAAGCGACCTTTTCTGTGAATTATGAGAAATGTGTAAGCTTAGTTCTTGATGAACTTAGCGGTTTGTACATTATTATTATTTGTCATTTCTATCAGGTAAGCGCCAGTCTTAAGATTGGATACGTTAACACCACCCATAGCGTTCACGCCATTGATGCTGTTGATCACTTTACCAGAGAAATCACGGATATTAATTACGCTCTTAGCGTTAACTCCAGATACGAAAATCATGTCGTTCACTGGATTTGGATAAACTTTTAGAGACCCAACCTGAATCGCATGATTTGCCATGCTATTATCAGCTTGCTTAACCAATTCGAACATCCAATGAGCGCCTGCGTCGTTTATTTGGATTTCTAGAATCATGGTATCCTCAGTGATGCTTGCCATGTAAGTAATACTCTCGGCTGCGTCGTCTACAGTTGAAATTTCCTTCATGTTGATAACCTTAGGTATTCCTAGGAAAGCACCTTTACCTGTAACCGTAATGGTTTTATCATCAGCTGACCATTGCGCAGCTGCACTTCCGTCGAATGGAGCAACAGGTGTACCACAACCATCAGACCCTTGCCAAGCTTCTAGGAAAGTCTCATCTCCGAAAACGTTTTTGAATGTACCATCTGCCATGAAAACGAAATCATCATCGAACTGACAAGCACGAGCACCTTCAACTTCATCCGCAGGGTTACCCCACCAAGAATAATCACCTTTTGTTGGACCTACTGCCATTGCGTTGGCCTTAGGAGCAAAACGCCAAGTACCTGTAGGGTTTAGAGCTACACGCTTACGAACCAATTCAAACTTCCAGTGAGCTCCAGCATCATTTATTTGAATTTCCAATGTCATGGTATCGGCGTTTACGCTCACCATGTAGGTAATACTATCAGCAGCATCATCAACGGAGGAGATTTCCTTCATATTGATCACCTTCGGAATTCCAATGAATGCTCCTTTACCGTATACGGTTAGAGTGTTTGCTGTCTCGTCTAAAGTCCATGTGGCATTTGCTGAACCATCAAATGGAGCCACAGGAGCACCACAACCGTCAGCACCTTGCCAACCTT
>Ga0255768_10002279_pt1 | contig 19297 bp, 9 predicted proteins | sample 071ome_33_FD_179983 | JGI IMG/M metagenome (GOLD analysis project Ga0255768, IMG submission 179983) | Coastal salt marsh microbial communities from the Groves Creek Marsh, Skidaway Island, Georgia - 071412AT metaG (version 2) | ecosystem: Environmental > Aquatic > Marine > Intertidal zone > Salt...
TCAAAGCAAAATCCTATCCTAGACGCTGATCAATCTAATCTGTATAAACTTATTTGGAAAAGAACAGTAGCATCTCAGATGTCTGATGCAAAAATTGATAAAACAGTCATTAATGTAGAAAGCTCAAACCATAATAATGTATTTCAGTCTGAGGGTGAAGTAGTTAAATTTGATGGTTTTTTAAAGTTATATATTCAGTCAAAAGATGATGAAGAAGAAAATAGCAATGAATTACTACCTAATTTATCTATTGGTGAAGGTGTTTCTAAAGAGTCAGTAACTGTAACACAATCTTATACAAAATATCCCTTTCGATTTACTGAAGCTACTTTAGTTAAGAAACTTGAAGAGTTAGGGATTGGACGACCATCTACATACGCTCCTACAATTTCAAACATTTTAAATAGAAAATATGTTTCTAAAGGTGATGCTGAAGGAATTAAAAGAGACATTCAACAAATTGTGATTACTGATGAAATTCAGAATATTAAAATCAGTGAAAAATACGGATCAACTAAAGGTAGATTAGTGCCAACTGAGGTTGGTATTTTAGTTAACGAATTTGTTTCTAATAATTTTAAAAACATTGTTGATTACAACTTTACAGCCTCAGTTGAAAATGACTTTGATCTTATCGCAAATGGAGATAAAGATTGGCAGAAAATCATTGATTTGTTTTACAATCCGTTTATAGAAAAAGTCAAAGATGTCCAAAAAAATGCTAAAAGAGAAACTGGAGAAAGAATCCTTGGAAATGACCCAAAATCTGGAAGACAGCTTAGTGTAAAGCTTGGAAAATACGGTCCAATTGCCCAAATTGGAAAAGTTGATGAAGAAGAAAAGCCAATATTTGCAAGCCTACTGCCTGATCAACAAATTTCAAAAATAAGTTTTGATGAGGCACTCAAATTATTTGATTTGCCAATCTATCTTGGAGATTTTGAAGATCATAAAATTGAGGCCAATATTGGAAGATATGGACCATATGTTAAATTTGACAAGAAATTTATATCAATTCCTGCTGGAAAATCTCCTTTTGAAATTGATTTAGAGTCAGCAATCAAACTAATTCTTGAAAAAAGAGAAAGTGAAAAGCCTATTGTAGAATATAAAGGTCATGGTGTTTCAAAAGGAAAAGGTAGGTTTGGACCATTTATTAAATGGAATGGTACATTCATTAATGTCAATAAAAATTATGATTTTGATAATCTATCAGAGTCAGATTGTATTGAACTTATTGAAGAAAAAATTAAGAAAGACAAAGAAAAGATCATTACCTCTTTTGATGAAAAAAATATTACAGTTGAAAAAGGTAGATGGGGTAGGTTTTATGTTATAAAAGGAAGAAAGAAGGTTCAACTACCCAAAGAAACTGATCCTAAGACAATAGATCTTAAAAAAGCAGAACAACTACTTAAAAAGTAATCATAATTGATTCAAGAGTATTTTAATACCCCAAGCGAAAATTTCATAAAATTTTATGAAGACTTAAGTGATTCAACGTTTGGAAAAAAAATTCATGTTAACAATATTGATGTTTCAGATTTAGATGAAATCTCATCATATGATTTGGCAATTTTTTATTTAGGAGATGTCAAAGAAGTTGAAAATCTTAGAAAAAAAATATTTTCTCTCCAATTTGGAGATTGGAGTTCAAAATTGATTGACCTGGGTGCTTTTAATCAAGGGCATAATGAATCTGATAGCTTGTTCGGAGTTAAGGAAATTATTAGAAAACTTTCAAATTTAGGAATCTATACTTTAATGATTGGCGGATCACAATCAGATATTGATGTTTATTGCAAGTCGTTTTCAACAAATGAATATTTAGATGTTGTTTCAATTGATAAATTCTTAGGAATTAATGAAAGTGTTGAGAAGAAAAAATATTCGAATTATTTATCCAGAATTATACTTGATGATAATATTAAATTATCAACCTTTAGTAATGTTGGATATTTAAAACATTTAAACAATACTGAAAAAACCAGTCTAGTTGATAAATTTAATTTTGAAGCATTAAGTTTAGGTCAGTTGAGGCATGATATAAATGAAATTGAACCAATAACAAGGAACTCGGAAATTATAAATTTTTCTATTGAAGCTTTAAAATCTAATGTTATAAATTATAAACTTACATCACCAAATGGAATTGATTCTTATGAAGCTTGCGTTATTTCAAAATTTATAGGTCAAAGTATTGATTGTAAAATTGCTACGATAAATAATATTGTGCAATCAATAGAGTGTTATTCAATAGTTTCAGAAATGATATGGTATGTAATTGATGGTTTTGATTCTAGATATGAAGATAATTTTGAAAATCATAATGAGTTTAAGATATATCACACTGAAATTAATGGTCATAATTTAAAATTTCTTCAAAATAACGTTACTAAAAGGTGGTGGGTTGAGTACTTAGATGACAGAATAATTACTGTTAATAGTAACAGAATACCATGCTCGGAAAATGATTTCAAGTTGTCTAAAAATGGAATTATTTCAGACAGAATTCTTAAAAGAATGAAGAATAAGTTTGTATGATTGAATTCAAAAGTATATTTTTAAGACCAATTTTTATAAAGTTATTAGTAAAAGAAATGAGAAAATATATTTTTTTAGGACTTTTATTTTTTGTTTTTGGCTGTAGTAAAAATGATAGGGGAGAGTTAGTAGGAGTTAAAACTGGCAAGTTTTTTTCCAATGCTCCTCAAGGAATGGTACTTATACCATCTGGCTCATTTACTATGGGGCCATCAACACCCAATAAAGCACTTGATTTAAATCCAACACTTAAAACTGTTTCGCTCAAAGCGTTCTACATGGACGAAACTGAAATTACAAACAGTGAGTATAGACAATTTGTGAACTGGGTTAGGGATTCTGTTGTTAGAGATGAACTTGCAAGAGCTGCATTTGAAAAGCTTGATTATGATCCAGATACTGAAGATCCAATGTTCGATTATTATCCAATCCCTCAATACGAAACAGATGATGAGGATGAATCAAGCTATAAGCAGTATCTTGAAGAAAATCAAATAGATCCTTTTAGAATTGATGATAAAACAACTTACAGGTTAAATTGGGATGCTCCACTATACTACACAGTAGATGAGTATTCAAAAGTTGAAGATGCCAATTATATTGCTGTAATTGAGGGTGGTAGAGGGCCAGATGTTATTGGTCTTTTTGAAAACCATGCCGACCCAAAAGTTGACCCTCAGACAGCTGAAATAATTCAAGCTGGTGTTGATCGTAATTTTGATGGTAAAATAGATGCTGCAGATAAATATCCAGATACTGATTCATTTGATGGATTTATCATTCCAGCTAAGGATACTCCAAATGAACTAAGAGCATTTAAAACAGATAGAATTGTGTATTCATATAGAGAATTCGATAAAAATGAAGCAAAATGGAGTGAATACAAACAAATTGAGATTTACCCAGACACAACGGTATGGTATAAGGATTTTAGCTACAGTTATAATGAACCAATGCATAACCAATATTTTTGGCATGATGCATATGCAGAGTATCCTGTAGTAGGAGTTTCATATGAGCAAGCAAAGGCTTTTGCTCATTGGAGAACACTGTATAAAAACCAAAATCAAAGAAAGCAAAAGAAAAATATCCAGTTGGTTCCAAAATTTAGACTACCAACTGAAGCTGAATGGGAATACGCTGCTAGAGGAGGATTAGAAAGGGCTGAATACCCCTGGGGAGGACCATACACATATGATGATAAAGGATGCTTTTTAGCAAATTTTAAACCTGAAAGAGGAGATTATGCTGCTGATCAAATTTTGTACACAGCAGAAGCCGAATCATATTGGCCTAATGATTATGGATTATACAATATGTCTGGAAATGTTTCTGAGTGGACTGACTCAAATTATGAAAAAGATGCTAATGATTTTGTTGCTGGGCTAAACCCTAATGTAGAAGGAACTGATAAAAATATCAGAAAAGTTGTGAGAGGTGGATCATGGAAGGATGTTGCTCATTATCTAAAAGTCTCAACCAGAGATTATGAATATCAAAAAAATAAAAGATCTTATATTGGATTCAGAACTGTACAAAGTTACCAAGGAGAAGATGTAGGATTTCAAGAAAACCCTAATAAAATATTTTAAACAATGAAAAAAGAAAATATAATTAATGGTATAATTGGCTTTGGTGCATCAATTGTTATTATTGGTGCCTGGCTTAAAATTACATACATTTCATTTGGACCAATCGATGGTAATTTAATGTTAACTGTTGGTCTTGTAACTGAAGCAATAATTTTTGCTATCGTAGGTTATCAAGGTCTAACTGAAAAAATTACTGATAAACCTGATGTCGGAGAAGATGAAGGTGGAATTAATACTATTAAAGTAGAAACTTTAAAATTACAAAAGGCAGTGGATGGATTTGCAAATGGATTAAATGACTTGAATTCCAATATATTACAAGCATCTAAAGCCACAGCATCAATCAGTGTTCCTTCTGACCTTGAAAAAAATTCAAAAGCCTTAAGCGATGGTTTAAATACAGCTTCTGGAAATATAGATGATGTGAATAAGTTGTATTCTGAACTGAATGAAACACTCAAAAAAGTAAACTCTTCAACCACAGCATTGGACATGCCTGATGGAATTGGTGAAGAACTACAAAAAATGAAATCAACTATCAAGGAACTTAACGCCAAGTATGAAGCTATGCTTGGTGCTATGAATAAGTAAGATTATGGCTGGTAATAAAGAAACCCCAAGACAAAAAATGATAAATATCATGTATCTGGTATTTATTGCTATGCTAGCTCTTAATATTAGCAAACAAGTTTTGGCTACTATTGGTGTGTTGGAAGAGAATTTAGAAAATAGTATTTCCCAAGCTGAAAATGAAATAGAAAAAAAACTTTCCGCAATTGAAAACAAAAAGGGTCAAGCAAATATTCAATCTGCCTACTCAAGTGTAGTTTTGATGAAGGAAAAATCCGATAAATATTTTGATTATTTAGGAAGTATAATTGACAGCTTATTAGCTCAGGATAATGAGAATAATAAATTTTACAGAGAAATAAAAAATGATGCCCCAGCCAACGAAAGAACTTTACCTGATGTAGTAAGGATGAGAGATTATCAAATAATGGATAAGGGTAATGTTCTTGATGAAAAGTTTTTTGATGGTGATGAAAATACACCTTTTGGGAATGAATTTATTCTTAACTACAAAAATTTTAAATCAGATTTTATCTCTATTGTTGATTCTATTAAAATCAAAGACTCTCAATTAGATGAACCCGTTTTTAATAACCCTGATGATGATGGTGCTATGACACCTTTAAATGATGTTATAAGTGATCTAGAGCAAAGATTTATTTACTCAGAAAAAAAATTAGCTTCAGATGGTACTGAAGTACCGTTTCTTGAATATGAGTATAAAGGTTTTCCCTTAATTGCCTCAATGGCCAAAATGACTAAGATTCAAAATGATGTAAGGTACATGGAAAATAAACTTTTAAGTGCTATTCTTGGAGACGGTGAATTACCTCTCGTATCATATTTATTGCCATCTAAACAGCAAAATTATGCTGGAGAAGTTTATGATGGTTCACTTGTAATGGGTCAAAAATCTTCAAACTTTAGTTTTGGAGATGTTCAATTACAATTAACATATCCAAATAATAGTAAAGTTAATTTGACTAGAGATGTTGACTATGATATTGAAAAAGGTCAAATTTTATTTAAAAAGAGGTTAAATCTTCCTGGAGAATATAATTTAAATGGAACTGTTACTAAACAAGGTGCTAGAACTGAAGATAAAATTGCGGTAGATCAAACATTTCAACTATTTCCAAAAGCTACTACTGCAACTGTAGAACCTATTAGAATGAATATTCTTTACTTGGGTCTTAGTAATCCGGTTAGTATAGTTTTACCTGGCGCAACTGGTTTAAGACAAGGATCTCAAACTAAAAATGTTAATTTAAATTCTAATGTTAAGCAATCAGACAAAGCATTGGGTGCGAATTTTTATGCAAAACCAATTGATATTGGAGACGCTTTCATACAGGTTTCTGGAACTGTAAATGGTCAGATAGAAAGTTCTGAACCAAAACTTTTTAGAGTCTTAAGAGCTCCTGATGGTACTGGAGCAATCGTTTCAAACTCAACTATTGAAGCTGGCAGTGCAGCATCTCAATTTGATTTGCTGAATGGTGAAATTTCAGGGTTTAGACCTGATGGATTTGCTTATGATTTTAATATTGAAGTTGTAAGTTTTAATATAACTGTAAGTGGACAACAAACAGTTCCTCAGGGCGGAAAATTTATTACGGGATTAGCTGAAGATTACGTTAGAGCTGCTTCTGCTGGAACTATAATATCTTTTACTGAAGTAAAAGCTATTGCATGGGAAGGTAATAATAAAGATGAAAGTTTCGATTATGAAATTCTGCCCTTTACTATTATAAAACAATAATACATGAAGACTTTTTTTAAACTTTTTCTAATTTGTATACCTATCTTAGGTTTTTCTCAGTCTAATTTATTGAATGCTAAGAAACCTGATGATATTACAAAAACAATTTCTGTAAAGGATACTGACAACTTCCTTGATTATGATGATGTTGATGAAAAAGATATTCTTTGGTCTAAAGTGGTTTATGAATTTATTGATGTTGAGCAAAAGCTCAATTTCCCCTTATTGTATCCAACTAATGATGATGTAAATTACATTGAAAGAAAATCTTTGTGGAGAGCTTTGAAAGAAGTGATTAAAGATAAACTTGTACTTAAAGAAAATAGCTCAGATAGTTTACCTTCTGATAGTTTACAAATATTTTTTTCTGATAAGTTTACTCAAAAGCTCACAAAAAGACAGATATATGACTTAGTTTGGTACAAAACATTCTCCAGAAAATTAGGTAAAGAGGTTGAGGGATCAATTAATTCCAATCACATAGGAGGCTACAATATTAAAGGAGTTTGGTATTTTGATAAGAAACATTCTGAGTTAAGATATAGACTTTTAGGGATAGAACCAGTCACAGCTGCAATATCTGACTTAGTAGCTAATGTTAGTAATCCTGATCTAAATACTGCTTCTGGTCTCTGGATTTGGTATCCATCAATTCGTGAGGAGTTGGACAAATATCTGGTTTTCAACGATAAAAATAATAATTCAAAAATTTCCTTTGATGAATTATTAACTAACAGAAGATTTGATTCATATATATATAAATATGATAATGTATATGGCAACAGAAGTATAGAAGATTATATTACAAGAAAGCCCGGTGAATCAGATGAAAGATTAAATATGAGGAGATTATTAGAATCAGAAAGAATTAAAAAAGAAATTCTAGACTTTGAGATTGATATGTGGGGTTACTAAAATAGTTATATGTACAAGACAACAACTAACATATCAGTACTAATATTACTTTCTTTTTTTTTTAATCAAACCTACTCGCAATGCAATATAGAAACCATTACCTATGATAATGGTAGTTATAATGGTTGTGTAAATTATGAGGGTGAGAAGCATGGAGAAGGAACGTTAAGCCTCAATCTTGAAACTCAATCTCAAATTCAAAAAGGTACTTTTAAAAATGACAACTTTTTAAAAGGTATACTTATAGTTGATTTTTATTCAGGGGACAAGAAAACTGTAACATATGAGGACTATCAATCAGATTTGATAAAAAATGAATTATATGAATGGGAGAATGGAGATAAAGTTCAAACAATCTATGAAAGTGGCTTAAAAGTAAAAGAAATAAGCACTTATGGCCCTGGTGAAAGTCAAGGTTTGATAATTGAAAAATATTTTGAGGGTAATGAAACCTATACAATCAGAAATACTGATAATAATAGATATCCAGAGGATATTGTAGGAAATAATGAATATTCTGATGTAAGATTGATTGAAAGAAATAATCAGTATAGAATTAATATTGGATTTCCTACAAATGATGGAGATGTTATGAATGTTCCAATACAATTTGATTCTGGGGCCACTTCTTTTTTTATTGGGAATAGATTATATAAAGATTTACTTGAAAAATGTGAGATTGAAGAAATGAATGTAGAGGGTATATCAGGAGGTGTTGGTTCAGAATTTAAAACAAAATATATCAAAATAAAAGAACTAATTATAGGAGACTATACCGTCAAAAACGTAATTGCTGTAGTTCCATTTAGAGAAGATATAAATGATTTACTTGTAGGTGTTGGATTTTTAAAAAAATTTAAAGAAGTTGTATGGTCTTTAAATTCAAATATTATGAGATTCTACAAGTAATTCTTAAATTAGAAAAAGTGAAAAAAGGATTGTTAATTTTAATATTATTTTTTGTGAGTAAAACTTACTCTCAAGATCCTGTATTTACACAATTTTACAATGTTCCAGAATATTTAAATCCTTCATTCACAGGAGGTGGAGAAGCATCACAAGTTGGAATTATTAACCGTTCACAGTGGTTCGGTTTAAATTATGGTTTAAACACTCAATTTTTTTATTTTGATGGGTATTCAGAAAGTTTAAATGGTGGAATTGGAATTAGTATACTAAACCACCATGAAAGTGTTACAAGATATAATTTTACTCAGTTAAATTTAAACTATGCATTTCATGTTCAACTTTCAGATGGTTGGTATTTTTATCCAAGTTTAAGTGCTGGTTTTGGAATAAAAGACTATATGTTTAATGATCTTTTACTTGAAGATCAAATTTTGATCAATCAAGGAATTATTAATATCAATACTGAAGATCCATTTATGTTTAATGAAAATGTAATGTTTTTTGATACCACTGCTGGATTATTATTTTTTAATGAAAATATGTGGTTTGGAGGTAGTTTTAAGCACATGACAAGTCCTAATATATCTTTTCAAAATGAAGCTGGTCAAGTTAAGCTTGAAAAATTTTATTCAATTCATGGTGGATACAAACAACCACTGAGGACTAGGTATGCTCGAGATGATTTTAACCTTTACTTGAATATGAATTATATGAGGCAAGCTAAATTCGATCGTGTTGATATTGGAACTCTAGTCGAATACAATGCAATATCATTAGGTGCTACTGCTTCAATTTCTCCAACAGATATATCAGGAAGTTCTCATAAGCTCACTTCTGTAAATATCTTAGCAAATATTGATTATCGAAGATTTACTTTTGGATATTCATATGATTTAAATGTTTCAAGTTTACAGAACACAAAAGGTATTTTTGAAATTTCTATTTCTTATAATTTTGATTCAATATTCGGAAAGGGGCCGATTCCATGTGGATGTAAATAATGAAGAGCCTAAATAAATACATATTAATTTTATTAAGCATTTTTAGCTTTATTTCTTCTACAGAGCTAGTTTCCCAAATTTACGTCCCGATTAGCCAAAATAGAGATTGGAATACTGATTCTGAACTGTCTACTTATATTATTAAAAATAAAGATGTAGATGTAACTGTTACTCCATCACTTAAAATGTTATTATTTGCTGACGCTGCTAATCAAAATAATACATATGGCTGGAGGGGAGCTGGAGCTTGGTCAGATCCTTTACCAATTAACGATATTCCAGCTGGTTGGGATTATGAAATTTTAACAGAACCAGGATGGAGAGTGCCAAATAATGTTACGATTGCTCAAAATAAAAAAAGCTTCACTTACAGTGGATCACAAGACCAAGAAGTAAGTGTTTTCCTTAAAATAACAGATGCCAATAATAATGATGTTTCAAATTTAGGTGCAGTTCCTTTGAAATTTTATATAAGGGGTAATTTTACTGTAGCATCATCTAGATGGAATACTTGTGAACAAGTATATGTAATTAGCGTTAATGAAAAAACTGTCGAAGGCTCATATCCATGTAGACCTTATTCAATTGTTGTCTATAAGGAAGTTAACGGAGTAATAGATGAGGATAATGTGATATATGAAAGTACACTAGGAGGTCCTTTCGATACCCAAGCTGGATACAATACATGGAAAATTGCAAATCTTCAAACTGGAAACTATGCTGCAAAAATAACAAATAGTTGTGGTGAGAGAGTAACTGTTGGTGACTCTGATTGGTACAAATTTTCAATTACCGATACTTATACATTTGGATCATCATTAGTATTTGCTGGTTTTGAATGTTTGACAGATACAACTGGTACTGCAATTATTAAGATTGAAGGTGCTGCAATACCAGTCGAGTGGACGTTAACTAATACAGATACTAACACTGTTATTTTAACAAACGAGGACAACGATTCTTATTCGACTCAAGGATTTGTTGACGATCCGGATTTTGCAACTCAAAACTATACAGTTACAATCCCAAACTTGCAAATAGCTAATTATAGATTTTTCTTCAAAGATGATTTAGGTTGTGATGATACATTAGATTTTGAGGTTAAAGAACCTCTTCCAATTGATGCTAATTTAGTAGAAGATGAATCAAAATTGGCTTTAGATTGTTATGGTGATAGTGATGGAAAACTAACTTTTATAGCGGAAGGTGGTTGGACTGAACCATGGGAAGGAAACACTGTAAATCCTGACCCACCAGGTGTTTGGGGAGCCCCTTACACTTTTACATTAACCAAAAATGGACAAAATCTTCAATCTGGAGCTGTTAATGCTGCATTTAATAACTTAGGAAATCAAATTGGATATAAGACTTCATTCACTGGCCTATCTGCAGGAGATTACACTCTAACTGTAAGAGAAAATATTGCAACTAACCCTTACGAAGGAGATATCGTTTATTTCTGTTCTAAAATATTTGAAGATGTTTTTACAATTACAGAACCGCCAGAATTGGTTGTAACGGGTGATATCATTTCAAATAATGGTTTTGGAGTTTCTTGTAACAACGGAGAAGATGGTAAAATTGATTTATCTGTATCGGGTGGTACACCTGATTATACTTATGCGTGGACTAAAGTTGGTGATGCAGATTACAGTGCTAACACTCAGGACATTGAGGGATTGACACCTGGAACCTATAAAGTTGTAGTAACTGATGCTAATGATTGTGAAGAAGAAGCAAGTTTTGAAATTACTGAACCTGTTGAATTAGCTATTGAATATGAAGTTGATGATGCATCAATACCATGTTACGATGGAGATGGAAATATAACAGTAACTATAACAGGTGATTCTAATGGAAACGGCCCGAATCAAGACTACACTTATAATTTAACAGGAACTGATTATAATGGCGAAGCTATTAATGTCTCAGTAAGTAAACCTCAATTAACTCACATATTCACTGTAAAAGCTGGAACCTATACGGTTAATGTTACAGATGCAAATGGTTGTTCTGTTAATGAACAAAATATAGAATTTACTCAACCAGATGCTCCAATCACAATTGATGGAGCTGTTACGAGTCTAGAATGTTTTGGTGATGATGATGGAGTAATTGATATAACTGTTCAAGGTGGAACTGCTCCTTACTCTTATTCCTGGACTGGACCAAATAATTTCACTGCTGATTCCGAAGATATTAATACACTTCAGCCAGGTTCATATACTGTTATTGTAACTGATGCTGAAAACTGCACGTTAGAAGCAACTTTTGAAGTAACTGAACCTGATGAATTAATAGCGACACTTACTAACTCAAACAATATATCATGTAATTCAGGAAATGATGGTTCAATAACTATTTCGGTTAGTGGTGGTACTGCTGATTACACTTATGCATGGACTAAGCAAGATGATAATAATTATTCTGCAGATACTCAGAATATTGAAAATTTAACTGCTGGAACTTATAATTTATTGATTACAGATGCAAATGGTTGTGAGGAAACATTGACTCACACACTAACAGAACCTGATGAATTACTAATTGAAGACGAGGGACTTGATACAGCTATTGCTTGTTTTGATAATAACGGTCAGATTCAAATTAATATTACTCAAGCTTCCGTTGCTGACTACACTTATAATTTAACAGGAACTGATTACCTAAATCAAAATGTTGATATAAGTGTAACAAAAAATGAACTATCTCACACTTTTACACCTAAAGCTGGTACTTACAAGGTGACTGTCACTGATGCTAATGGATGTGAAAAGGAAACTAATAATATAACTCTGACTCAACCCAATGCTGGGATTACGATTTCTGACAGCACTGTTACTAATGTGATTTGTTTTAACCAGGGGAATGGCGAGATAGATATCACAGTTGAAGGAGGAACTCCTAATTACACATATCAGTGGACTAAAGATGATGATAATAATTTTAGTGAAAACACTCAGGACCTAACAAATTTATCACCTGGAATTTATAATGTGCGTATTACTGACAATTCAGGTTGTTTTATTGACGAAGAATTTGAAATTACTCAACCTGATTTACTTGAGGTCAAAGGAACATCAAGTAGTATTTCATGTTTTGATGCTGATGATGGATCAATCACTCTGAACCCAACTGGTGGTACAGCACCGTACTCATACTCATGGTCTACAAATGATGGTGGAGTTGGATTAAGTGTAAATGAAAAAGATCAATCAGAACTTGGTCCCGGAACATATACTGTTGTAATAACTGATGCAAATAATTGTACAGATGATCAAACTTTTGTAATAACTGAACCTGATGAAATTGATGATAATGAAGATATTCCTCAAAGTAATGGTTTTGAAATATTCCCATGTAATGGTGATGATAATGGATCGATTACAGTCAATCCGACTGGAGGAACTGCTCCTTACTCATATGCATGGACAGGTCCAAATGGATTTAATTCTACCAATCAAAATATAGTTAATCTTGAACCGGGTGCTTACACACTTGTGATTACCGATGCAAATAATTGTAGAAAAACTTTTAATTATAGTCTTGATGAGCCAGATGCAATTAATGCTGAAATTTCAGGTACTGACATTAGCGAAAAGGGTGGTCAAGATGGATCGATAACAATAAATAATTTAAGCGGAGGATTCTTAAATAATGGTGATACTTATCAATTCAATTGGTCGACAAATGTACAAGATAGTGGGATAGTGCAAGGAAATAAAAATCAGGTAGGATTGAGAGCTGGAACTTATACTGTAACAATCACTGATTCAATGGATTGTGAGAAAATACTTCAAATTACTTTAAATGAACCTGAAGAATTATTATTGACATTTCAAAAAGTAGATGTTAGATGTTTTGGAGAAGATAATGGATCAATTGACTTAACGATTTCCGGTGGTATTCAACCTTATACTATTGTTTGGTCTTCAAATGATGGTGGAACAGGACTAGATGTGAATAGTGAAGATCAAAGTGGATTGGGACCAGGCACATTCAATGTAACTGTAACTGACGCCAATAATATTAGTAAACAGGGTTCTGTTGTAATAAATGAACCTGATGTACTTGAAATAAGCCTTGAAAATGACGGTATTCCTGAAGATGAGGGTTATCAAATTTTTCCATGTAACGGAGATAGCAACGGCTCAATAGACATAGCCGTTACTGGTGGTAATGGAAACTATACATACACATGGTCTACAAACAATGGTGATGGATTAGTACAAGGTCAACAAGATCAGCAAAATCTAACGGCTGGAACATATTTTGTCACTGTTAAGGATGCAAAAGGTTGTGAGGTAACAGAAACATATATTCTCACTGAACCGGATCCAATTAATATTTCAGCTGTTATATCAAGTTATCCTGGGGGAACTGAAATCAGTGGAAAAGGCAGAAACGATGGTTCTATTGATATTACTGTCACAGGTGGTGTTACAGAATATACTTTTTTATGGACTACTAATGATGGTGATGGATTAGTTCCGAATTCAGAGGATCAAACTAATTTGACTGCTGGAACTTATACTGTCCTGGTTACTGACAAATTAGGATGTACAAGTGAAAAAGTCTATAGACTTAGTGAACCAGAAGCGATTAGTTTTAATTCAACAATTTCTTCTTTTGGAAATTTCAATATAAGCTGTTTTAATGCTAATGATGGATGGATTGATATTACCCCATCAGGTGGTAATGGAAACTATACCTACATATGGTCTACAAACAATGGTTCTGGATTAACTGATGGAACGCAGGATCAATCAGGTCTTGGACCAGGAACATATTCTCTGACATTAAAAGATTCGAATAACAATGAAATTTCTGATAATTTTATTTTAGTTCAACCTGATCAATTAATACTTGATGAATCTGAATTATCTGATTACAATGGATTTGAGGTTAGTTGTTTTGGAGGAAGTGACGGCGAAATTAGGCTTGTAAATATTACAGGTGGTCATGGAGAGGCCAATAGAACTTATTCTTGGGTTGGTCCCAATGGATTCACATCAAACTCAAGAAATATTTCAAATTTAATTGTTGGAGAGTATACTGTTACAATTACTGATTCTTATTTAGATAATAACACTAATGATACGGGTTCATGTGAAATAAAACAATCATTCACATTAGAGTCCCCTGAAGACTTTACATTTAATTTTACAAAAAGAGATTACAATGGCTTTAATGTAAGTTGTAATGGAGATAGTGATGGTGGAATAGATATTACTGTCTCTGGAGGTTATTTAGATCCTGGAAGTGATTATGTATATTCATGGACTGGTCCGAATGGATTTACTGCAAACACAGAAGACATTTTAGATATTAAAGCCGGCTCTTATAGTGTGACTTTCACAGATGATAATGGATGTTCTAATACAGAAACAATTGAATTAAGTGAACCAGAATCTTTAGATATTACTGCTGAATTATCAGACTATAATGGTTTCCAAATAAGTATTGCTGGTGAAAATGATGGTTCTATTGATATTACAGTTACTGGAGGAACATCTGAATATACTTATTTATGGTCTACTCTTGATGGATCTGGGCTAAATATAAATAGTGAAGATCAAACCTCACTTACTGCAGGAACTTACACTGTGACTGTTACTGACACGAATGGTTGTGTGATTGAAGCCGAGTATGAACTAATTGAACCCAAAGAACTAATATGTGATATTGATCATGATGCGTATAAAAATGATGTTCTATGTTATGGTGATGCTACTGCATCCATTAAAATGGATATCACACAAGCTTCAATTGGTCCATATACTTACACTATTAACGGTACAACTTATTTAAATGAAAACTATAGCCAATCCTTTGATAATATTTCTGAATTAACATACACTTTCACAAATTTAACTGCTGGAGAATATGTTATAACCATTACTGACGCAAATGGTGCTATTTGTGGCTCAGCTGTAAAAGAAATAAGAGGACCAGATAACCCACTATCTATTACTGGTGAAACAACTAATGTTACTTGTAATGGAGCAGCTGATGGTACTATTGATATTACTGTTGCCGGCGGTGGAGGATCTTCAAATCAATTTACATATTTCTATTCTTGGACAACTCAAGATGGAAGTGGATTAGACCCTGCTGCAGAAGATCAAACTGGATTGGGTCCTGGAACATATACAGTTGTTGTGACTGATATTAATGATTGTTCGATTACTGAATCATTTACAATTACTCAATCACCTCCACTAACATATAATTTAGATTCTATCAAAAATATTACATGTAATGGTGATAATGATGGAGAAATTAATATTACTGTAACGGGTGGTACTGGAAATTATTCTTATGAATGGTTAACAGAGAATGGAAGTGGTATTCAACAAGGTGAACAAGATCAAATTGGATTAGGTCCTGGTGATTATAAATTAATATTAAGAGATGGTTGTAATACCTTCGAATATATATATGAAATTACCACCCCTGACACTCTAGAGATTAATTTAGACGAAAAAGTCAATATTCTTTGTCATGATGCGAGTACTGGTGCTATTGGTGTAACTGTAATTGGCGGAACTTTGCCTTACAATTATGTATGGAAAGATAATTTTGGAAATGTCTACGATAGAGATGTAGGAAATGTATTTAATAAGGGAGATCTATCTAATATTCCAGCAGGTATCTATGAATTAACTGTTACTGATGCTAATAATTGTGTTGCAACATTTACAACTGAATTAACACAACCAGAAGATTTAGTTATAGATATTGAAACTACTGATCTAAATTGCTTTAATTCAAATGATGGGTCAATAACGGTAACACCATCTGGTGGTGTCGCACCATACTCATATACTTGGAGTGATTTTGGTAATGGGAATGTGAGAAATGGTCTTTCAGCTGGCTCTTATACCGTAACTATTACTGATTCAAACGGATGTGAGGAAGTAAGAGAAATAGAAATTGAAAATGCAGAACTGTTTGATGTTGATCCTACTGTAACTCCTGTATCCTGTTTTGGCGCAAATGATGGTTCAATTGAAATGAATTTTGAAGGTGGTGTAGCCCCAATTTCATTTACATGGTCAGATGATTCAACCGCTGGTCAGAACAGATATAATTTATCACCAGGATTATATTCGGTATTAATAAAAGATGCCTCTGGTTGTGAAATTCAAAGAGACTTTACAATTATAGAGCCTCAGGAGATATCTATTACTGGTGTTTTAACTGATGCAATTGATTGTGATAATCCTGCAAGTGGTAGTATTGATCTACAAGTATCAGGAGGAAATGCTCCCTATACTTATCAGTGGTCTAATGGCGCAACAACAGAGGATATTTCGGGATTAATTGCCAATAATTATTTAGTAAAAGTAACTGATTCTAAAGGTTGTACCGCAGAGAAAGAGTTTGTAATTAATAGACAAGATGACTTAGTTATTTCTCTTGATACAAGTCTTTATGCTATTTGTGAAACAAAAGAAGTATATCAGAAAAATATTGTTTCGGTTTCTGGAGGTGTTGCACCTTATACTATAGAGTGGTCAAATGGATTGGTAACGGGGAATAATGGTGAAATTATGGATACTAAAATTGAAGGTACATATCAAGTTACTGTTACTGATTATTTAGGATGTAGTGAGTCTATTGTTTTTGAAGTTGAAACTCCTACTATAGGTAGTCCAGATTTTGATTATACTTCCTTTTATCTAACAACTTTTAATGCATTAGCAGTCAATGATCCAATAACATTTAATAATTTATCTACAGAACAATATTTTAGTTCATTCTGGGATTTTGGAGATGGAAATACCTCTAATGAAACAAATCCAACTCATACTTACACAAGAAGGGGAGTTTATGATGTTACATTGACTGTTGAGTTTATTTTAGGTTGTTCTTACTCTATTACAAAAACAATCTTCATTGGTGATCAATATGAAATTGTTATTCCAAATGCATTTACCCCTAATAACGATACATTTAATGATACGTTTAGACCTATTTACTATGGATTTACATACATTTATTTACAGGTTTTCGATACGTGGGGAACACTAATCTATAGTGAAGAGTCTACATCAAATGAGTTGAATGGATGGGATGGTAAGATTAATGGTCAAAACGCAGAAAATGGAAACTATTTCTATCAAGTGAGTGGAGTGACATTTACGGAGGACACTTACACTAAAAATGGTGCATTTACCCTTTTGAAATAATTTTCTTTATCTTTTAAATAAACTAATCAATTATGAAAAAATATATTTTATTATTTACAGTCTTTTTATTTTTAGGCTGCGTACCAACAGCTCCAACAGGAACAGTAATCACATTCGATGATGAAAAATCTAATGCAATTAGAGCTCATTATGAAAATTATGAAAACAACAATATCGAGGGTCTTCAAAGTTTATGGTCCCCAGATTTAGAATTATATGCGAATAGCACTGAAGCTATTGGTGTACCTGAAATCTCTGAATTTGTAAATGCTCATCATGAAAACTTTGAAAATATTGAATTAGCATGGGGTTCTGAAGATGATGGAATTGATGTTTGGGTAGAAACCGCAACATATGAAAATGGATTTACAGTAACACAAACATGGTTTAACTGGTTAGCAACTGGAAAAAACTCAGGTGAATCATACAATCAGCCATTTCATATTTTGTTTGTATGGGATGAAAATGACAAAATAGGTATGGAGTTTCACTATGGAGTTGATCAACTTGAAAATGAAATTTCAGCTGCTTCAGTTTCTGAAGAATAACAGAAAATTAATTTTTAAATTAAAGGGGCTTTACGCCCCTTTTTTTATGAGATTAAGTGCAGAACCTTCTCTATACCAATCGATTTGTTGTGAGTTATAAGTATGATTAGTTTTAATAATATCAGAACTTCCATCAGAGTGAAAAAGCTCAATTGTGATTTGATTACCTGGACTAAAGTTTTCTAAATCCAAGAAATTAAATGTATCATCCTCTTGTATTAAATCATAATCAGATTCATTATCAAATGTTAAAGCTAGCATCCCTTGTTTTTTGAGGTTTGTTTCGTGAATCCTAGCAAATGATTTAACAATAACAACTTTAACTCCAAGATGACGTGGTTCCATCGCTGCATGTTCTCTTGAAGATCCTTCTCCATAATTATGATCACCTACTACTACAGTTGAAATGTTATTCTTTTTATATTCTCTTTGAATATCAGGAACACCACCATATTCACCACTTAATTGATTCTTGACAAAGTTTGTTTTTTGATTAAAAGCGTTAACGGCTCCAATTAAGCAGTTGTTAGAAATATTATCAAGATGACCTCTATATCTCAACCATGGACCTGCCATTGAGATATGATCTGTTGTACACTTTCCAAAGGCTTTTATAAGCAGTTTTGCACCTGTAATGTTTTTGCCGTCCCAAGGTAAAAAAGGTTCTAGTTTTTCTAATCTTTTTGAATTTGGATCAATGATAACTTCTACACCAGAGCCATCCAAATCAGGCTCAATATAGCCTTTATCGTCTACTTCAAATCCTTTAGGTGGTAAATCCCAGCCAGTTGGCTCTTCGAGTTTTACTGCTTCACCATTATTATTGACTAATGTATCTGTTTGAGGATTAAAGGCTAAATCACCTGAAATTGCAATTGCAGCAACCATTTCTGGTGATGCAACAAAGGCGTGAGTGTTTGGATTGCCATCAGCTCTTTTAGCAAAGTTTCTATTAAAAGAATGAATAATTGAATTTTTTTCTTGTCTGTCAGCACCAGCTCTGTCCCATTGTCCTATACAAGGTCCACATGCATTTGTAAATACTTTCGCATCAAGTTTTTCAAATATATCTAGAAAACCATCACGTTCTGCAGTATATCTAACCTGTTCTGATCCTGGATTTATTCCAAAAAATGCTTTTGTTGATAGTTGTTTATTTAGTGCTTGATCTGCAATTGATGAAGCTCTTGATAGATCTTCATACGATGAATTAGTACATGATCCTATAAGTCCCCATTCTATTTTTCTTGGCCAATCATTC
>Ga0255768_10002287_pt1 | contig 19266 bp, 25 predicted proteins | sample 071ome_33_FD_179983 | JGI IMG/M metagenome (GOLD analysis project Ga0255768, IMG submission 179983) | Coastal salt marsh microbial communities from the Groves Creek Marsh, Skidaway Island, Georgia - 071412AT metaG (version 2) | ecosystem: Environmental > Aquatic > Marine > Intertidal zone >...
TTCACCAAATTACCAAGGACTTCACTCTTATCTTCATGGTGGTCGTCTCTCTCTTCTACCTTTGCTTTGGATTTGTTTCCGAGCATGAGTATAGAGTAAGGCAACTCTATTTAGGGTGTCAATACATCTACTGTTAGATTTGTATTCACGATCTTATTATATTGTCTACAAAGAACTTCACTTGATTCGTGTTCCCATTTATGGTAGACATTCTTAAGTTGTTTTGTATAATCATTACCATCACATTCTTTCATTTCTTCGGCAACTATGGTTTTGATTAATACATCTCTTGTTAAGTTAGTCATGCTTGAGTTTTAATATCCAACAAAGAGTTCACCATTATAACACAAAGAGTTTTTCACAGAACTCTTCTTGGCTGGTTTTCCTATGTAGGATTTTATTATTTATCGATATAGTTATTTTCAATCAACCACTTTTTAGTCAGAGGTGTGGGAGGATATATGGTCCACATTTTACCAGCAGCACAAGCAGAGAGTGCTTTAGCAGTCATGCCTTCAGTCTTACCTGCCCACATTGCTTCCGATTCCCAAGGCACTGAATGTTTTGGATAAGTGTCCTCTACCATTTCTCTCCAAAGTTTGGGCACATCTTCTTCTGGTTTAATAATAGCAACCAAACTATTCTTAATACTACCTGCCATACAATCCTGTGCAGCGTGCCATCCCTCATGACGCATAACAGTCATAAGTGTTGATGGTCGATGCATAAAAGCATCATTCAAATAAAAGTTGTTACTTACAGTATGATAAACACCACGATGCCCGACTGGAAAGTATTTTTGGTCTGCTAAAAAAACCATAACTCCGACTTTATCAAGGGATACCAACATCTGGTCAAACTCCACATTAATAGCAGAATAATCAGTGTCGGGATAGTTATTTTTAATATCCTTGATACTTGTGATTCTTCGAACATTGTCGGTGCATTCTCGTAAGATCATGCAACCCAAAGAGTCCATAGTATTGAATCCTTTAGTTGGTTTGGCAATTGCCGAAGAACTAAATGAAATTGCTACTATTAATGCAGCAAAAAGATTTTTCATGAGTAATATGCCTCATAGTATTTAACTAATCCATTAGTATTTACATTACCTTGTGATACCCAATCATGGGCACATTCGTAAATACTTTGATTTGAATATCTTGGTGTTCCATCAGAATTAATTTCTCTCCCAAATTTATGAAGAAGAATATTAAGAGCACTAGTTCTTAGTGCAGTTTTTTCCTTACTGTAACGCCAATCCTTATTCATCGATATTGTCCCATACCAGTGCCAGAGTTCCAACCACCAGAACCTTCTTGAAAGTTCTCAGAACCACCTTGAGTTTCTTTTACAGTGTTCCAATTTTTAGTTGCTTTCTCATACATCACTTGGTGAATGTTTTCAGGTTCTTGAGTCTTTTCTTTTCTTTGCTCTTCTTTAATTTTAGATTCTGCGGCAACTTTTTCTTCATACTGAATTGCTTTTTGTGATTTTGGTGCAGATCCAAACCAAGGATCATAAGGAATGCTTACAGGTGCAGGAACACCAGTATAAGTATACTTATTTTCTGAAGGAATATTTCCATAAGGACTATATCCATGACTAAAGTAACTGGAACCACACTCATGGATGGGTGCTTCTAGTTTAGCACAATCAACTTTTTGATTATCAATTACACATTCAAGTTTTTTCTCTTTAGTGGAAACTTTTTTAAGTGTTGATACTGTGGATTTAATTGCCGATTTAATTTTTTTAATCATACTAATACCATTTTCTTAGTGTAATCATAAGCATAAAGTTCTCTATAACCTTTGATTCCCCAACCTAACCAATAATATGCAGGAACCATATACTGTCTTACTGTACGACCAGTCCCTTCAAACTCTGGAAGATATCTTTGGAAAATATTCTCATTAATCATATAACGAGTTTGACATTCAAGTGTACTTGGATCACAATCATACTTGACAGCAAATTTACCAAGTCCTTTATATCGTCCAATAGAAGTCCATTGAATCAATCCATAACCACCAGAATAACATTTATCATAAGAAACTCTTGCACCACCTTCACAAATATTTGGATGAAAATTTGATTCTGATTTAATATTGCCAAGAATAGTTGCTAATGCATTGCGATCAGTAATTCTTGTATGTTCTTGAAGTGCTGCTAAAACATACTGCTCATTAGGATTGCACTCAGGACATTTCCATGTTTTTTCAACTACTTCAAGTTTAATTGCTTCTTCTACATTTTCAGAAACATTAACTGCAGGTGGATTATCAATTTCAGTGATTGATGGATAAGCACAAGCTGCCGATGCTGTTAAACAAAGTGAAGCAAAAATAGATTTAAACATTGAATTAATTACATAGAACATCCGTTTCAAAAACAATATCGTTTTTCATACGGCACAGGGTATATAGAAGAAAATATTAATCTTCTCCAAGATACTCCAGAGAATAAATTTCATGATCTTCAATATCAGGATCTAACCATTCGGCAAATTCTGACTGAATCGCATGAGCATCTTCAACAGATTTTAGCACGTCATCAGTTTTCATATCACATAGAGTGTGCATTCGATCAACTGCCCAGTCGTGTGTCACTTGCAACGTCTTTTCCAAAATTTCCATAATCTTTTCGCATGTAACGACCTAGGATATTGCTATTATAGTATGCCGGACCTCCTGTGTCAAGAGACTCACTCAAGACATTATTCAAGAATAATTGCTTGGTCTCTTCATAGTTACAAAGACCTTTAGTCGTATGCAAACTCAGTATAACTCTACTGAAGGTCTCTTTACCATACTTTTTAATATCTTCTTTTAACTCAGGACAAGAACCATAATACTTTTTCCAATCCGATTCTTGTTTTACTTTTCTCTTTTTTCCTGGTGGTTTTCTAAACGACCAAAAGTATTTCCTTCCAAGATATTTACGGTTGGTGGAAACGTTGGTAATACAGTAAACAAAACCAAAATACTCATGAATAGCATCAGAGTCAAAAACTTTCCCATCATAAGTCCATGGGTTTTCATAGCTCATCTAGTAGAACTCAATGAGCTATTATTTATCTTCAATGGAGACAAACCTAGTCTAGCAATAAAAAAGCAGGGTGTCAAGCCCTGCTGTGTATTATGTAAGTTTTATATCAGTCCTTAGGCATCTTAGCACCCGACTTATGACGGGTTATGCCTGCAGAGTCAACATAAGTTTCTCTTTCTCTTCTGGGGGTCACATAACCAACTCCAGGAACTGCACCAGTCTTACCGGCATCTCTAGCAGCATTTCTTGCTGCTGCTCTTTGTGCTGCTCTCTTACGATTACGATCATAAGAACTCATTGCTTCATCAAGCCATGCTTCAAACTCTTCTTTCTTCATTCCTGCTTTATACTCAGCATCTCTTCTTGCCTTTTGTTGAGCAGGAGTCAGTGAATAGTCGTGACCAAAGTCTCTACCAGTGGAAGTAGTACCTTCACGCTTTCTCTGAGCAGCAAGACGCTTTTCTCTTCTTGCCTGCATTGCAGCAAGTGAATCTGCTTCACTAATAATATCAATCGCTTCCTCATCAATCAGGTTTGCCATTATCCACTCTGCTTCTTCTAGAGTTTCTGCATACCCTTCTACTTGGAGGAACTCAAGAACTACATCAAAAGCATCAAACTCTTCTTGACGAAGTGACTTACGACGCTTCTTCTCAATCTGCTTACGAGTAAGAACTTCTCCTTGACCACGATTAGCATCAGGATCATAATTACTAGGAGGAGTATAATTACTTCCAAAAGTCTTGATGTTTCGTCTTACACGTTGAGTATGTTGCTTATTGCTCATACGACGTGAATCTTCTCCAATTGCTTCTAGTTCTTCTTTCTTGAGGTTTGCTTTACGATACTCCAGATCTGCACGAGTGCCACGATCCATCTTACCCTGTGACTTGGGCTTGGTCTTACCACCTACATCAGGTTGCATACCAGGGTTTGCTGCTTTGACTCTACGACCATGGGTGTATTCAGCACCTGATTGCTTTGAGTCACCAGACACCATCTTACCACCCTGAGAACGGGAGTCGGCATATTCTTTATCTGACTGACCGTGCTTGCCTTTGTAGACTTCCTCAACATCTTGAGGTGCATACATTTGATTATAAAGTTCTTGAATTGTTGCAATATCGTTGTAGTTCATTTGCTCTTTCCTTGCTCTATCGGTTACATAATCGGCACCTGCCTTGACAGCACCAGCACCAACAGAAACTGCCTTAGAAGCACCTCTAACCAGTTTCTTAAGTCCTCTCTTCAGAAGACCATCTCTTCTTTTTCTAGGTGCTGCTGATGAACCTCCATCAGAACCACTGGAAGAAGATGATGAAGGAGTTGAAGAATATGTAGAAGACTCACCACTCGAAGAGGATGATGAAGGAGTTGAAGAATCTGTAGAAGACTCACTACCAGAACCTTTCTTACCTCTCTCATATCCTTTCTTAGCAGCACTCTTAACTGCACTACCTGCTCTCTGTGCCGTACTCACTGCCCTTGCAGCAAGTCCTACACCACCTTGTACTGCCTTTCCTACTTTCTTGACCGCACCTTTGATTCTTGAAAGTGCCGATGCTTTCTTCTCTGAAGAACCACTAACTTTTTGCTTACTGACATTTAACCTTGCTCTTGCCTTAGCACCAGCATCACCACTACCTTCACCAGCAGCTGCGGCAACCTTATTCTTTGCTCTTAGTGCAGCAACCTTTGCAGGATTAGTTACTTCACTTAAAAGTTCCAATTCAGAATCAATCGACTCACAAATCGTTTCTTCTAAAATTTCAATATCAAGTCCTTCTTCCAAGCACTCATTAAAAAACTCAGTTACTTGTTCTTCAATATACTCATCTGTAAGATCATCAAGATCTTCATCAGTAAACTCATCTAAGATACTTTCAAACTTAGGAGCATATACACTCTCATAGAGATTTCTAAGTTCTCCATATTCTGATTGAGATAAAGCTTTCATTTTAATTCTTAAATTACCCTTTATAAGGATATTTATAAAAAAAGAGGGTCTTAATGACCCTCCTCATATGCTTCATATCCATCATATTCTCCAAACAGATAATCATCTGCTTTTGCTGCTTCTTTATATGCTTCTAAAGCATCTTCAGTTTTTACACAATTACATTTACAATTACCTTTACAGAGAGAATCCTGCAAAGGTATCTTTGGTAACGTCTTGCTTGATTCCTCCGACAATGTAAGATTCGACTTCTGTTTCTTGTGGAGCCACTTGGAGACCCTTTGACGAAATCCAATGTTCCGTCCAGGGGAGTGGATTATTCTTTGCTGGTATGTCATAGATTGGTTTAATTCCGATTGCCTTCATTCTACGATTAGCAATCCATTCGACATACTGCTGTAACAGTTTGTCATTTAGACCAATCATAGATCCATCTTTAAACAAATATTCTGCCCAAAGTTTTTCCTGATTTACAGCATTCTCAAAAGTGCGAACTAACCAAGGTTCTTCTTCCTTAGCAATTTTCTTCATCTCAGGATCATCACCGTTCATCCAATTTTTCAGAATATTTTGTGTAATAACTAGGTGTTGATTTTCATCTCTTGCGATGAGAGAGATGATTTTTGCACTTCCTTCCATAAGCTTGAGTTCGCCAAAAGCAAAACTGCAAGCAAAGGATACGTAAAAGCGAATACCTTCAAGAATATTAACATTTGCAACTGCTCTATAGAGTTTGCGTTTGAGTTCATATCTTCCTTCTAGTGCGGTGGGAACTTGCTCTAATGCGTGCATCCAATCATTTCCATTATCATACTGATGTGCATGATTAATGAAATCGTTATATGCTTGTGTCACACTGACTGCACGTTCCATAATACGATCCTCTTTGAGGATAGTATCAAAAACATCTGATGGATTTGAATATACATTCTTGATGATGTAGGTGTAGGAACGACTATGAATCATCTCCATAAACTCCCAAACCTTCATACATGCTTCCAATTCGGGAAGAGAGCAGTATGGAGCAAATGCCATACCAGGACCTCTTCCTTGCACAGAATCAAGCATAACCTGATATTTCAGGTTACTAGTAAAGATATGCTTTTGTTCAGGTCGTAGTGATTGATAATCTCCACGATCTTTCTGAAGAGAGACCTCTTCAGGTCTCCAAAAATAACCAAGTTGCTGAGTAGTTAGTTTTTCAAAAATTGGATACTTGTAAGAATCATATCTCTGAATTCCAAGTGGTTTACCGAAAAACATCGGTTGCTTTTTAGTATCAACCTCTTCAGAATTAAATACGGTCATAGAATCGACCACTGGACTCTCCTCTTTATTTGTCTTAAATCTTACAAGACTCACAGTCTTCCTCCTCTGCTGCTTCTAATTGACTAATCAAAGTATCAAGTGATTCAGTAGATTCTTCATCTACCTCATCAGTTTTAATATCATATGTGTTTTGGTAGTAACTGGTTTTCCAACCGTACTTATATGTAGTTAAAAGATCTTGTGCCATTACGGACACAGGTATCTCATTGTTTGGATAATGCTTAGGATTATAACTCCAGTTACCAGAAATTGCCTGATCAAAGAACTTTTGCATTACTGCAACGATATTGATATAACCTTTATTCGAAGTCATATCCCAGAGCAATGTGTAATTATTTCTCAGTGTATTATACTGCGGAACAATCTGCTTAAGAGGTCCTTGCTTTGATTTTTTAATGGACAAGAATCCTCTAGGTGGTTCGATTCCATTGGTTGCATTTGACACAACGGAACTGCTCTCTGAAGGCATTTGTGCGGACAGTGTTGAGTTCCTAACACCATACTGCCGTACTTGTGCCCGAAGACCCTCCCAATCATAGTGAAGCTCATTTGGCACAATCTCATCTACGTCCTTCTTGTATGTATCAATCGGAAGAATTCCCTGACCATATTTGGTGCGATCACTATATCCACAAGCACCCTTTTCTTTCGCAAGATCAGTGGTTGCTTTGATCAAATAATACTGGAATGCTTCTGTGAGATCATGAACGAGTTTCCATGCTTGAGGTTCTTCATAGTCCCAACCATTTTTGGCAAGGTAGTGTGCAAGTCCAATGTAACCGATTCCAAGTGATCTACGTGCTTTGGTTGCAATTTCTGCTGCTTTGACGGGATATTGTTGAAAATCAATAAGTTCATCAAGACTCCTAACAGCAAGATCGCAAAGAATCTGAAGATCTTCAAGGTCACGGAGTTTACCAACATTGATAGCACTAAGAATGCAAAGAGCAATTTCACCACTAGTATCATCAATATGCTGCAAAGGTTTAGTTGGAAGTGTAATCTCTTGGCACAAGTTGCTCATCTCAACTTTATCCATAAAGGATGAGTGAGAATTGCAGTGATCAATGTTCATAATGTAGATTCTACCAGTTTCTGCTCTCTCTTTCAAGAGATCCATAATGAGTTCTTGAGCACCGATAGTTTTTCTTGGAATAGACTGATCTGATTCATAATCATTGTATAGTGCATCAAATCCATCAGTGCCAAAAGCATCATACAGACCAGGAACGTCGTGTGGACTGAAGAGGGAGATTTCTTCGTTGTTGATGAAACGTTCATAGAAGAGTTTAGAAATTTGGATACTATAATCTAACTTACGAACTCGGTTATCTTCAGTTCCTTTATTATTTTTTAGGACTAAGATGTCTTCGATTTCTTGGTGCCAGATTGGGAAGTGGACAGTTGCTGATCCACCTCTGATGCCATTCTGAGTGCAGCATCTGACAGTTGCTTCAAACTTTTTGAGGAATGGGACAACACCTGTATGCTTAACTTCTCCACCTCGGATCTTACTGTTGATGCCACGGATTCTGCCTGCGTTGATACCGATGCCCGCCCTTTGTGCAACATATCTGCCGATAGCCATATCAGAACTAAAGATGCTATCGAGGGAGTCATCAACATCAACAAGAACACAGCTAGCATATTGTCGAAGTGGAGTTCGCACTCCCGCCATGATAGGTGTGGGAATGTTGATTTTGTGTCGTGAGATTGCGTCATAGTATTTTTTTACGTAGTCCAGACGAGTCTCTGTAGGGTACTTAGAAAAAATTGTTGCTGCAATTAGAAGGTACATGAACTGTGGAGTTTCATATACCTTTCCAGAACTTCTGTCCTGCACGAGGTACTTATCACAGACTTGACGTAGACCTGCATAAGTAAACAGATAGTCACGACTATGATCGATATACGACTCAAGTTTATTAAATTCTTCATCACTATACAGATTGAGAATTTCTGCATCATAGACACCTTTATCAACACAAGTTTGAATATGTGTCTTTACACTTGGAGTCTCATGCATACGTCCATACAATTGCTTGCGAAGTGCAAACAGAAGTAAACGTGCCGCAACAAACTGATAGTTTGGATGATCCAAACTCACCAAATCAGAAGCAGAACGAATTAGAATCTCTTGAATTTCTGCAGTCGTAATACCATCATAAAACTGAATACCGGATTGTATTTCAACTTGAGATGCAGAAACACCAGCAAGATCCTTACATGCTTCTTCTACCATTACATGTAGTTTATTTAGATCCAGTGTTTCAGTCTTACCATTTCTCTTAATAACTTTAGTCCCGTTGCTCATATCTTTTTCCAATTGTTGAATTTAATCTTTGCTTCTAAACCAGAATAGGTATTTAATTCTAACATTTTTTGGACATTATGTCCAGCAATAACCATGTCGTTGATGTCTTTTTCTATGACTCCACTTGGCCAGATGACGACTCTTTCCCCTCTTGATATACACTTACCAATTCGGTTGACAATTTCTCTATTCCGGGGCTCATTATCATAAACAAAAATGATACTGCTTCCCTCAAAACAACGAACATCACCATCACTGCCACATAAAGCCAAGCTATTATTGATGAAAGTGCTGTCAAAGGGTCCTTCGACCACATAGATTGGTAGTTTTTTATTGACTGTATCAAGTCCATAAATCTTTGGTGCTCCTTCGTCTAACATCACGGTGATATATTTAGTGAATGATTTTCCTAGTGCTCTGCCCTGAAAACCAATCAAATTTTTATCCTTATCATACATGGGAATGACAATTCTTGCCTCGTCCTTATTGATGGTATCAAATGTTTGTTTTTGAGTATTCGTCCACTCCATGAACTTGTCGGCATAATAAAACTTATTTGGATCTATTTTACGATTTCTTAGATACTCTGCTGCAACAGGATTTGACGATGCCTTGGGAAGATCAATAGATTTTTTAAAAATAGGTTTCTTAAAGTCAAACTTTGGTTCTTCCACAACAAAGTTTTTTCCAGTATGACCATCTCTAAACTTTTCAAGAGTATATTGCTTATGCAATGTAGCATCCATCTTTTTGAGAAAATTATTAAAAGATGAACTTGCACCACAATTATGGCACTTAAAATTTGTATTATTCTTTACTCTGTAAATATATCCTCTTGTCTTATTTTTATTCTTTTGCGAATCTCCACAGAGAGGGCACCGAAAAGTATACAAGTCGGTCTTAACTCTCTTAAATTTTTGAAGACGCGAAGATACTAGTCCAATATACTTGGAATCCACCAAATCCATTATGCTTCGAGTATTACTTCTGGTTCTCTATTATAACGGGTTGTGTGGGGGGAGTCAAGAAGAATGGTATAATCCTACTTCCGGCACCTACCAAGAGTGCTAGAACGGCAGCAGCTGCACCTGCCTGCCACTTAAATTTTGATAAGGCACTTATATTTTGTTCTATTTTATCAATTCTTTCATGAATGATTTTATGATCCTTTTCACTTTCACTCTTGACTTCATCAATCATCTTAATGATAAGGTCATCAGTTTTCATACTTTGCTCAATTCTCTCATCGTGCTTTGTAAGAATTTGAGCAATACGATTATTTCCTTCTGATATCTTTTCTACTGCAGACTCTAACTTCGCTAGCATTTCCCTAGACAAATCTTCATACATATCAAGTTTAGATTCAAGAACTGCTACTTTAGAATTCTGAGAAAACATTATTTTTCTCCAGACCAACGTTTTCTAGCACCAGGCATTAAACCTCTAGCAATAATTGGTGGTCTTTTTTTCTTCTTCAAATGTACAGGTGGATCCTCTCCAGGTCTAATGCCTGCAATACCACCAGCACTAACACTCATAGTTGGTGCCTCTTCCTTCAAATTAAAGGATCGAATTATATTCAGTATATTGCCTAATCTTTTATCGTCCATTAGATTTCTTGTAGTTTTTCTAGACAATAAGTATCTTCTTTTATTTCACTTATTTTAGTTTTTGGATATTCTGAAAGTCGATTTAAAAAAATCAAAAAACTTTTTATACATGACCACAACTCAATCTCAAGATTATAAAATAATAGAGGAACTGCCGCATCACCAAATACATTAAACAAAACAGTTAAATGATTTAGTATGAGATGCGTCTTGAGTTCCCCCGTATTCTTATATCGTTTCAGCAATCTTTTAATATATTTAATTCGCTTCAAATCATCTTCAAAGTCGTCCCTAGTTATTGCCTGAGGATTATCATAGAATTTTATAGCAAAAAGCAAATAATTGCTTTCATTCAATTCATCAAATCTCATACTTTATCTCATATTATCAAACTAAACCTTCGGCAGTATTGTCGGTACCAGCATCTGTAGAAATTCCACCAGCAACTAGAACTTCATGCTTAACTCTGAGTCTTCCGTGCATATCAACATAAGTTGTAATTCCAACCCATCCAGAATGTCCAACTGCATATGCAGTTGTTGATGCTGCACTAACTTCATTCTGATCGATACCATAAACAACACGAGTTACAGGATTAGTCGAGAGACCTGTTTGAACCTCAGGTGCTGCATATGCAGTATCTGCCATTGCATAAAGTGGTTCTTGCGAAATTACAAATGCCGTTCCCGCAGGAACTGTTGTAACCCCAGCAACCATATAATCTGTAGAATAGATCGTTAAAGATCCATTATTAGCAACAGCATCAACTACAGCAAATCCATAAGTTGCTCCAGCACCAACATTGATAACATCTCCTTGGGAGACACCATCATCAGTAAATGTTGTTCCGGCACCAGTAACAGTCTTACTAGCAAAATCAATAGAAATAGTTCCTGTGCTCGTTACTAAGTCTTTATTGCCCCAAAGAGCCATGTTTCCTTACCCTATAATTTCTTTATATTGATATTTATATTATTCAGCTTCTCTTACCTTGATTGCACTTGCAACCACTTCAAGAAGTTGATCATCCATTTCAGTCTTGGTCAACTTGACTGCTTTGCCAAGAATTACTAAACAAATCTCAATCAATTTTTCTCCAAGTTCTTCATTCTCAGGAATCTTAGCAACGGCATCAGCAATAATCTTTGATGCTAGTGGAAGAAGAAATGCCATAGTTTTATCCAAAAGTCTAAACTATATAGCAAACTTATCAATAATAACGGGTATTTCTATGGACGTTATATGGGGTTTTTTTATCAACTTCATATGATCTTTTCTTTGCTGCTTCCATATCTTTTGAGAAGTCACTAAACTTTTTCTTCCCTTTCTTTTCAGAATCAACTTTCTTCATAAACTTTTTATCGTTCAATAAAGAAGAACGAAGTGCTTCTCCAAACATTTTTGGACCTTTTGTTTTTCTTTCAGCAGCCTTTCTTTCACCTTCAGTCGCACCTTTCTGAGCAAGAGTTCTTATTTTAGCAGAACGTTGTTGCTGTCTATGTGCCTTAGGGTCAATAGTAAATGACTCCTTTGCTTCTTTCTTCTCAGGAAGTTTGTCGTGCTTGGTAGATGCAAAATCTTTCGCATCTTTCTTCTTCATAGATGCTGCTGCCTGTGCAACCTCAGGGGAAGGTGCTTTCATCTCCCCCTTCTTTACGGCATGGACCATTCCCATAAACCGTTGCTGTGCTTTAGATACTGCAGGCATAATCAGTCTCTTGGTGAATCGTATTTTGCTCTTGCTTGTGATTCTCTTCTTTCTTTAGAAGTTAAACCGTGCTTTGCTGCTCTTCTTGCTTGAGCACCACGACGACGTGCTGCAGCATCACCTTCAGTTTCCTTTGCACCAGGAACTTTCTTTATCTGACGGGAACCAGGATTTTCTTTACGAAATTTAGCAACTAATGCAGCAGCACGACCCTCTCTTTCATATCCAGCAATTTTCTTGCCTTGTGCTTCTACCTCAGGTTTTCTCTCCTCAGTCATTTCACCTTCCATATCATAAGACATCTTGAGACCCATTGCTCTCAACTTGTTCTTTGTGAGATTGATTCTGGTTGGAATTTCTCTTGGATCCATTGCCTTCACTTCACCTTCCTTTTTCGGACATTCACAAGGTGACTTACCACACTTTTCGCAAGTATCACAAGACTCACTATAATTCAGAGGAAGTCTTCCCTGCTTTTGCATCTGCATTGTTTGCTTCTGCAGCATAATTTTTTTCTTTAGCATCTTATCTTTATTCATAAGTTGCTTTCTTTCCTCTGGGGAAGGACCTGCTGCCTTTGCTGCTGCTTCCTGTTCCTCAAGTCTTTGCGATTTCAAAGCATCAAGTTCTGCACGAATGCTTTCACCAATTGTTGGGGATGTATTTACTTTATTCTTTCCCTTCATTACATCCAATTTCTTATCACCCTTATCTTCCTTTTCATAAATGACTTCTTCGGTTGTAGTAGTCTTTCCGGTTACCTTTTTATGGAAACCCATCTGACTATCTGCATAGTTTTTTCCAGTTGAGTCGGCATACTTCCCTGGAGTAATACTTTTTACACCACCTCTTTTTGATTCTCTTTCTTTTTCTGCTTTGCGTTCTTTCGCAAGCATTCTACGATACTCATCTTCATGAAGAGTTTCTTCTTTTCTGGTGTCCTGACCATCAGCAACTCCACCCTTTTTGCGTTGGATAGCGTTATGAACTACTCCAGCGTGCTCCTTAGAACCACTCTCTACTTTACCATCACCATCATAATCTTTCTTTGCTTTCTTACCACCATAATTTGGTTTTGGATCTCCCTTAAAAGCATCATCCACTTCCTTTCTTCCAGTAATCTCAACAGAAGAAATATTCTTATTTGCTCTCAGTTCGGCAATCTTTGCACGATCTGCTTTTCTATATGTCGTATTGCCAGTTGCTCTATCAGTTACACGAATAACAAACTTTCTTTCTTCTTTACCTTCAAAAACTCTTCCAAATACATATCCCGAAGAAGATTTCAAGTGCTCAGTAACAGGAACGATACCTGGATCAATTTGCTCACCAAATAACTTCTTCTTGACAATTGCCTTTACACCACCAGGTGCAGGAGAAGAATTTAGAAGTTGTCTATAGAGTTGTTGGACTTGTCCAGGACTAAGATTCGAACCAGACTTACCCTTCATTTTTTGTCTTGCTTTATACCTAATATCAGAAGCAAGTTGTGATGCTTGCTGCTCAATACTAGTATCTCCTGCAGCATGACCTCTACGAGGACCTTCTTCAAAAATATTTTTATCCATTGGAAGATCTGATAATTCTTACTTTTTTCTATACTTATTTATAAATTGCTTTCCCCATTCACTTCCAGGAACCATTTTCTCAACATACTTACGATGAGCATCAGTTCCCACAAGTCTCTGATCAGCAGGAACACCGGATGGAGCATTGCTATTTGTCACTGCTTCCGATACATCTTTAATCCAAGATTTAAACATAATCTTATCTTCGGTAACACAAATCAGATGATTCGTTCCTCGACGAATAATCTTACCAACCAATCCAGTATTAACATTCTCTACCAGTTCACCGACCTTAAAAATCTTATCATTAATAAAGTTCTCACGAAGTCCTTTCCAATCAAACTTCGGAGCAATCTCCCACATATTCCATCCTTCTTTAATATTCATCGCAGAACGAAGAGTATTATAAAGTTCTCTTGCCTGCTTATTATTCAGTGATGAAGGAACACCTTTACGAAATGATGTAAAGTCTCCTTCTGCTGCTGCCTTTCTTTGCTTAGATGCAGACATACCAGAAACATCATCACCATCAGGATCACGATCTCCTGCCGAGAGAACTTCTACATTATCAAAAGCATAGAGTTTTCCATTGTAATTATTTGAGAGTTTTTCAAACTCGGCAACACGATCACCACCACCGATGATACGAACACCAGCATATCCATCCATATGTGCCTTCTTCAGTACATCAAAAATTGTTCGATTCTGTGGATCATTAACAATCTTTTCACTATGATTTGGATACATCTGTCTCATAATAGAGATCTTTGTATCAGGGTCTAATGGATTCTTCTTCTTATCCTGGCTACGTGATGGAACAATTATATAATCCCCATCATCAGAACTTGATGCTACAGTATCAAGAAGTTTTTCGTGTCCAGTTGTTGGTGGATTAAAACGACCAAATGCAACGGTCAGAGTTCCTTTCGTTTTTTCTACTGGTGGTGGTCCCTCTTGTGCAGGTGCCTGTTGTGCTGCTGGTTGTTCTGGTGCTGCTACCTGCTGTTGTGGTGCAGGTTCTTGTGCTGGTTCTTTTTCGTATGTTGTTTGAGATAGGTTCTTTTCCTTATCAGATTGTGGAGGATCCTGTCTACCAACTCGTTGTCTCTTATTATAAAACTTCAGTCTTCCTTTTTCTGTCTTTGCAACAAACTCACCATTATTATCGTACCATCCACCATGACCATCACTTTTCAGACCAAGACGTGCTGCCTGCTGAGTTGCAGTATTTTCAGACAGAAATTGGAAAAAACTTTTCATTACTTGTTCAGACGTTTAATTATTTCTTTTTCGTGTGCAACAATATACCTGAGGACTTCCATCCTCATTTTCTTATATTTATTCATCATACGATCTGTGCGACACAGAGTAATCTGCTTATCAAAAACGACATAAACGTGTGCAAGAAACTCATTATACCTCCCCCTTGTGTTCTTTGTGCTTGCCTCAAAGGATTGTAATAACTCGTCAATTTGTGGGTTCATCATTCTATTTTACCATACGGACCAGAATCTGGTGACTGCGAGTTGGCATAAAAATACATTTCTTGAACGATTTTATCCTGAACTTTTTTTGATTGAGATTCAAGTATCTTTGCAAACTTCACCCCTGTAAATTTAGCATATTTCCATTTATCATCTTTACCCTTCACTTGAGCAAGAAACTCATCCTCAGTCATTTTCATTTTTTGAATATCCTGAATATCATTGTATATTTCTCTAATAAGTTTTTCATCATTTAATTTTGGACTATTTGTATAATTTGGTATCTCCGAAAGACCCATAGACTTTAACATTTTGTTTAGTGGACCAAAAGAAATTTTTCCTTGATTAGCAGAAGCACCCTGAATTTCACCTTTCCATCCCGATGGACCACCGGAGTCAGATCTCCATTGAATTTCAAATTTACCGCCAGGTTTCCAAATAGTAAAAGTGTCCATAGCACTCAATGGATTATCTTCTTTTTTAAATACAATAGTTTTTACATATTGAATGTCACCAGCATTTCTATCTTTAGTTAGATTGTAATACTTGAATGGTTTAGCAGTTTTTGATATTTTTTTGAGTGAGACTCCTATCAATTTTTTATCATTGATAAGATTTACCATCAATTGATTCAATCCTTTTATTGTTGCAGCATCTTTTATTGTTTTCCAGTCTGCTTCAGACATTTTATTTGATACGAGGTAAAAATCAGCAGGACTCCACTTATTGATATTACTGAATAGTTTTTCTTTTCTATTCAATTCTTTCAACTTAGATTCTATAATAGCAACTTTCCTACTTCCCCTATGAAATGTCCAATTTATATTTTTGTCAACTTTCGAATATAGTTCATTTGCACCCTCTATTGAAGAATTGATCCAATCCTCAGAGATATTCAACATATCTTCAAACTTAGCATCAACATCAATAAAGGTTTTACATTTCTCAAAATTTGATGTCGATACATCTTCTACTTTTATTTTTCTGCCCAGAGAACGGAAAGCCAATGCTGCATAAAGACACTGTGCAGATTCAACATTTCTAGTTTGAGCTGCTCCTCGATCAGCACCTTTTCTAACAGGTTTATAAATTATGACTATTTTATCGTTGGTCAAATTTACAACAGTAGCAGGAAAAGAAGATGCTCCCACCTTTTCCCTCTTAATTTTATTGTTAGGTATTTTAGATCTTATAAATGCATCTTCAACTTTCTTCTGCATCGATGCCCTGTCTGGACCTTTGACAATAAAGGTCGTGCTCTTTGAAGATGCAGACTTTACAGTTACATCAAAATCTCTAAATGAAGTTATAATGTTGTAAACCTCTTCTCCAAAATTCATTTTTTACTCCAATCCTAATTTTTCTCCAGCAGCATACATTCTTTTTTGCAATTCACTCTGCGGTTTTTTCTTTTTCTTTTCTTCTGGTTTTGGAACCGGTACTGGTTCTTGCTTTACTTGTGGTTGTGGTGCTTCTGGTTTAGTGGGTTCTGGTTGCTGTTGTGGTGCTGGTTGAGGTTTAGTTTTTTCTCTTGCTTGTGCTGCTCTTGCTTGAATATCAGCAACAGATTTTTGAGCATTATCAACTGCTTGTGCTGCAGCTGCTTGTCTGGCAGCATGTTGTTGTGCCACATCAGGATTGTTCTGTAAGAAATTAGCAACGTGCTGTCTTCTTACTCTCTTTCCATTATTAGTCACAACTCTCGCATCTGCCTGTTCTCTCTCAGCATCAGAGAGTGCTTTTTGTGCTTGTTTTTGTGCGGCAGCAGCATTCCTCAATTCCTTCCTTCTATTTTGAATATCAGGATCTGCTTCTGCTGCAGCAAGTTTTGCTCTTCGTTCAGATTGTGCTCCTGTAATTGGTCCTTGTTGTGGTTTTGCCTGATTATCTGTTCTATCTGCATCAGGTTTTGCTGGACCAACTCTTCCAGCTAAAGCACCAGATCTTTGTATTCTTTCTGGTTTTTCTCCTCTACGTCTCATTTCAGATGCACGATATCCATCTTCCCTTTTACTACTTTTACCCTTTCCAGATCTAGGAGTAAGAGGTTGGTCCGGTTCCCCTCTTTGCGATACTGGTTCTGCCTTTGCTCTACTAACAACTTCTCCTGTTTTTGGATCTACATAGGTTCCCCTAACAACTTCTCTTGCTTCTCCAGATGGGGATGACTTGAGGTAGTCAGAAAGTTCTTGATAAGTTTTATATTTATTAGTAATAGATTGAACTCTTTCTCTCTCACCTTTTTCTAAACTTCCCATATCGACAGTTCCCCTAATAACTTTCAAAGCCGTTAGTGTATCTGGATATTTTTTATTATCTTTTTTCATATTGTTGAGAATGGAAGCAAGTTGTTTTGGATTTTTTTTATATTTTTTAACAATTGATTCCACTCTTCCATATTCACCTTGCTCCAAATCTTTCAGATTAATTTTACTCTTTGCTCCCTCTACTCCTGATTTATAAGTTCTCAATGCAGTCAAGGCATCTTTGAAGTCTTGACTTTCCGAATCCATCTGAGCAGAAACTTTTTTTCCAAATTTTTGTTCGCCACCAGCAGCTTCTTTATCAACTAATCTATCAAATCCTGGATAATTTTTTACAAGAGAATCAACTGCAGACTGGGCAATTGACAATCTCTTATCATTTTTTGTTTTATTTTCTGTTGGACTGATTTTTAAACTTTGTGCTCTAATATACTTTGATATGTTAGATTCCACATCTGCTTTAAATTTTTCAATATCTTCTTTAGATGCACCATCTTTTTTCAGTTTTTGAATATATTTTTTAGCAGCAGCTTGGAATAATCCTCTGACTTCTTCTGGTTCTGCAGATAAAGTTTGAGACCCTTCTCCTTGTTTTAAACTAATTCCTTGTCCAAATTTTTTATCTCTTGTATCTGCAATAGAAATATCTCTTTTTGAAGTATCTGCTTCTTTTCCAACCACTTTCCACATTCTTGTAGTTGGTGGAGTTGCCCCACCTTCTACTTTAGCATAAGCAGTTGATCTATTAGCAGCAGACTTTCCTCTTCTACCTTTAGTATATGCTACTACACTATCTGGTGCTAATTTCAATTCATCATAATATGTTGATTGACTTTGACTTAAGTTATTATCTTTTCCCTTTTGAAATCCCCTTTTTGCTTTCTCAAAACTTAATGGATGTTTCGGATCGTTTTTAGAAGCAGCAATTTCTTTTTCCATTGCTTCTCTAGCTTCATCATATTTTCCAGCATTTATAAGATCTCTTACATCTTTACCATATTTCCTATGAGTAATAAAATGGTTCCACACTTTTCTGAATGCGTGTTCATCACTATATTTTCCCTCAAATAAAGAAAATGAAAACTTACTAAAATAACACTCAAATATAAAATTTTCGAAAGACTTCATTTCTATCTTTTAGTCTATTATATTCTATTTAGAATGGAGTTAAGGAGACTCGAACTCCTAACCTTTCGGATGCAAACCGAATGCTCTACCAGTTGAGCTATAACCCCTTGAGATAGTCCCTCTCTTTTTGATAAGGAACTACTTCACCAGTTTTTATTTTCCATCCCTCATGAAGTTCAGGAACTAACCACTGGTCAACCCGATAACAATATTGCCAGTTAACGGGTTGTATACAATTCATTATAACTACTGTCCAAAATGCTGTCAAGTAGTTAAAAATCGTATACATCAGTCTTCTTTCAGTATCTCTTCAAGTTGATTGTCAATCTGAACGATTGCTTCACGAATTTGAGAAACTCGTTCAGGACACGCATCACCATATGTATACATTTTAGTGTCGGTAAACAAAGACTCACGAATTGCTGCTGCCTGATAGACAGACAATTCTAATGTTACTTTCTTTTCTTCACTCACAGGTCTCCCTCCACCATATTTACATCCATTAGTTTATTTTTAGTTGTATCATCCTTTTTTCTAAATTCGTGCAAATCTTTGCAATACTTCATCACATTTTCTCTGACAGTATTGAGTGCTTCTTTACTTTCTTCAGTTTCCTCACCAACTTTCATAGAGGTAATAGTCACTCCACCAGTTTTATTTCTGTAAGAATAGATGACTTTATTAGAACCACTATCAAGTTGTTGTTGAACTCCTTCCATAGTTCCGTGCATTTTTGCTGAAGGAACTTCCTCAAAATCTATATTAAGATGTGCAAAGGAATATTCAAGAGTATCAACTTGCATTTTCGTCAAAGTAGTCACAGGTCTCCCTCCGCACGATTTTCAGAATAGTA
>Ga0255768_10002292_pt1 | contig 19239 bp, 25 predicted proteins | sample 071ome_33_FD_179983 | JGI IMG/M metagenome (GOLD analysis project Ga0255768, IMG submission 179983) | Coastal salt marsh microbial communities from the Groves Creek Marsh, Skidaway Island, Georgia - 071412AT metaG (version 2) | ecosystem: Environmental > Aquatic > Marine > Intertidal zone >...
TAGACAGCATGAATCCAAAAAATATGCGTGTCACCCAGCGATCAAACGCGGTTTCAGTCTCTTCCATGGAAGGCCTTGTTTTATTTCTTCTACGAACCATTCTGTATAACTTATCTGTTTGAGCCATTCTGTTCGGTCAGGTTTGGCAGGGTTTTCTATGTCAGTGCCTATGGCATTACCAACAGGCCAACACAGTGACGACTGATCTACATATACTGGTACTCCTGCCAGCACAGATTCAATGGCAGGGTTTGAATTGTAGTTTACCACAGCATGTGCTCTGGTGAGTGCTTGAGCAAAGTCAACTTCATCAGTTGATCCCACCAACTTGATGCGTTTGGGTTGAGACACAAATATCTTTTGTTCTGTGGCTTCTTTGAAATGCACAGGAAATCTTGGGTGTGGTCTAAACCATATTGGTCTATCTGTCTGTGAACGAATCCATTTAATCATGTCGCTTGCCCATTGCGACATGTTGCCTTGATTCCATGCAATTGAACGTTCATTCTGGCCACACACAATGATGTGTTCTCCTGATTGATGCCATGGGTATGGTGTAAGATCAAACAGAGATAATCGGTTGTCATCCACAGTTTGATTGCCAAAGTCTGCATCTCTGTTGATGCCACCCACAGCAACTTTCCATGATGTGTTTCTGTTGAGAGCACCTACTTCAAGTATTAAAAATTTTGTGTTGGTGTTTTTGTAATGATTGTATATGGCATCACGCCCATACATGCCCAACAGCCATGACCACATCACTACAACGTCTGCGTCTGGCCTCTCGTGATTTTCGCAGATGACGTAGTTTTCTCCTTGGAGCGACTCTATGAAGGCTGCCATCACTGGCTTGCCCGCTATGGCGCTGGTTTTTGGAAACACTGCTATTTTCATTGCCAGTGGTCATCTTGCCTTTTGACTTTCATGTCTTGAACTGATGATTGAATGTCTTTTCTATCACCTTTTAAATGATCCATAAAGTCGCCTAATTCTGAATTCACAAACGGATGTTTGGATCCTCTGTAGCCAAGATATCTGCCATCGTTGAGATCATTGTCTTTGATCTTGCCTTCTTGTTTCATCTGTGTTCTTACAGCATCATAGGTGTGACAATCAGTAAATCCATGCAGTTGTTTGTATTGATCTTTTTCGTAATAATTGCGCCATCTTGAAAAAAATTCTTTTGCATGAGGCGAAGCAATGTTGTATGAAACAAATCCACATTCAGAAAAACCTTTTTTTGGTCTTCCGATAAATGTTGTAAATGTGTCTTGTGGAGCAATATGATCTAACCATTCTTGTGGAATTGTTTTGTAAGTCACTGTGTCAGCATCTAACCATATTAATTGATCAGTATTACATCTTTCAGCGGCATCTAACACTGCATAAACTTTGTGTGCAAATCTAACAACATCGAATTCAAAAGCATTTTTAGCCACAGACATTTTTTCTTTTACTACAGGATCTTGTGATGCATGTGATTTGAATTCTACAAAAGACGGTTGCACTTGATGTAAATCAAAGTATTCGCAGTTGTCATTTTGAATTTGCTGTTGAATGTTGTCAGGATAAAAAAACTTTTTTACATCTGAAGGCCAATGATCTATGATGCTTTGTACAGATCTCTTGGCATGATGATCCCAATGCTGATCACCCCATGTTGTTACAACTGAAAATGTTTGACTCATGATAATCTTTTGATGTCTACATCAACCATAAACTTTACCATATCTTCGAATGATGTTTTGGGTTGCCATCCTAGTTTTTGTTTTGCTTTAGAACTGTTGCCTAACAACACATGCACTTCTGCAGGTCTTTTAAATCGTGGATCTGTTTCTACTAATTTTTCCCAATCATTAATACCAACATGTGCAAAAGCAATTTCCAATAATTCTCTTATACTGTATGCAACACCTGTTGAAACGACATAGTCATCTGGTTTATCCTGTTGCATCATTAAATGCATGGCTTCGACATAGTCGCCAGCAAATCCCCAGTCACGTTTTGCATCCAAATTTCCTAATGTGATTGTTTTTTCTAGTCCTAATTTTATTCTTGCCACACCGTCTGTAATCTTTCTTGATACAAATTCTTTACCGCGCAAAGGTGATTCGTGATTGAATAATATTCCGTTTGTGGTGTATAAGGAATATGATTCTCTAAAGTTTACTGTTATCCAGTAAGCATACAATTTGGACACACCATATGGAGATCTTGGTCTAAAGTTTTGTTGTTCGTCTAGTGTGCCATGCACAATGCTGTTGCCATACAGTTCAGAAGTGCTGGCCTGATAAAATTTTGTTGTTGGAGAGTTTTGATGAATTGCATTTAGTATGTTCAACACACCTATTGCGTTGACTTCTGTAGTCACTCTGTTGAGTTCCCAACTTGCGCCTACAAAACTCTGTGCGGCCAAGTTGTAAAATTCATGTGGCTGAATTGTTTTTAACAGATGATTCATTTGAGATGTGTCTGTAATGTCGCCAGTTAACAATTCAATGTCTTTATCAATGCCTAAAAATTTGATGTTGTCTAAATTAGGGTTGGAATATCTTTTAACCAGTCCATAAACTTTATAATCATTTTCTAAAAGATGTTTGGCAAGGTAAGGTCCATCTTGTCCAGTCATTCCAGTTACAAATGCAATTTTTTTCATGTTATATTATTATATTACTTTACTGCTGTATTCTATGTCTTTTTGGTATATTGTCTGCCACATCTGTTTGACTTCTAATTTTAGCACATCGTCGATGGATGGTAAAGTGTAATCTAATCTTTTTTGTGGAGTGGTTTTGAACTCTATATCAATGTCTAAAAATTTTTTAATCAACTGTTTGGCTGTCTGCATACTTTTTTCGTATGTCATCATATGCACAGTCTCGTTTGGTACAAAAAATTCTGTTTGTGGTCTAAAATGGTTGTCTCCCCATGATGAATTTTCTTGATATATGCTTAAACATTTTTTTAACCAATCATTTAATTTGTTAAAATCTTTAGTGCGTGTTTGCCAAACAAATTCGCTCACAGTTCTTTGCCATGGATCACGCCAACCAACAATCTTGGGTATTGGTTCCATAACCATGTTTTTCCATATAGCATAATGAAAGTGTTGTGGTGTGACTTTGTGAACAGGATCTGGTTTTTTGTTAAAAATTTCAATCTTGCATCCTTGTGATAGACAAGCATCTGTAATAGCTGTGCCTCCTGTCTTGGGAACATGTATATGAAATACAAAATTATTTTTGTGTCTATAGATTGGCATCCATCACATTGATTGTAGGTTCCCACCCTAATGCTCTCAATGATGAACTGGACAAAACATTTTCGTCTTGTTCTGTGGCATCACCTTGTTGTATAGGCACATCGATGCCATGTTTAGCAACCAATTGATCAACTCGAGTGGCATGTCCTGAACCTATGTCGACCACACCCATGCAACCTTTTTTGATAATAACATCAATGGCAGACACAATGTCTGACACATGAATAAAGTCTCGCACATGTTCTGTTGCATATGTGAGTGTGCGTGATTTTATTTTTGGTATCAGCATGGTTGGTCTTGCACCTTCTCCCCACACAGTAGAAAATCTCATGCCACAAGAATTTTCAGGAGCCATCTGTTCACAAACTCGTTTTGTGATTGCATATGGATTTCTCCACCATTCTCTTGCAGTTGAAGACGATGCATAAATCACTTTACAATTGCGTGCAACACATTTATCAAAAATCCGTTTTGTTGCTTCAACATTTTCTTGCCAATATAAATTTGGGTTTTGTAAACTGGCTCTTACATCTGCTAATGCGGCCAAATGAATCACTAATTGAGTGTCTTGACTCAATGCAAAGTGCTTGATGTCTTGTCCTATTTTGGTGTCCCAGCATTCTACAGTGTGTCCATTGTCATAAAGATGTTTTAACAAATGTGATCCAATGAAACCATGAGATCCTGTGAGCGATATGTTCATTTCATAATTAATTATGACATGAAATGCATCGTGCAGTTTTTTATGAAGCCTGATGGTTTTGATCAACCTGTGTACAACAATTTAAAACATGACAATGAATTGTTTGCATATTCTGTAAAATCTGTTCAACTGTATGCCAAACAGTGTGGAGCAGATTATCAGATGGTTGATACCCCTCGCATCAATCATGTGCATCCAACCTTTGAACGATATGATCTATGGCTCAATGATGCATGGTGGCAAAAGTACACTCACATTCTTTATCTTGACACAGATGTGATTGTGTGGCCTGATGCCCCCAATGTGTTCGCCATGTATCCAGATGTTGATTCATTCAAACCTTGTGATGATAGATTGGCACATTCAAGACCTCCAGAGTATCATGAGCGTTTGGCTCAAGGCACTGTGTTGGAAAAATATGATGGACAAACACTGCAACAGCAAAGGTTTAATGCAGGTGTGTTCATGTTGACTCAACAATCTGCATCAGTGATGAAACCATACGTTGATGTTGATAGTTTTCAAGATGATGACAATCTACACATGATCGACATCATGCTACAAAGTGGCGTGTCAGTTGAATACATGGATGCACGGTTCAACAAAAAAATGGGCATCACTTCTTGGTTTGGACATGCCTATGGTCAAGACAAACACCAGCCAAACAACAAAGTGATTTCGCAGTGTAGAAAAATTTTTAGATAGAAAATGTTCTATCGTTAGTGAGAGATCCTTGTGGATCTATCATTGCAATTCTTGGCCTCAACACTTGGATGTCAACGTGGATATCACAGATGTGCCAATCAGCAGGAGCCATACCGTGTGTTGACACAGCATCGATTAATTTTTGAGCACCTTGCGGAGTGATTGCATATGCATGAGCACCATCCATCATGTGAACACCTTTTCTTTCAAACATGTTTTCTTCTGTCCATGGTTGTTGATCTTGTGCATCATCAACACCATTTCTATTGTGCCCTAACTGTAAAACATCTTGAAAATCAACTTGAGGATATTCGTTTATAATTCGTGCATCATGTTCTAACACAATAATATCATGCCCTAACTCTAAACATTTCAGCCATGCATGATAGTGTGATACAAAACATCCTCTTACACCCGGCTTGTTCCATTTGATTCCATATAACTTAGGTCCTGGCAAGTAAGGTGACAAATTGTTTTGTTTGATAAATTGATCAGCACGTGAAGGTGTATAGCCTTCCAATAGCCAAGCATCGATGCCATACTCTCTTGCTGTGCGTTTGCTCTCCAGTGCGGCATCTACAGTTGATTGCACTTCTTTGAGATAGATTATAAATGCTTTCATATCATTTGTTCAATGTGTGGTCTAAATCTGCGCCACACAGTGCCATTGCGAACTTCTTCTAGTGTCCAATTGGCATAAGCAAGGTTGTGTAACCATTGTGTTCTGTCTGGTCTGTGTGGTGTCTCAACATTTTTTAAATTTGATGATCCGATGTCCCATGCCAAGCACAAGTCAGAAGTCATAAACACAGGAACACCATATGTGGCCGCATCAACTGCCGCTGTGGAGTTGTGTGTGATCACACAGTGAATGTCTGATGCATCAAGTTCTTCTAAGAAAGTCCAACGATAATCTTTGAACATGCCACCGCCTCTGGTCATGTCTGCAATTTTAATCTGTGGATGACGTTTACGAATATCTTCTGCACACTTGTCTGCATGATTAGGATGTGGACGCAACAGCAAGGTTTTGTCTGTTACATTGCGTAATTCTTCTACTACTTGATCAACCCATTCATAAGGATCTTTTTGTGCCATTGACCAATTGTCTTTGGGTTGAGTCGCCAGCATGATGTATTTGCCGTCTTGTTTCCATTTGCGTTTAGGTATGTCAAAAGTTTTTTGGATGTGTTGCCATCTATCTGCAGGCGAGTTGTCATTTAAAAAATTTCCATTACGCATGGGTGACCACAAAGCACATCTAAAATAATGTTTGTTCCAATCTGATGCTCTGTTGCCAAATGATGTCCACAGTCCTCCATCAAACACCACAGCAACACCACCGTTCTGTTCTTGGTGTTGTCTTATTTTTCTGCGATTGCCTTTGAGGAAGTCTCCTGCATTGTCAGGACCATATCCAAAATGCACAGCAACTTTTTCTTTGGGTGGTCCCATCCAGCGTTCCGGATCACCGTGGCCTTCAATCCATATGGGTTCATCGCCTGCTGCCTTGATGCCTTCGTGCCATGCTTTTATCATTTCAAATGAAGCACCTGTGCCTCTGCGTTTGACTGTGTTTCGAAATATCTCAACTTTCATTTCATGCTATTTAAATAGTTGTCATCATGCCCACTTCAATCACGGTTATAACCACAATGTCACAGTCTGGATATGGACAATATGGCAAAAGAATGATTGAAACATTTGATAAGCATTGGCCTCAATCAATCAAACTAAAAGTTTACTACGAATGGATGCCACCCAACGCAAATTTTTCTGACAGAGTTGAATGGATTGATCTGAACCAATCATGTCCAAAACTCGTCGAGTTCAAACAGCGACATCGTTCTAATCCACATGCACACGGGTTAAAGCCTGGTGCTGATGCTGATGCTAAACGTTCATATTTGTGGGACGCTGTGAAATTTGCACATAAATCATATTGTGTATCACATGCAGCTCTCAATGCAACCTCGGACTTAATTGTCTGGCTGGACGCAGATGTTGTTACCCACTCTGCTGTCCCAGAAGGGTTCATTGAGAGCCTACTGCCCCCGGACAACTACTGTGCCTATCTAGGTAGACAAAAAATCTATCCCGAATGTGGCTTTGTAATCTATGACACTCGTTCTCCCTATAATCAATCATTCATGCAAGACTGGCAAGACATGTATCGCACAGATTCACTGTTTGAAGAAGTTGAGTTTCATGATTCGTATTTGTTCTGGGTCCTTCAAAAACGATACACAGAACGTGGCATGAAATCATTTAACATATCAGAAGGACATCCACATCGGCCAGGAGTGCATGTGTTCATTAATTCTCCGTTGGGTCAATACATGGATCACCTCAAAGGCAAACGCAAAAAAGATGGACATAGCAAAGCATCAGATATCTATTATCAACAAACAGCGGACTATTGGAAAAAATTAAAATGAAACTCAACGTGATTAACAACAATCACGGAGCAGAATCAAAAGCATGGTACTCACTCAAACCATTGCAACAGTATCATGATGCTCAAGGCATTGACACCATGTGGGGCATGGGTTCACGCAACTTCACTACAATCATGAACAGCAAACGCACAGGTAGACCTTACATCCTATCGGACATGCCTTATTGGGACAGGTGGAATCCACTCAAGCAGGCAGTGAATCCTTCAGGTGAATACCGTTGGCGTGTGAGTTACTGCAACATTCACTGCAACCAAACACATGATGTGCCACATGACAGAATCAAAAACATTGACATCAAAGAATGGCGCACTCAAGGTGAATATATTTTGGTTGCTCCGAGTTCACCAACACTGCATTCTTTTATTGGCCAACAAAATTGGATAGATGAAACTGTTGCATTTTTGAAAACCAAAACAGACATGCCCATCAAGATTAGACACAAACCACGCAAGGGTGGCAAGAGTGGTCCTGCATATGCATTGGTGCCACTGGCAGATGATTTGGCAGGGGCTGACTGTGTGGTGACATCTTGTTCAATGGTGGCAGTGGATGCTGTAATGCAAGGCATACCTGTATACAGTCATGAGTTAAGTGCAACCAATCTTGTCAGCAACCGTTTGGAAAGTTTTGGCACACACGCAAGACCTGATAACAGGACACAATGGTTGGCAAGTTTGAGTTATCATCAATTCACAGGTGACGAATTTGCTAGTGGTATGTTTGCGTCAGTGTTCAAGGAGTTGTATCAGTTATGAGATGTGTAAGGACAATGCGTCCGGCTACAGAAGGAATTATACGTCATTGGGCAAAAGGAACTAACGGAAAAATTATTAATCCTATACCTGATGATCAAATTATGCCTGATGATGAATATTTTTATTGGGGTATCCTGCGTGGATCAGGTGACATGATCAAACGTGGCGGACATGATTATTATTTTTGTGATCATGCATACTTCAAAGCAGGTCATGACAACCAACCAAATTGGTATCGCATAACCAAGAATGCAAATATAAATTCAACAATCACTGAACAAACTCCACACAGATATGAACAATATTTCCAACAAGATATTGTGCCTTACAAAACAACTGGAACACAAATTGTAGTGTGTCCTCCTACAGGTGCAATTGAATGGTTCTTTGATGCACAGCAATGGTTAGACACCACTGTAAAGACCTTAAAACAGCAAACAGACCGTGAAATTGTGGTGAGAGATAAGCCAATGAATCCACAAGTAAAGACTGTGAATGGTATCACACAACTCACAGGATTTGATAAAAACAAAGATCAGCGTCCACTGGAAGAGGATTTACAAAATGCTTGGTGTGTGGTAACATTTAACTCAATGGTGGCTATCAAAGCCATGTGTATGGGAATACCAGTAATATGTGGCCCAGAATGTGCAGCTCATCCTGTGGCAAATAAAATTGAAGACATTGAAAATTTGCAACATCCTGATAGAGAACCTTGGTTGTGGCATCTTGCTCATCAACAATTTACTTTAGAAGAAATGGCATCTGGTTATGCCTACAACTGCATACGATAATCTTTTGCCCAAGAACGCATCATCCATGACACAACTCTTGTCTTTTTGTTTTTCCAATTGTCCATTGAAACAACATTTTTAAGGCAGTCATCACCGTTCATGTACTGCATGGCTAAATTTTCTAAATTTTTGTGAGCACTAATCCAATATATCAACGGCACAGTCCATCCTGTTTTTTCTTTGTTGATGATGTAGTCAGGCAAAATATTTTTGTAGGCCAACTTGGTAGGCAGTTTGGTGTCTGATTTGTTTTGGCCTATTTTGTGATCAGAATGGATATCCAAACAGTATCTCATAAATTGTTTGGTTGCTAATGGAAATCTTCCCTCCATGGAAAAACGCATGCCAAACTGATCATTGCGTGAAAAAAATTCTTCTGGCACTTGTGTAATGCAATCTGTGGCCATGTATGAATTGATTGGGTCTTGATCATTCCACAATATTTCAGGAACGGTTTTGCACAGTTCGTCATGCACATCATTCATGCTAATTTTTGTTGACAGTTGAATTGGTCGTTTGATTCTGTGCATCCATTTCCATATCATGTCTCGAAATGATGTTGGCAAATCATTTTTGAGTTTCCAATATTTTGGGTATCCGCCTAACAGTTCATCTCCCATGTCACCAGCCATTGTGACCACCACGCCTTGTTCACTCAAAAATTTGTTGGTGTAATAATACATAGGCATGCTCATGTTGTACACAGGCTGTTCCATGGTGTGCATAGCATCTGCCCAATACTGTTCTACTGTGTGCGGAGTCACTTCCACACGATGATGATTGAGTCCAATGTCTTGTGCAAACTGTTGAGCACAGTTGGCATCATCATTGAAGTTTTCACCTATGATGACATTTGGATTCATTTCATTTGTGAAAGAATCAAGTTCGCCTAATATATTTTTTAATTCATGTGCAACCAAAGTAGAATCCAATCCACCTGAAAGAAACACACCAAATTTTCTAATACCAAGTGTGGTCATTTTCACAGTGGCATGTGCTTGTGATCTAAATTCTTCTAAATCCAAACTGCGGTTGGATGTTGGTGCAATGATGGTTCTGTCCTGTGATATAAATCGTTTGTGTTCAATGCTGTATTTTAGTGTTTCACCTGGTAATACTTTTTTGATGTTTGTGAACATGGTGTTGCGAGTTGCATTGATGCCAGAGTATGACATGGCAGCCGCGGCCATTGCATCCATACAACGACTGTTAGGCACATGATCTAACATGCCTTTTATTTCAGATCCGAATATCAAACCATCCGATGTTTCTGCATAAAAAAGAGGTTTGATGCCTGCATGATCTCTGCTCAGAATAATCGTTTTTGCCGTTCTATCGTAGTACACAAAGGCATGCATGGAATCAATCAGTTTTACACTCTGCATGTCTTCTGTGTCTAACAGATGTGCTAATAGTTCTGTGTCGCATGAAGTCTTTGGTTGTAAATTATATGCTGTGACTAAATCTTGGTAATTGAATATTTCGCCATTGTAGATCAGCACATTGCCTTTGTTGGTAATCCATGGTTGCTGACCTTGTGAGGGTTCAGAAGTAATTGCAAGTAAATTGTGACCTAGTGTGATGTGATCATCTGCCCATACATCTGATCCATCAGGTCCTCTGTAAGAACAAGTGTTGATGTACTCTTGAATTAGATCAATGTCTTTTTTAGTGATTCCGTAGATGCCACACATTAAATATATGTATGGCAGGCCAATATTACCTTGACAAAGTATTGAATGCACCAGTACAACAGAAGCCATGGCAACATCAAATCATTGAGGATTCATTGCCAAGTGATGTGTTTTTGCGATTGCAAACACAGTGCGAACAATTTCTCAATATGGATACAGGAGGCAATCTAAAATTTGTATTTCCTGATGAATTCAAAAATTATGGTATTGACTTGTATGATGAAGTGTATGCTGTTGGAAAACAAATATTAGATAATGCTACACGCCTCACAAAAGATTTGTATACCAACCCAAGGTGGTACAATTCACTCACTGTGTACGCACACATTTCTATCACTCCACCATTGCCTTACAAATTTGCCATACATGAAGAAGGCATGGAAAAAATTTGGTCATCAGTGACATATGTTGCACCAATCAAAAATGTTGGAACAAAAATGTATACTAAAAATGATGAATCAACATTTGTTGCTGAAGCAGAGTGGAAGCCAAATGCCACATTTATATTTTGTGGCCAAAAAGGTGTGACATGGCATTCGTATGAAAGCAGTGAAACTACAAATAGAATTACACTGAACTATTTTTTGATGTCAGACAAACGTGGCAAAAGATTTATTTAGAAAAAATAAAATTGTGTTCGTTGTTGTTGCGTTTGTGTTTGCCTACTACTTTGAATCCTTGATTTTTTAGTTCGTCAACAATGTACTCATACTGAGTTTGTATTTCAAACAACACTGATTGACATTTTGCAATTGTATTTTTTGCACCTTGATAAAAACTTTCTTCATGACCATCTATGTCAATTTTTATGTGTTGAGGTTGCGGCAGTGCATTTGCTTCCATTAGACTGTCTAAGTCATGCACAATTATGCCGTGTGTGATGTCTTTTTGTTCGTTGACAACATTTTCTGCAACACCTGGATGATAGTTTTTTATGCCAAGCACATCAAATGCTGATCGATTGCTCAGAGCAATACAATATGCTGTGCAAGGAAAATCGTTAGCAGAAATGTTTTGACACAGTATATTGTAGTTTCCTGCATGTGGCTCAAATGCATAGGTTTTTATACCTCTTGCACCTGCACACATTGTGTAGATGCCAATGTTGGCACCAACATCAAAAAGGATATCTTGTTGTGGAATAGACTTGATCCAGTCAATTGTTTCCGGTTCTTTAGATTTTAATCTGAGTACTCTGCTTTTGATATAAGTTGGCTGATTTGCTAAGTTTACAAAATTTATATTTTTGTTGTATATGTTTGCTGTGAAAATCTGATCTGGTGTAGTTCTTAGTTTAGGCACACGTGATTACCAGCCGCCATCGTCTTTGGCAATCTTGTCGTCGACAGTTTCTTGTAGAGACTGTTTGTATTCACTTTCAGCATCACGCCATTCTTGTGCATACGGAACATCTTGTAGATGCTCAAACCATGGACCACCTTCTGTGTAGTGCAACATCTTGGGTTCACCATCCTGTGGTGCTTCATACCAATCAGTCAGCCAATTCCATTCATGTGATATTTCGCCAATCTCGTGATCAGCAAGCCATACAAATCTGTGATGCCATAATCCATCGTTGGTGTTCATTGAATTGAGATCTAATAATTTGTTTGATGGGTGTTCGCAGTTCCACAACATACATGATGACCAATTTTTTCTTGGATATATGGTTTGTGTTTTGCCATCCATCTTGGTTGTAGTTTTAGGTGTGTAGTCATGCTTGGCCACCATCACTGCATAGTTGTCATTGGCTTGATTGAACAGTTCTTTGATGTCTGTGAGACATAGAAAATCACAGTCAATGAACAATGCCCAGCCTTTGTATCCAGTCAGCATGGGCACAAAAAATCTTGAAAATGTAAATTCAGTGGATGCTTTGGCATCAACATCACGTGTGTAAATGCCTAACTCTTTGAGAGTAGGTAATTTAAGTGGATAAACCTGTGCTGTGGGATTGTGTTTTTGTATCGAATGTTTGGCAACTTGGTAGGCAATATCCTCCCTTGAATCCCAGCCAATAAAAACTTTCATCTCTGTCATTGCTTGTTTATATAGTAATGTATTTGTTGCCAGTTGTCAACCTTTTGGATCCTGTCATCGTTATTGTGTGCGTTGTATGATTGTTTCATTACAAATGTTTTAATACCCATGGATGCTCCACACAAAGCATTAATCCACTTGTCTTCTACCCACACACAATCTTTGCCTCTGTACTGTTCGAGCCATGCTTCCTTAGTGCAACCTGCTCCCATTTCAGTTGTATCTAATCTATCAAAAACATTTGGAAAATATCTTTCAAGATTCATTTTACGCAGTGCAATAGCATATGGGTCTGAACCCATTGCTGTACAACCATGCACTTGGTAGCCTTCTTGTTTGAATTTGGTTAATATTTCCACAGCATCTCTCAATGGTTCGCACCAACCTTGCCATGCTGAACCAATAAATTGTTCCATTTCTTTTTCTAGTGTGTTACGTCTTGCTGTAGGATCTGACGTAGGTTGCTTGTTTGGATAATGGTGTGCTAAAAACTTTTCAAATTGTTTTTGCCAGTCTAAACACACTCCATCTATATCAGTTAATATGTACTTCATTCTACTCCTTTACAAATAAAAGATCAACCTTGTTGATATGTCCTTGATTAACATATCCTAATTGTTGTTCTAAGTGTTTGATTATTTCTTCTTTCTTGTATCCAAATTTTTCTGTTAAATTTTTGTGATGATATTCTAATATAATCACAGGCCAATATGTCTTAATGGTTTTGTCAGCACCTTTCAACACCATCAGTTCAAAACCTTCTGTGTCAATCATCATAAGTCCTATGTTTTTTATTGCAAGTTCGTCTAAAGTTTTGATCTGTTGATTGGTATTTTTACCCTGTGGATCCACATGATTGCCTAAAGGACCTCTGCGATTGTGACGTGTGGACCAATCATTTATTGCAACCATTTTGTTAACATCACCTAAGCCATACGAATGTGTGACAACATTTGTGCAGTTGAACTTTTGCATGTTTTGTTTGAAACAGGCATGTATGTCATTGTTAAAATCAAAAGCATGCACAGCTACAAAATGTTTGGATAAAAACTCTGTCATGAAACCGTAATGGCAACCGATGTCTAAGGCCACTGTTTGATTGGTGACATGATGGTCGATGATTTTTTTTACTCGATCTTTGTCTGCATCGATGATGTTAATGTTTTTTTCGATTAGTTTATGATACAACACATCTTCGTCGCTTACTGTCCAACCGTGATAATCATATGTGTGCATTAACTTTGTTCCTTATGAATACACAAAACATCGTTTTTAGTTACTTTCGTAACTTGTGTATATCCTAATTTATTTTCTAACACATCAATAGCTCCATCTAATTTACATACTGTAATTGGTTTATGTTTCACAAAAGTTTGCAGAGCTCCTTGCATGATTTGTTCGCCATAACCTTCAGCATCAATAATAACAAAATTTGGTGCAAGATTAAATTCATCTAATTTTTTAACAATTTGTTTTTGAGCAATAAATCGTGTTTTGTTTTGTGAGTAATCCCAACCAGCTGGGTACTGTTCTCCTTTTTTTCGGTAAGGATAATCAATTGTTTGGTTTTGTGAACCTAATCCGTGCTTGTGCGAAATAACATTTTTGCAATTAAATTTTTTCATGTTGATTTCAAAACATTCTAGCACACTATTATCTAGATCAAAAGTATGTACAATATCAAACTTGCTACACAACCAACGTGTGGTAAAGCCATAATGAACACCAATCTCTATAGCACATTTTTTATGTTTTACATACTTGTCTACTGGACCTTGGGCAACTGTGGTTGTCCGTATCGACTGTTCGATGCCGTATCCTGCATCACCGTCTAGTATAGTCCAGCCATGTGGATCAATTGTGTGCATTGTTGTATTATATGATGTTTGCGTGTGCTGTCAACACATTGCCACCTTCAACATTTAGATAATTGTTGTCATTCCATTGATGGTGTAACACTTGATAAAATCCCCATTCAGCACCCATGAGATTTTTTTCACGCCATAATTTTTCAACATTTTTTAGTTTCCATCTTGGATGGAAAATAAGATGATCCCATAGATAAGGTCCAGGACATCTTTTACAGTCTTGGTAAGAATGTATTTTCAATGGCGAATCAACGTCTCGACCTGGTACACTTCCAGCAATACCGATCACTGTGTCTTGTTCAATACATTTTTTCAACAGCGGTTCAAAGTCCACTTTGGTTGATAACAGTGTGTCGTATCTTAACTTTATAATTGTGGTATATTTTTCAGGCAGAGTGTTGACCAACCAATAGTGTGCCAATGTTTGTTTGGAGTTTGCTTTGGTTTTTTCTAACAAACCTGGTTTGCGATATATTTTGCCTGTGCCTTCTTTGGTGTATCTACGCCATATGTGGCAGTCTGGTTTGTATTTGGTGTCTACAAGATTGTGATAGTCATAGTGTGGTTCGTCGAAATATTCACATTGATCAACTTCAGGAGCATCATAGCCTTTCCAATGCATGTGAAAAGTATCATATGGAAAAACTGATTTTGCTATATCAAGTGCTTGTTTGTAGCCTGGTCTTGCAAGTCCAGACACACAGACTGCTATCACTTGACCAATCCCCATTTTGCGATGGCTTGATCGTATTCTGCACCATGTGTTTTGTCTATGGATTGACGCATGGCTCGAGCACCTGCCAGTGTTCCGCCTGGATGGCCGTGAATAGCACCACCCACGTTGGCTACAAAATCGTTGCCAAACTGTTTGATGTTGGCCTGCACAAGTCCTGGATGCATGCCACAACTTAATGTTGGTATCACATTGTGATCATGCAACACACCTATGGTGCGTTTTAAATCTTCTTCGTCGTCACTCAAATAGCCGCCCCACATGCCTGCATGAATTGTGTCAACACCCTGCATGCCAGCCAACTGACAGATCACTGACCAGTTAATGCCAAACTGATGACGTGAATCTGTGATCACTTTGTCGCCTGATTTTTGAAAGTGTAAAAACAACGGTAAGTCTAATCTTCTGATGGCACCATACACACCAAACCCTGCCCAAAAGTTTACATGCACTGCATTGCCACCCAGTTCTGCCACTCGTTTGGTTCTTTCAAGTATCACATCATGATCGCCATTGATGCACACAGCATACACAACCTTGCGTGATTGCTTGGCCATCCAATTGGCAATGAGGTCAACTCTTTTTTCAATGGGACAAAATGTTGGGTTGGCCATGATTTCATCTTCTTTGATAAAATCACATCCACCATCCACTAATTCTTTGACCATTTCCAACAGTGTTTCTGCACTCATGCCTGTCTTTGGTTTGACAATAGCACCTGAAAATGGTTTGTCATATTGTCCTGTGTATTCACGCATGCCTGTGATGCCAAATTTAGGACCAAGAAACTTGTCTCGAATGTGTTGAGGGAAATCAATTTTGGTAAGCCTGCAGGCATCAAATGTGTCAATGTCTACCTGACCGCCCATCAATTGACACAGCAGATGACTGATGCCATCGCCAGACCAATCTGTGTTGATCACAGGAAAACCAATTTTGACATATCCTTCTGTGAGATGTTTGAGAGAATCTCTGTCATGCATGATCACACAAGATGACTGTTCAAACAGCTCTTCTGTTTCCCATTGATTACGCACATTTGGATTGCCCACACTTTGTCCTATGGCCAAATCCCATGCTGTTTTTCTCAAATCTGCGTTGCGTGATTTCATCCAATATGTGGCTATCACATATTTTTGTGGATCTATGTTTGGATTGTAGAACTGCATTATTTTTTATAATTTGTCAAAAAGTTTTCCAACTCTTCAGGAGTTCCCATGCCCCACATTTTGTCCACCATTGATGTGATGATTTTTTTGCCATCGCCTATGGCTTCGTTATACACAGGACACACATAAAATTCATTGTTGGTCCTGATGTTCTTTTCAATCATTTGATCAGCATACTTCACAAAGTCTGCACCCTGTTTCCAATGGTATATGCCCACAGTGGCATTGGTTGATATGGGTTTCTTTTCTGCCACTTCTGTGACAAACCCCTGTCCATCTGTTTTGGCAAATGAATGTTTTGGATGTACAGAATTAAAAGTCAAGATGCCGCCATCGATGCCATCATTGGAAAATTCTGAAATGGTTTCAAACGCATTCCATTCAATGTACTGATCAGCATTTGCAATTATTAATGGTTCGTCTGAGTCAATCAAATCTCTTGCTGTCAGCACAGTGCAGGCAGCTCCTTCTGTGAGTCCTTCCAACTGAATGATTTCACATCCTGGTGCAATCAAATTCAACAGTGTGTCTAAACTGTATTTTTCATAGTGTGCTTTTTGCACAAGGAAAATGTATCTACCTTGAATGTTGAGATTGTTCACAACCTTGTGTATCATAGGTTGACCTTCAACATCGATCAAAGGTTTTGGAAAGGTATAGCCAGCACTTTCAAATCTTGATCCTGCACCAGCCATTGGTATTACTATGTTCATGCTATGTCCTCGTAGTCTTTTATATTGTCGGCGCACACACCATAGAATTTTTTGACGTCTTCTATGTCTAATTCATGAGGATGCACACATACTGTATTTTTATCTCCTTTTTGTCCAGGATACGCCCAAATGATTCCTTGACTGGTCACTGTGTAATCATCACGTTGATGAAAGAAACAGTGAGCACCAATGTCCAACAGTGCTTGCAGTGATGCATAGTGTTTGGCATGGCTCCATAATCCTGGGTGCAGTAAAAAGTCTTTTGATACTTCTGTCTCTGATTTGTCGTGGCCAAGATAAAATTTTTGATCTTTATAGTATACATCGATTTCACAATCGTATGTTGCAAGTGCTGTTTCGATGTAAGCAGGAGTATTTTCCTGTTCAGGTTGTCTGCCTGTGATATTGCCCCTGTGTGATATCAGTTTCATTATGTGTGTATTTAATTGAATATATTTCTATTGTATGCGATTGAGAAACTCGTCACATTTCCAATGTATAAAGTTGTTGGGATTGTGTTTTTTGCCACCAGCTGCGTGAAGGAAAAATCCATGTTTGGTGTGTGTGTTGTATTTGACATTGAATGTGATAGGCATCATGTGCATCTTCACTTGACTGGCCAGTATCGCCCAATTCAAGATCATACCGTCATCCACTGTGAACATCCTATACTTGGAAATCCATCGTTTGGTTGCTTGCACACTGAACTTGTTCAACACAAACAAACCTGATTGAAATCTGTATCGCAATTTTTCTGCTGGTATGTGTTTTAGCACATGATCATGTACTTGAGATTTTAAAATTTGTGGATCAATGTGTCTAAATTTATACCAACATGTGTTGAATGCATCTGGTTTGCACTCGTCGAAAATGTTTGGAGCATCAGGGTCTATCAAAATGTCGTTGTCCATGTACATCACATAATCATATTTTTCTGTCCATGATGCATCGGTCCAAAGATCAAAACGTTCAAATGTTGGATGTCTAAATTTTATCTTTGGTTGTGTGATCACATGATGATCGATTGAGTATTTTTTACAGTAGTGAGCAACCAATTTGGTGCATTTGTTTTCCAACACATGTCTTGCTCCTGTGGCATGAAGATTGTTGTAGCCTGGCTCAGCATACAAACTTGGGTCGATGTTATATTGCACTATCGCACAACGCATATGATTAGTTATAGGGGGGCGCCTAGTACACCCCCCGACTAGGATTAATGGTACGCCGGGTGAGACTCGAACTCACAAGCCGAAGCACTGGTTCCTAAGACCAGCGTGTCTACCATTCCACCACCGGCGCATGTAAATTGTAACATCTTTTTAAACAATTGCTACTTCGATTTCTGGATAACCAGCATCTTTGTGTGAAAGCAATGGTTCGGGCAATTTCATTTGTCTGCAAATAGATGGAAATACATTAAATGTTTTTTCTTCTTGCGGATCATATTTGCCCTTGCAGATGTAACTGAATTCTGTATCTTGTGTGCAGTAAAATCCGTGTGCATGGTGTTCTGACACCTTGATTATTTTGCCATAATCAGATGTCCATTTAAAAATTATACCTTCTTCAGTGCGTGTATCAACAAGCACTGTGTAAAGACTGCCTTTGCGTAGATCTATGTATTTGATGATTGGAGTGGTTGTGTGTTGCCAATGTAACCCCCTTGCCACACCAGCTTCTGAAGTGGTAAATTTGTATGAAAAATAATTGCTGTAAGGAAAATTTTCAGGAATAATATCCTCAGATCTCACAGTCATTTGTCCTCTTGAATCTTTGAACAACAAAGGGTCAAACACATGAATGTTGTGATCTGCCAGTTGAGATATATCAGTAACACTATGGATTTTCACAAAGATATTTAAAATTAATTTTGGCATCTCCTACGGGAATCGAACCCGTGTCTTCACCGTGAAAGGGTGATGTCCTAACCGCTAGACGAAGGAGACATTATCTTAATTGGACCACTTGGTAATTTTGATCACCCTGCCAACTCAACTTAAAGTATACAACATCTTTGTCACGTGTCAAGTATAGGTTATTGTAAAATGTTATACCGCGTATGTTGTTTTCTGTAAGCCACACATCAAATTTTGCCTTAATTTTAAATGCTTTGGCCATGCCTTTGGGCCAACCTCCAGGAGATGGAATATAAATTTTCCATTTGTATTTGGAATCATAATCACGTTCATTGGGTGGTGGTTGATTGGGATTCATTGCATGGCGGAGGGAGAGAGATTCGAACTCTCGATAGACTTGCGCCTATGCTGGTTTTCAAGACCAGTGCAATCAACCACTCTGCCATCCCTCCTTGTGTGCATTATAATATAAAAAGTTGATACAGTGC
>Ga0255768_10002305_pt1 | contig 19188 bp, 36 predicted proteins | sample 071ome_33_FD_179983 | JGI IMG/M metagenome (GOLD analysis project Ga0255768, IMG submission 179983) | Coastal salt marsh microbial communities from the Groves Creek Marsh, Skidaway Island, Georgia - 071412AT metaG (version 2) | ecosystem: Environmental > Aquatic > Marine > Intertidal zone >...
TATTCTATGGTCACCGCAAACCGTTTTTGGTCGCAGATTTTCGGTATTGCATTCAGCAATAAGCGTTGGCTACATTTCTTTATGCTGTTTGTTCCTGTTATGGGTCTTTGGACCTCTAGCATCGGTATTATTGGTCTTGCACTTAACCTTAGAGCTTATGATTTTGTTTCACAAGAGATCAGAGCTGCGGAGGATCCAGAGTTTGAAACGTTCTATACGAAAAACATCCTCCTCAATGAAGGACTCCGTGCCTGGATGGCTCCAGTAGACCAACCTCATGAGAACTTTGTGTTCCCTGAAGAGGTCTTGCCACGAGGCAACGCACTGTGATACTTGGATTCTTAATACTTGACAGTTATTAGAAAACCAACTATAATAAGGGGGTCATAGGACCCTCTTTTTTTATGAGAAAACTACTCCTTGCCTTGGCGTTGTGTGCATCCCCTGCAATGGCAGAACCAACGAAGGGTTATTACACCATGGATTCTCTAGGATGTATGATCGTACAGGATTGTACTGATGGTGTGGTGCAACTATGGGGTGCTGATCAGTTAGAAGAGATGTTCCCACATTCTGATTGGAATCTGGTCAAGGATGAGTTTGCTCGCATGATGAATGCCCTCAGTCAAGTTGGGGTCAAAGTATACATTGCTCCAGAAAAGTATTTCCCTGTCGGACATCGTGGTGTCTACCACACTGTAAGCAATAACTTCTATCTCAATAAGAGATACGTACATCGTCCTAGTGTGATGATGACAGTGATGAGGCATGAGGGGTGGCACTCTGCACAAGATTGTATGGCAGGTAGCATCAAGAACTCTATGATTGCTATCATCAAACCTGAAGAGGATGTACCAGCACTGTGGCGTGAGATGGTAGAGCGTTCCTACCCTGCCTCAGCGGTCCCCTGGGAGGCAGAGGCAACTTGGGCAGGGAAGACAGAGGGAATGACCATGGCGGCGCTTGAGGCGTGTGCTGAGGGGGAGATGTGGAAGAAATATCCACCCACCCCTTTGACTAAGGCATGGTTGAAAGAGAATGGATACATTGTAGATTGATGTACACAGTTCTGAACTATCTTGCTGCTTTCTGGAGTGTGGTTGTGATGAACTGTGTCCAACCTGTTAACTGGAAGTATTGTTACAGAATCGATCAATGGTTGATCCCAGATCTAATATATGCATGGGAGTTAAAGACTGGTAAGGTTCATCCTTATCAGTCAGAGAAAGATTATTTGAAGAGTGTACAGGGAACCGCATCTACAGAAGAAAAGTGATGAGTGTGCTGCCCTGTGGCACATCTGGTTTGAACTGAGAAATAATAAAGATCCTTTGGCAAAGATAGCAAGGAAAGCATGGTGTAAATGTTGTGATGAACATGCAGAGATGATCAGTCAGGAACTCAAGATAAATGATCGTTACAAAAACATCAAGTTCTAATAGATAGAATAGTTGCAAATACCTAATGAAGTTTCTTTTTGCACTGTTCGCTACGTTGTTCTTTGCCCTTCCTGCATGGGCAGTAGATGTTCAAATGGGTGCCAATGGTAACCTAGTATTTGAACCCGCTGAAGTCTCCATCTCAGCAGGAGAATCGGTTCACTTTGTCAACAACATGCTTCCCCCACACAATGTAATTGTGGAAGATCATCCTGAGTTATCACACGAAGGTTTAGCAATGTTACCAGGCGAAGACTTTGAGGTTGCATTCCCAGAGCCAGGTGACTATACTTACTGGTGTGCTCCCCACAAGGGTGCAGGTATGATCGGAACTGTTCATGTCTCATAATCATAACTATGAACCTATGCCTGCCTGGGTTGCCTGGGCAGGTGTAGGATTGATGATGTTTACTATCATCATCTTTGTTATCTTCACACTCTCTGTAATGTATTTCGGATGAACCACGCTGATCACTCAACCTACGAACACGTTATTCACATGATTGTTTGCTGTATCATTGGCGTCGGTGCAGGCGCTGCTGCCCTTTGGGCGTACAATAAAATCAAAGATTCTAGAAATCACAACCCATGAACTTTAAAAACTGGGGAAAGGATGTAGAACCACCTGAAAGACTATCAAGAGAAGATGTTCAGGAGATGATCGATGCTGCTATACGAAGGCACAATCGAAATGCTTCCATTATTTCTATGTGTGTTGGTTGGGTGGTTCTTGCTTTATTTGCTGAAGGATTGCTGAGATTAATCGGTGTCATTCCCCCTATGTTCCCATGGCTCAACATCACATTGTAGATTGGATAGGAGTAGTAGCACTATTCCTTTTTGGTATGACTATGATCTGCCAAGGTCATTTTATTTTTCACGGGAAGCATGGATACAAACATTCCGAACGTGAAAAACAGAAGATGGCAGATGCCAGAAGACAAATAGAAGATTTATTTAAATGAGAAAGTATATGGAGCATCTACTTGAAAGAGCACTGATCATCGTAGCAGTGCCGTTTGTATTGACTACACTCTACTTTGGAGCAAAGAAAGGTGGATATTACGACACCGATATGTACAAGGGAAATGGAACCGCCCACTAAAAGGCGGTACAATTTTGCATTGTCATCCTTTTCTAGGATGTACGGTGTCCCTCACGTCAACCAAGAGATGTCTGACTTCTGTTTTGAATGGGCATTGGGTACTGAAACAACACCTCTTGATTGTTTAAACCATGTTGATCGTTACTTTAGAGAACTATGGAACAATCGCTAATACTCATTGCATGTTTCTTTCCACTCGCTATAATCTACATAGTAATGAAACTATCTGTATGGATTGCTAGTGTAGAATCTGAGAGAACCTATGTCAGAGAGGATGCCAAACGACCACACGGACCCTATGTGGATGACGCATATGCAGACGTTGACGAAGAGGATGAGGACTATTGAAATCTCAACTAAGATCGATCAGGCTCTTTATGAGTATTATTCTGAAAAAGGAATGGAAGTTCCTGTCTGGAAAAGAAACAAAGACCCACAATGGTGGATCGACTATCTAGATTCACTCGATCAAAATAAATACCTATAAAATGTAAACAACAATGGAAAACATCGAAGCACACATCAAAGCAGATAAAGAAATCTTAGACAATCCTCAGACTTCCCCTCAAGCACGTAGACATACTGAGGAAGAACTTGCTGCACTGGAAGCATACGCAGAGAACCATCCAGAAGATCATCACGATCCTACTTCTCTGGAACTTTATTGTGATGCTAATCCAAGTGCTCCTGAGTGTTTGGTTTACGACGATTAATTGCCAATGGATTTTGCTATAAAAGTTGTAGAGTTTATCGCAAACCACCCAATTGTATATTGTTTTATGGGAGCATCTTTGTTGTTCCCATTTTTTCTTTTCACATATCTTGTAGATAAAGATCCAACAGCAGACTATTGGAAGGAGAGGTAATGGAAAGCGAATTGGACTTGGAGATTCTATTCAAGAGGATGGAAAAGATCAAGATGGATGAGTTGTTTGCAGAACCATCCACCTGGGAAGATGATGAGCACATGTTTGGTCGTATGAATTACGACTATGAAGATGACATGTGACACTTTTAAAACTGGCACAGGGTATTGACGAAACCCGAACCAATGATGTATTATAAATAAGTGGACGTGACGCATTGTTACGTTTTACAACAGACATAAGTGCCTCAACTACTCGCGCTTGCTCTGTGGTATAATATCCACATGCGATCGGAAAGTCGAACCCGATCCATCATCTGCGGGTAACCATTCCGCAAGTAAATTTCGAGGAAACAATTATGTTCAAATCTGTTCTCGCAGCTGCCGCTGCTGCACCTTTCATGGCGACCGCTGCTTTTGCAGGTCCCTACGTCAACGTTGAAGCTAACAGTGGTTTCACTGGCAGCAACTACTCTGGCACCAACATCGACACCCACGTCGGTTACGAAGGTGCTCTGGGCGAATCCGCTGCTTGGTACGTCCAAGGCGGTGCTACCATCGTTGCTCCTGACGGCGGTGCTTCTGACACCGTTCCTTCGGGTAAGGCAGGTATCTCTGCTGGTCTGACCGATCAACTGTCTGCTTACGGCGAAGTCAGCTTCGTTGGTTCGGGCGTTGCTGGTGTTGACCGTAGCTACGGCACCAAGGCTGGTCTGAAGTTCGCCTTCTGATCTCCTGTGCTATAATTCTGGGGTCTTCGGACCCCTTTTTTTATGTGGAAAATTCTTAAGCACCCAGTCACTCAGTTCAACCTTATTATCGTTGGATCTTTTATGCTGATTCAGTTGGCACATACTCATGCTCACTATCAGATGGAGAAAGATGTGCATGGATATGTTCATAACTTTTGCAGGAGGAATCCTGATAAGTGTTGACAATTGATTTCCCCTGTGCGAAAATGACTTTTTGATTACCAGAATCTCGAAAAAAAAATTTCGGTAATTTTTTGTCCCAGGGGTTTTTATGTATGAAGAACTAAATTGTTTTGAGGAAGCACTCAAACACTTCGGAACCAGAGTTGATGTTATCATTGCTATGGAGATGGCAAGAAAATTGCCACCAGAAGAGGCATATCAGCGCATCAAGGATGAACTGAAAGAAGTTAAGAAGTGTCGCAAACTATTCAAAAAAGAAGAACAATGACATACACAGTTTATTCCAAAGACGGTTGTCCATATTGTGACAAGGTAAAGAAGGTAATGGAACTTGCCGAACTCCAGCATGTAGTCTATACTCTGGGTGAGGATTTCACCCGCGATGAATTCTATGCAGAGTTTGGAAACGGAAGCACATTCCCACAAGTCATCGAAGATGACATGCACCTCGGTGGATGCACCGAAACTGTTAAATATCTACGAGAGAAGAACATTATCTGATGGAACAAGTTGAGATCTTATCCGACATGGTAGAGCACGTCTTAGAGGATGCAGTCTTCCGAGACAAGAAAACATTTAAGATGTATGAGTTTTTGCAAAACAATAAATTCAGCAGACGAGAAGTCAATGAGTTTATGAACAGCGCAACTGCCGAGAATCTGTCAATCACCATAGAGGATCTTGACTTACTTATTGAAGGTGGACATCCAGAAGTTCGTGAAGCATATCCCAACCTAGGGAAACCTGAGGCGAGGAAAATTCGCAACTACTTACACAGTATTCTTCAGGATGCTTGGAACTATGAGAAAGACAAATCAAAACGAAAGAGACGAACTGTTTCTAAATAAAGGTATAGAGGTTATGCTTCCTAGAAGCAGGAGGGTACAAGAGGAACCACCGAGTTGGTTTGATCGTACCTTTCGCTTACTAAAACGAGAGGTGCGTGTTAGGATAGACATTCACCAGGATAGTAAAGATGGAAACTAGCGTAATTCTCTTTTTCTCTGCCGTAAGTATGGTAATCACTCTCGCCCTGGGAGCTATCATTGGATGGATCTACAAGGACACTGTAGACACCCATACATACAAGCGACAGATGAACAACTTACACCCAGAGTTCCTGGACGGAAACGGATCTTTTATTGATGAAGAATTGCTTGCAGTTAGATTCATTAATGAAGATGATGACCTTGACGTTGAGGACGATTACTGATACAATTACAACAACATTCTAATTTGATATGGCACCGAGAAAATTACCTAAAGATGCACTCTTGACTGAGATTCTGCAAAAGGTTTCATCTGCTAAGACAAAATCTGAGAAGGTGGAACTTTTGCAGGAGTACAATAACGATGGTCTTCGTGCTATTCTCATCATCAACTTCGATGAATCCCTAGAATATCTGATGCCTCCTGGGGAGGTTCCTTACAACCCCAATGATGCACCTGCTGGCACAGAACACACTCGTCTGGATCACGAGTATCGAAACTTGTATCGTTTCTTCAAGGGAGGAGATACAACTCTGAACTCGATCAGGAGAGAGCAACTGTTCGTGCAACTGCTGGAAGGTCTTTACAAAGATGAAGCAGATCTTCTTGTTGCTGCTTGTAACAAGACCCTCCAAGATAAATACAGAATTACCAAGCAAGTGGTATCTGAGGCATTCCCTCAGATTGAATGGGGTAATCGAGGAGGAAAATGAAGGGTATCTGGTCAAGCAACGACGAAGTATGCAGTTCTGCAGACAGGTATAACATCAAGATCCTAGAAGTTGCTTGCGATATATCCAAAGCAAAAAATCCAAACCTCCCACTGAACTCTTATGTGGTGAAATACTTCTACGAAGACACTCACTACATTGATATTGTTATGGGTAACCGATCTGATATCTTCGACTGCTATTATGACAAGCTCGGACAAGGACACATCAAGTCTATCAAGTGGACAGATGGAAAAACTAATCCAAAGCTCTTCGATTCAAAGGCATATCTCAAACAAAGTTAACTCTTTGTTTGTGGAGAAGAGAAATGATTTTTCTTATGATGGTGAAGTGGAGACTGATGATCTCGATCAGTTAGCAGACAACTTATTCGATGCTCTCTATGACCACACCAACAACTAGCGATACTTCTAAAAGTGTAAAGGATGAGATACTTCAGATTCTTATGGAGTACGAGGGCAGTGTGGATACTGCCATGCATCCTTTTATTAACTTTATTATTGCTAAGGACAGATACACCAAGGGAGTTGAGACTATTTTGAATGAATGGATAGGCTTCAAGCACTATCATCACCAGTATAATCTGGCACAAATGTTTAAGTAATTTGATTTGGTATGGAAGTTAAACTTGTACAATGTACACCTGATGCAGAAAGGACTATGGGTTATGTTGCTCGTGTGAGCAACCCAGCAAACCAGAACAACCCTAATGTCGCAGGTCTTTTGAAGTATTGCATCAAGCATGGGCACTGGTCTGTCTTTGAGCAAGCGTTTATGACGCTGGAGATTGAGACTACTCGTGGTCTGGCAGCTCAGATCTTGCGTCACCGTTCGTTCACATATCAGGAGTTTTCTCAACGATATGCTGACAGTTCTATGCTGTCTGAAGAGATCCCTCTGTTTGATCTTCGTCGTCAGGATACGAAGAACCGTCAGAACTCTATCGATGATATCGATGATTTCACTAAGCAACAGTTTGAGATTGAGATCCAGAGGCACTTCGCTTCTGCTATGGATCTCTACCGAACTATGCTAGATAAAGGTATTGCAAAGGAGTGCGCTCGTTTCGTACTTCCCCTTGCAACTCCAACTCGCATCTACATGACAGGATCAGTTCGCTCTTGGATTCATTACATCCAACTTCGTTCTGCAAATGGCACTCAGAAGGAGCACATGGACATCGCTAACGAATGTAAGCGTATCTTTATCTGTAAGTTCCCTACGGTTGCTGCAGCACTTGATTGGAGTTGTCCTGATGATGATTGTGGATGTGATGATATCCAACCAGCACTGAGGATTGATTGATGGCTTGTTACCCTGTAAAAAACATGAAGACTGGAGAGACACAGGAACTCTTCATGCCTCTCGCTGAGTATGAACAGTGGAGGAAAGACAATCCCGACTGGGATAAAGACTGGAACGCAGGCATTGGATCTGCGGTCAGTGGAGTAGGTGACTGGCAGAACAAACTGCCACAAGGTTTCAAAGACCGCCTTAATAATGTCAAGAAGCATCACCCTTACGCCAAATTCGATTCCATCTAACCTATGCCTGTAAAATCCAAGAAGCAACCCTCTATGGTCGGTCTGACCGCTAGACAAATGAGAAGAAAACCAATTGGTACTGAGCATCTGCTCAACATCAAACCTATCACTCCCACCCAGGAGAAGGTGTTCGATGACTGGACTAAAGACAAAAATCTCTTCCTGTATGGTTGCGCTGGAACTGGTAAGTCCTTCCTGAGCATTTACCTGGCACTTAAGGATGTCTTGTCAGAGAAGACACCTTATGATAAACTGTACATTGTGAGGTCTCTGGTTCCCACCAGAGAGATTGGTTTCCTTCCTGGTGACCATGAAGACAAGTCAAACCTTTACCAAATTCCATACAAGAATATGGTAAAGTATATGTTTGAGATGCCAGACGATGCGTCGTTTGAAATGCTCTACGCCAACCTCAAGGCACAAGAGAGCATCTCTTTCTGGTCCACCTCCTTTATCCGTGGTACTACCATTGATAACGCAATTGTTTTCATTGATGAATCTCAAAACCTTAACTTCCACGAACTTGATTCCATCATCACTCGACTGGGAGTTAACACCAAGGTTATTTTCGCTGGAGACGCTGCACAAACTGACCTGACCAAGACATACGAGAAGAACGGCATCCTTGACTTCATGAAGATCATCGATGAGATGGATGAGTTCTCTTCTATTGAATTTGGTGTCCAAGACATCGTTCGTTCTGGTCTAGTCAAATCTTATCTTATTAGCAAAATGAATCTTGGACTTTAAACATCTCAACATACATTCCTTTCGTGATCTAGTTGCTACGACAACAGCAAAGGGTAGGACATACTCCGTTGAGGGTATGAACTACCCTTCTGTCACAACTGTGATTGGACATTCTAAGAAGAAGTCCATCATGGAGTGGCGTCGTCGTGTCGGTGAAGAAGAGGCGAACAAAATTTCCAAACGTGCATCGACACGAGGAAACAAAACCCACAAACTTGCTGAACTTTACCTGAGCAATCAGGACATCAGCAAGTACAAGGACGATCCAATGTCCATGGGTCTGTTTTACCTTATTAAACCTCACCTAGATAGTATTAATAATATACATGCCCTAGAAGCACCTCTATATTCTAGGATGCTTAAGATTGCTGGGCGTGTTGACTGCATTGCAGAGTATAAGGGAGAACTTGCCATCATCGACTTCAAAACTTCAACTAAGTTGAAGAAAGAGGAGTGGATTCAAGACTATTTTGCACAAGAGTGTGCATATGCTATAATGTTCCAAGAGTTGACGGGTCTCAAGGTCAAGAAACTCGTAACGATTATCGCCTGTGAGACTGGTGAAGCACAAGTATTTGAAATCTATGACAAGTTTAAGTATGCTCGCAAGCTTAAAGAGTACATCGACGCATACCGAGATGCATATGGGGAATGGTAAAATTGATGATGTCTTTGAACAGAACTTCATGACTGCCTCTAAGTTTTCGGTAGAGATTGAGAAGATTGTAAAAGAATCTGATCTCAACTATATCGAGGCAGTCGTACAGTTTTGCGAAGATAAGAACATAGAGATGGATGGGATCAGTAAACTGATTTCCAAACCACTCAAAGAAAAGTTGAAGTATGATGCTCAACGACTTAACTTCATGAAGAGGACATCTAGGGGGTTCCTATCGCTGTGACTGGATTTGAAGTCTATAAAATGTACCTTTCCTTGAAACTTCACTTCACTTCTAAATCATATGATTACTTCCAATACAACGGAGCATGTAAAGCAACGCAAGAATCCTTTGATCGGCGTAAGGACAAGTATTTCTTTGTGAAACTGTCCCGCAAGTTCAAAGAGGTAGAACTGCGTGAATTTTTTGTCTCTAATCTGATCGTCGATGGCGGTCAGTGGGTTGGGCAGATCGCAAGAGAAGGATCACGACACTATACTGACTATCAGAAGCGTATTCAATCGCTGTCGTATATTTTCTCGGAAGATGTTGCCACTCTGCATAGCATGGAGGAGAACTTTGATGATCTCTTTCGTGTGAAGAGTGTCCATCCAACCATTGTCAAGGCACATCTTGGTGGCAAGATTAGTCTTGAGACACTCACTATCTTCAATAAGATCTTTGGTTTTGTAGAGCACTTTGACAAGACCATCAAGGATGAGATAGTGTGGAAACCACTACGCAATAAAGTAGTGAAATACGAACCCTTTCTCAATGTAGATTGTGGTAAATATAAAAGCATAATCAAGCGAGAATACGTATGAGTAAGTTCTTTGAATCTGAACAGGTTCAACACTCCCTTCGTAGAATGCAAGATCTTTATGTAGAGATCAATAAGATGGGTCTCCTTCTCTCCAAGGAAGAGAAGAAAGTGCAACTTGAAAAGATGCTTGAACTGATCGAGGTCCAGCAGATGATGTTCATGAGGGTCCAACTCTCCTCCGATCCAGATGCCAAGGAGCTCTTGTCACAGGTCAAGCAAGCTGCTACAATGTTGGGTATGAACCCAGCGGACGTGAACCCGCAGTTCTATGAGGGTCTCAAAAATCAGGTGTCTGAGATGATCAACGCCCTTGACTGAGACCTAAATACTGTGCTACGATCATACAGTGGCACACACAACAGTACACCAAAATACGGAGAACACACATGTCATTTGCATCCCTCAAGCAGTCCAGCTTCACTGATCTTCTGTCGAAGGCAGAGAACCTTAACAAGACTGAGACCAAAGGCGGTCCCGATGAGCGCCTCTGGAAACCTGAGGTAGACAAAGCAGGTAACGGTTACGCGGTCATCCGCTTCCTCCCTGCACCCGAGGGCGAAGACCTGCCCTGGGCACAAGTTTGGAGTCATGCCTTCCAGGGTCCTGGTGGTTGGTATATCGAGAACTCCCTGACGACTTTGGGCAAGAAAGATCCTGTCTCTGACCTGAACAGGCAACTGTGGAACTCTGGTCTGGATTCTGACAAAGAGGTTGCACGTAAGCAGAAGCGTAAGCTGAACTACTACAGCAACATCTACGTCGTGAAGGATCCCGCCAACCCTGAGAACGAGGGTAAAGTGTTCCTCTATCGCTTCGGCAAGAAGATCTTTGACAAGATCATGGAAGCAATGCAACCTGCCTTCGAGGACGAAACTCCTGTGAACCCCTTCGATCTGTGGAAGGGTGCTGACTTCAAACTGAAGATTCAGAAGGTTGCTGGTTACTGGAACTACGACAAGTCTGAATTTGATCGTTCTTCCACCCTGGGTGACTTCGAGGATGACCAGCTTGAGCGCATCTGGAAGAAGGAGTACAGTCTGACTGCTTTCACTTCCGACGACCAGTTCAAGACCTACGAAGAACTGCAAGAACGTCTGAACAGCGTTCTGAACAGCGCACCTCGTCCCAAGTTCGATCGTGAGACCGAGGAAGCAGAATATGAATCTGCTCCTGCCGTTGAAGAACAGTCCTTCGCTCCTTCGTTCAAGTCTGCACCTGCACCTGCTGCAGATGAAGACGACACCATGTCATACTTCGCTAAACTTGCTGCTGAAGACTGATGGGTGACGCAGTACACGCTTGGAACTCCATGTCTTATGGCGAGGGGTTCCTCTTCTCGGTCTGGGTAATCGGAATGTACTACATCAAACTTAGGATGGACAAATACTTTCGATGAAGAAAAAAAGTAACGCTTGGAGAATCTGGGCAAAAGCACTTGGAGAAAAGGCAGGAAAGAATGACAAAGAGGCAGATTACGTGGCTATGCTACGCACTTTTATATTCCTCACTTACCTTGTCACTAATGTTGCCATTGTTTCAAACGCAGTGAGACATTGGAATGATGTTCCTGCCCCTCCAGCGAAATCCACTTTTTAGTTACCAAAAACCCCGAAAAAAAATTCGGGGTATTTTTTTGTCTGTAGGTTTTTACATTGAGACTTCGTAAGAACTCAATCCAAACTGTGTGTTTCCTGCGTTGTTCAGAATCTTCTCATAGACTGTTACGAAGTCTTCAATAATTTCTGGTCTCAACAATTGAATTTTTGATTTTTCTTCGTTTAGTTCACTTTCATATGTATAGTATGAGACGGATTGTACAGGAGTTGCAGTAATTGTAGACTGTCCGTCATAGTAACTTACAGAGAATGTAGAAGGTACAACTTTTCCCGCTGGAACAATCAAGTTGTCATTTGCATCTCTTAATTCTGTAGTTACATAATGTTTGGTAGCACCAGGATTTTCATACTTTTCATTTACATACTCATCTAATTGAATTGAGGTTCTTGGCCATTGATCATGGAAATTGGTTATATCATTAGCGATCAAAATAGTCCATCCATAGAATGGATTATTGTAGTAAGAAAATGCGATCAATTCTGGAGTTTCTCCAGGTTTTACGATATATTCATCAAAAAGACTTAGACTACTTTTGTATTGCTCTAATAATTCTGCCCTTTTCCAAAGGTTCTTTGCTACGATCCATTTAGGATCTACTGGAGATGCGTTAGTGTTGTAAAAAACGTCTGGTAATAATCCTAACATCAGAATCCTCCCTCGTTTCCGTATCCAATCTCAAAATCAGCAGATGTAAGAGCAGTGAGTTCAGTGAATGTTAATGACATGGTTATCATTGGAATGTTACCATCAAATACTGTTACTAAACTGTTGAATGGTGTGGTATTTATCTTTAAATTAGTTAATGCACACAATTTGGTTTTGGGCATCATTGGGTGATCGACCGCCTTTACTTTATTAGATTTGTCAACTTGGTTAAACATTGGTTCCAGAACAAAAACATCTGGAAATCCGAGAAGACCACCAGTACCACCATATCCAAGCGACACCCCACCTTGGAATGATCTGGGGTGCATTGCTTCTTTGAAGAATTTAATTATGTCTTTGATTATTTTAGATTCATCAGCATTTCTCGCTGCAAGTTCAAAGTTGAATGTGAAGGATCTAAAATCCATATTTTTGAAAAACTGGATTGCATTTTCATTTGGTGCAAGACCAGCAAGTCCAACGAGATTTGTTGGATTGATTGGACTATTTACTCCAAATGGATTCAAAACAGACCCAAACGCACCCGTGAATGCTTGTCCAGCATTTTGTGCTGCATTTGCAGATTGTGCTCCAACTTTAGCTCTGGTGAGATATGCAGCTAATGCTGCTCCAGCAGCACCAGCGGCAATTCCCACGCCAAGTGCCGCCCCAGGGTCGTCTGCTAATAAAGCTAAGGTGCCTAGTTTGAAAGTATTGTTCCAGTTTGCACCATACTCATATTGAAATTCATTGGGCATTGCCAGTTGAACATACTGTTTAACTGCGCCCTTTGCTTCTTGTAGAGTTTGTCTTTTTCTCGCCCTTGCCTTTTCAATATTTGCGTTATTTGCAGGATGTACGGTATTTGGAGTTGGAGTTAGTGGTGCCCCTGCTGCTCCTCCAAATGGATTGACATTATAATATGGACTGAACCAACTATTAAATGGATTTGTTGGCACATTTCCTTGTGGTCTTTGTGGTGGTGGTGTAGTAACTCCGTTATAAAAATTTGATGCTGTATTTGCAAAAGCTCGTGTCAATCGCACGATGTCACTATTTCCCCCAGCAATCCTCAAAGCATCTTTTTGATTTTTTCCTGCTTTTGCTAGTCCCTCTTGATATGTGAACCTAGTGATTCTCATATAAGAAGCATATCCAATATCCTTCAGAGTTGATGGATATGAAGCATACTGATTTGTTTGTGGCAGGGTTGAAGCACCAGGGTTTTGAGGCATTACCGATTCCGATAAAACTTTTCCAAAGGAAGTTGACTTAAAACAAGCACATCTGCTTCACTTAATTCATAGAAATTGGTTTCCCTATTTCTTGGGATATAGTAATGCAGTGTTTTGTTTGGAATACTCCTATTTTTATTATTTAGAATGCCTAACCTCTCCTTTGGAGAAACATAGTGCAGATTCATTCCAAGAATGTTTCCTTTTCTTTCCATTACCTTGATTAATGGATATCTGTCCCATTCTTTCAGTACGTCCTTGTATTTGGGCATATATTCAAAGAAGTAGTAGTTTCCTTCCTTTACGTCACTACCTCTTCCTACCCCAGCATCATCAAGGATGCTGAAGATTTCAAATCTCAGATTGCTGTTGCTGATTCTCTTTCCTTTCAAATCTTTTAAAAAATCATCAAACTTTGAGCTCAACTTCGGTGATAATTTTGAACTGCCAAAGCCTGTCCCTGCAGAACTCTTCTGCTGCTTTCCATTTTGCTTGGTTCGTGGCATAGGTCGCTACCTCCGTGATATAGCGTTTTGTCTTACGCTGCTGAGGTTTTGGACCTTCGACCTGTGCCTTGGGTTTTACCTCAACAAGGTATGTTTGTGTTTTGCCATTAGTTTCTTTTACCTTCATGTAAAAATCGGGAAAGTATCGATGCCATTTTCCGTCGATGGGTGACTTGTATGGTATGATGTATTCTTCACTGGACCATTCAACGACATTCTCGTTGTGGTCACAATAATACATGAACTTTCTTTCCCAGAGAGATCGATAGATAACGTTGGTTGGATCTCCCTTATATTTTTTCGGATAAGTTGGACGGTATTTACCTTTATATGTTGGCATAAATAAATAGGTCACCCCATAAGGGTATTTATGGCAACGAAGATTGGAGTAAACGAATTTAGGGAAAGGATCCTGAGGGAATCTGGAGGTATTTCTTCATCCAACCTCTATGAATTTCAAGTAGGAGTTGGTGCCACTTCTTACTTGTCGGAATTCTTCAAAAATAATATGAATTTCGCTTTAACTGATGGAGTGTTCAAACTCAATCTTCTCTGTAATGAAATTCAAATTCCTGGTGTAACTTATTCTGCGTTTGATTTAAAGTCTCCCCATAAAGGGATTACTCAAAAGATGGCAATGAGTAAGGTTTATAATGAAATGGACATCAGTTTTTATTGCGATGCTGATTCTATCCCCATTAAATTTTTTAGAGCATGGCAAGATATGGTGATGGGGAATTATGATAATCCTAAGGCAATGTATTCTCCAACCTCTGCAGCATATACTCAAATTCATCAAGCATATTCACAAGCATACTATGATGAATATACATATGATATAATTGTCAATAAACTAGAAAAATACGGAACAAAACCCAAGGAATCTTATACTAGTGATATGGGATTTAGACTAGCAAGTGCTTATCCCTACACAGTCTCCTCAGTTCCATATTCTGCTGGACCAGCTCAACTCGTAAAAGTTACTGTAGGAATGTACTACGAATACAGTAGCATGTATTTTAAATAATTTTTAAGTATGCCACTTCCTGATCTTACTACGCCAACATATTCGTTGGTGGTGCCCTCTACAAAAAAGACAATCAAATACAGACCCTTTCTGGTAAAAGAACAGAAAATTCTGATTATCGCTCTAGAATCTCAGGATAATCAGCAAATTGTCGATGCGATTGCAAACATCCTAAAGAACTGTATTCAATCAAGGATCAAGATTGAGGATCTTGCTCTATTTGATATTGAGTATATTTTCTTACAAATTCGTGCGAAGTCAATCAGTGAGGAAATTCCACTGAAGATTGTTTGTCAAGATGATGGAGAAACTGAGGTCAATGTCACTTTCTTAGTAGATGACGTATCTATTAACTATCCAAAAGGACATAAGAATGTGATTAAACTGACGGATGAAATTACATTGGAAATGAAATATCCAAACTTGGATTATTTTGCAAAGGTCACCTTCAGCAATGAGCAGATTGATCCTTATGATCTGGTAGCACAATGTATCCATAGGGTTTACGTTGGACAAGAAGATTCTGGTGCTTTTACATTTAAAGAAGCAAGAGAATGGGTTGAAACTTTAACAAACTCACAGTTTCAAGAAATTAAAAACTTCTTTGACACCATGCCATCGCTTCGTCATGAGTTGAATGTTAGGAACCCTAAGACTAAAGTTGAGAATAAGGTCGTTCTTCAAGGACTTGCTGATTTTTTCGTATAGCCCTTTTCCAAGAAGGTATGATGAATTTTTATCAGACCAACTTTGCTTTAGTCCAGCATCATAAATATAGCTTGACTGACATTGAGAACATGATTCCTTGGGAAAGGGATGTTTACGTGAATTTGCTAGCATCTCATCTCCAGAAGGAAAGAGAGCGAATAGAAGAGGAACGTCGTAGAAGTCGCTAATGGCATCTGTTGAATCACAAGTCTGGGAAAAAGTTGATACAGCAGTGCTCGTTAAATCTTCCGAGCTGTTTGGTAGATCAATGGCGGCTTTCCTTGAAACCGAATTGGATTACATTGGATACCTTAGAGAAAAGAAGTCTTACCTCGCTGCAGAAGTTACGCAGTCTCGTCTTGCTCCCACTGAAGTAAAAAAGAAATCTGTTGATCCTCCTGGGGGTGGCGGTGGCGGATTTGGATTCTTTGACATGTTGAGGGCGAAACCAAGAAGACCTGGGGGAATTAGGAAATCTTGGAGGTCCGAAAGGAGATACCAGAGGTCCATAAGAAATACAAATCAAGCACTTAAAAGTAGAGGATTAACACCTCAGCAAACTCAAGTCTATCGTAATGCGAGAGCAGGTGGAGCAAATGTTCAACAAGCTCTTGCTCAAGCAAAGAATGCGGTTCCTAAAGGATCTACTGTTCCTGGATCTGGTATGCTTGGCAATCTTAAAGGTGCTGTTGGTGGAGCATCTTCATTCTTAGGAAGAGCACTTCTTTTGTATGGTCTGTATGAGCAGACAAAAAAAGTTTTTAACCCAAATGACAATATTCTTACTTCTCTTGGTGATTTAGGTACTAGTACATACAACCTTTTTCAGTCAGATCCCAATAAGAAGAAACTATATGATGTTAGAGGTGAAGGTCAGTCTGCGTTAATAAACGAAGCACAGAATCAAAGAATTCTCAGACAGAGAGAAGAATATGCAAATTCTGAACCTAAATTTGCAACTGGCGTAGTTGCCACTACACCGACCAGAGGTTTGTTTGGTGAAGCTGGTGTGGAGGTTCTTATTCCTTTGCATAAAATTGGTGAAGCAATTGCTGCTGTTTATAGAGAAGGTGGTTCCGTAATGGTTGGTGCCACCCTCGCGTTTTTGTCTGCAGTTCCAGCATCTCCCGCAAATGCTGGAATTATGGCGGAGGCAGCACGGTTGAGGCAAAGATTTGGTGTATCTGGGGATTTCTCCCAAATTAAAGGGATTGGAACCTATAAAGTCAAACCAATAAAATCTACGGAGAGTAGCATCTCAGGGTCAAGGCAGTCAACATCTGCAGACGAATCTCACAGTGGAAATATTTTTGATGCAATTAAGCACTATACTGGATCTTTTACATCATCTCTAATTAATAGTATTCTTGGGGGACCTGCCTATGCCGCTGACATGCCTGGAAATTTACTAGGGACTGGCGTTGTCAATGAGGTAACTGCTGGTGGACTACTTTTACAACCTGGAGAGAGAGATTCTGCTGGAAATGTAGGACATGCAGACGTTGGAGTAACTGACAAGTTTGGGTGGTCAGCTTGGCGCGGCAGAATGCACCGAGGAGTTGACATTGGAACCACAAGTAAAACTGGGTATAAAGTTGCTTTTAAGCAATCGGGTACAGTATCGTTGGTTGGTCAAATTGGAGGATATGGAAATACAGTAATTATTAATACTGGGGCATTTGATTTCTTATTTGGTCACCTTGCAAATTTTGGACCAACTATTAAAGAAGGTGCTGCGTACAATGGGGAAACTATCGGTGAAATTGGTAATACTGGAATGTCAATAGGTGGAGGCGGGCATCACCTGCACTTTGAGAAGAGACCTGCTGGTGGCGGCGGTGGAACTCAGATGGATCCAATTGGATCTATTGGTCTTCTTGAAATTGGTAAATCTGAAAAAGCAGTTCCCAAAAATAATTTAAGACCACCTGCTCCACCACCTGGAAAAACGACAGTAAATAATGCCCCAGTGACGACCACTTCGGGGGGAGGAGGGGCAACACCAGCTACCCAACCAGTTCCAATTCCAGTACCTCAAATTATTAAGCAAATGGTTCCAGTTCCAGTCAAAGAAGCAGTCAAACAGATTCCATTTGTCATGGACATTTTCGGCAAAGGTGGAGGTAAGAGATAATGGCAGACGATAAGTACATAGGTCTTGTTGACGTAACAAAATCCTTACAGGACCTGACCAAGGTTATTGAGCGTCGTAATGTCATGCTTGAAATGATGTTCAAGGATGATTTGCGATCTGATTTTCTCGCTGAAGAAGAATCGCAAACTTCTGAGGATGTTGATGATGAAGAAGATGCTGTAGATTCTGTCAAACCAGGCGGTGTCAGTTTATGGAATTTAATTCCGTTAGCAATGTCTGCTATCACGGGTGGAGGTAGTGAAAATAATTCTGATGATGGATCTACTCCAACTCAAAAATTTGCAAAGGGTGGTGTTGTTGGAACAACTCCTATAATTCCAGGTGCAGTACCACAACAAACTCCAAACGCTCCAGGTTCATCTACATCTTTGGAGAAATCTGGTTTTGATGATACATTTTTAAATAACATATCGACTAAACTTGAAGATGACTTTGATCTGGATCCATTACTTAAGAAAGGATTTGGTGATGCATTAGGGTTACCTGCAAGAGCTGCAGCAGCTGCTCTTTTGGACTTGATGTCTAAAATTCCAGCACAAACTCCAGAGCAAAAAGAAATTCTTAGAGAGAATATCCGAGAAATTTCTAGGGCATATCGCTTGAACAAAGCGAGTATTGTTACGAAGATGGAGGAAAATGTAAACGAGCAAAGCATTTTTGATAAAATTGGTAACTTCTTTAGGGGTATTCCTAGCGCATTGGGATTGACTCCACCACCTCCACCCAATCCTACAGTTACTAATTTACCATCATCTCCAACTTCTGCTGGACTTACCCCACAGCATCAAGGACCAGTTATTCCTAGCGCCACTCCACCTCAGGCAACACCTCCATCTACTCCTGCTGCAACTCCTCCTGCAGCTCCAGCAGCAACTCCTCCTGCAGCTCCAGTTGGATCAAAGGGATATGGTAGGGATCCTGGCAATGTTAGTGATGCTGGTCCCCATAAGGCAACAAAGATGCCACTAGAACCATTAGCAGGTGCTGCTACTGGATTTGCTACTGGTGGTATTCCAGGTGCCGTGGCAGGTGGATTTGGATCCATGGTAAATAATATCAAGCAATCATTCTTACAATCTATTGGTATTGATCAGTCAACAGCTTCTGTAATGGGAGCAGGAACTAGTGCTGCTCTCAGTCCATCTTCAGATCCAGGAGCAGCACCAGCGACTAATCTTAGTGAACTTACAGAAAAAACAATAGCAGAGAACAGAGCGTTCCAGCAAGAAAAAGTAGAACTTGCCACGGCAAAACTACAAGTCACTGCGGAACCACCAATGATGGGGTCCACAACATCTTCCTCCCCATTAAATTCCATGGAAGCTTCCATGGCATCGGAAGATACTTCTAGATCACCATATTTCTTAGAATATGCAGATTCATCAACTTACGGATAATGTCTAATTCAAATTTTTCTCTGGATTCATTAAGAATAGGCGTAGGTGGTCAAGATA
>Ga0255768_10002309_pt1 | contig 19169 bp, 19 predicted proteins | sample 071ome_33_FD_179983 | JGI IMG/M metagenome (GOLD analysis project Ga0255768, IMG submission 179983) | Coastal salt marsh microbial communities from the Groves Creek Marsh, Skidaway Island, Georgia - 071412AT metaG (version 2) | ecosystem: Environmental > Aquatic > Marine > Intertidal zone >...
AATGACCAAATCATATTGTGCGAACCAATCCTTGCGTAATTTATAAATTGATTGCCATGTTGAGACTACGACGCGGGCATCGGTCATCTTTTCCTGACCGCTCATGATAATATGAATATCATTCTCATTTGAACCATATTCAATAAAATCTGATCTCATTTGATGTACGAGAGATGTTGTCGGAACAATCAGAAGTGTTTTGCTATCACCATACCACTGAGTTAAAAGCCATATAATAAAAGACTTACCCGAAGCTGTAGGTGAAACAAGTAAACTCCTATTATTCCTAATACAATGAGCAAAAGACTCCGTTTGATAATCGCGAGGGGTAAATTTGGTTTGCAAGGTGGTGATAAATTCGTTTGCTTCTTCGAGTGAAAACGATTCTTGTAAATCAATATCATTTTCAACTTCCACTTCATATTCACGCTCGTCGGCAAAATGTTGCACATACGGTAATAAACCAAGGTATAATTCCTTAGTCATCACGTTATAGAGACGTATTTTACCATCCCACATACGATTACGATACGAAGGCATAAACTTTGCACCCGGTACAGTAAACGTAAAATAATCGGACAGTTCCTGTCGAATCACAGGCTCTGCATCCACTTTCATATATACTTCATTTGCCTTCGAAATAATCAAGGTATTTCCACATATATCATTCTGTTCTAATAATAAATTCGAAGTACTCCATGCTGCTTTGGACATTTGTTCTCATTGTTATTTTGTCCATAATATAAAGCATCACTGACCACCCGTAAATTTCAAAAAATCGATGCTATTTTTAATCAAAAAGTTTCTAGTATTTACTGATTTAAGTATTTCTTCTAACACATCAACAACCTCTTGCTGATATGCGATCTTTGTATTGAGTTGAACCATCTCTTTGTCTGTATCCACATAATAAGAAACCTCCTGTTTAAGTCTCTTAAATGGATATGGCTCACGACCCAATTCAGCAAGATCTTCCGGATTATTCAGATCACCTCTATAATAGTCCATAAGTCTTTGCTGTAGTATTTTATGTTTCATTTTGAGAGCACGAAGTTTCAGCCTCTCATCAGAAAAATGTTTTAAATATTTACCGTGTAGAATTGGTATATTCAGACTTTCACGAGATAATTCCGTCTCGTCAATCTTGGCATCACCTTGCCACATAGATATAATTTCTTCAATCTTCACATTACACTCCGAAAGATTCACCACACCCACAGCTAGAAGTAGATGATGGATTATTCACCTTAAGAAAAGAACCACCAAGTTCATTTACATAATCAATCTCACTTCCTAATATATATAATTCTGCTAGAGGATCCACCAAAAGACAATCATCAATAGGATTAGACCATTCTACATCTGGATAATGTTTTGAAAAGCCCCATACATACTGCATACCAGCACAACCACCACCCTTTACAGAAAGAGTAACGTAGTCATCACCTCTGACTGAATTGAGATATCGTTTAGCGGAATCAGTAATAGTAATCATATATAATAACCCTTAAAAACGGCTCAAAGCCTATTATAACATGGTTATCGGGAAAGTAAATAGATTTCTATAACTTTCTTACATTAAATTTTCGATAACGAAATGTAACCTCTGCCTCTAGATATTCGCTGTCTGTCCCTGTTACGTCGAACGCCAAAGGCGATAGCGAGAGAGGGAACATATCTTCAAACGAAATTTCTACTGATGGATTTTGATTATGAGATAGGATGATAATTGAACCATCTGAAAAGACGCCTGACGATCTTCTCAACGCTGCATATTGAGTGAGGCTTTCTGGGTGCCCCAATCCTATAAGCCAATCGTGAACTTCAAGATAGTTCCTCATATTTTCATCTACACGAAAGCGTAGGTTAAATGGCTCGTATGTGATCCGATCACCTGGATGCTGCGATTGTGCGATAGGGTTAGGCGCATTTACCTCTACCATAGAAATAGTTGGTAGAGTAGCTGCCTGACAAAAGTATTCAACGTTTGGCGCACGGTTTAGAATAAACCGAAAACCGAGTGGTGATAAAAAGTTTATATTTTCTGTAAGAGATTCACTATCAAGAAGATCTACTCCTACTTTTGGAATCAATGCCATGTTTTAATCTCTTTTATAACTTCAGCATTTCTATAACCCTTTGGGCTATCGGTATATGAAACCATAATCTGTTTAATTACTGCTTCGATATTATAATGCCAATAATTTAAGAATTTATGAATTCTTGGTAATTCAGGTGTGACATCAACAGTTTGCCAGATAAACTGTTGAATGATATCAGTATAGTCTGGCATATAGTAAATTACGTCAACGGTAACTAAGTTCTTTCGTATCCACATATTACTATTTATAATACCACAAATACAAAAAAAGAGGGAGGCCGAAGCCTCCCTCTGAGCCCGATTATATCGGATCTTATTATTACATAAGATTTGAAACAATAACCATACGGTAGTAAATATTTTTCTGTTGACTAGAAATAACACCGTTTGCGGCTGTTGTTGCGAATGGATTGGCGACCATGCCGTAGCGGGTCTTGAAGCCAATCTTAGGCTGGAAGGTGTTTTCACCGACCGCACGGACCATCTGTAGAGGTACGTATGGGCAGTAGAATAGACCGGCGTCGAATGCGCTGGAACCCTTGTAGCCGACGGTGACATACTGGTCGCCAGAAGCACTGGAGAAGTATGGATCAACGTATACCCGAACCCGACCGTTTAGAACACCGGCGAATGTATTGCCTGTGTCATCGACGTTTAGGTTGGAGCTTAGAGCAGGTGTGTAATCTAGTACACCAGCCATCTGAAGAGCAGATGCAACATCTGAACCACAGATTAGGACGTTACCCTTGCCACGGCGTGTTGACTTAGCAATCTGATTGGCTTCACGCTCAATCTGGAAGACTAGGCCCTTGAACCGCTCAACGCTCCACCGACCGTTTGCATCAACGTCGAGGTCGAATGTACCGGTTGTGGTTACGTTTGACTGGGCACCGGCTGTTGCGGTGTAGTTGATTGTACGAATGACTTCGCGGTTGATTTCAGCAAGAATTTCTGCAGAGAGAATATTGCTGAGCTCGGTCTCGGCGTCTAGACCATGGATTGCCTTAAGATCCTGAGCAAGTTCCATGGTGTATTCTGCCTTGAGTGCACGTGAGACTGCAGTTACTGCAACCTTCTCAATGCTGAATGCCATCTCGGAGATGCTGTTATTAGCAGAATCGCCTAGAGCTTCAGCGGTTGATGTGCCCATGCCTGTGGCAACGGTATAACCGGAACCAGAAGCACGATCCGTTGGGTCAGAACCATCCTGAGCAGCTGCGGCACCGTCGAGTGTGGTGAATGTAACACCACCGACGCTGTTGTTAGCTGTTGAGGAGTGGCTTGTGACTGCCTCGTTGTAGAGGGCCTCTGAACCAGCCTGTGAGCTGTAACGTGGACGCATTGCAAAGATAAGACCTGTTGGGCCTGTCATTGGCTGAACGCCGCAGACATCATATGCAATGAGGTTTGGCATGGAACGACGAACCAGTGAGATAAGTACTGGATCGAAGATGTCGACTGCACCATCGGAAGCAGTGGAGCTTGAAGCACCCATTGCGTTGGTTGGTGCGGCTTCGCCGAGTAGTGATGGCATCTGATAGCCACCGGAACCGAAAGAAGCTTCACGTGAAGCCTTTTCTTGGTTCTCTAGAAGAGTTGCTGTGACGGCGCGGCGATGAGGATCCTTAATCTCTCCGAGGTCAGGATGCTCAATGACTGGCTGCCACTTCTTCTGTAGATCTTCAGATAGGAACATTTTTTGTTTCTCCTTAACTGTAAATATCAGCCTTCATTGTTTATTTATAATAATATTATTTTCTAGCAGATTTTGAAATGGCATTCACATATCCTGCCATGGCACCTGTTGGACCTTGGATCTCTTCTTCAAGAGAAATGGGACCATCTTCATCATCGACGACGACCACATGGGTCTCTTCATCAATATCAAAATATTGTCCCTTCAGCATACCGATCTTCTTCTGAAAATCCTCAGCTGAAGAGAATTCTACACCTTCTGCAAGGCTACGTAGCTTCTCGACCTGTGTGTCGGTGAGATCTTCTGTAGCTTCTGCAAAAATTGCTTCCTTTTCAAACTGCTTGACCTTGCCAAGTAGTTCGACATTCTTATCTGTCTCTTCGTTAAGCTTGCCTTCGAGCTCATCAACCTTAGCAATGAGTTCCTCAACAACGTCAACCTTCTCTTCTGGAATGTCGACATAATGCTCTTCGAATAGACCCTTAAGGCCTTTGAGGAAATCCTCAACCATATCGGCGCGAACACCCTTTTCAATGGCGAGCTTGTTATCCTCAACCCATTCCTGAACTACGTAGTCAAGATATGAGTCAACCTTTTCGGTAAGTTCATCAACTGTTTCCTGGCGGGAAACTTCTAGATCAGATTCTGCCTCTACAGCAAACTTCTCGACCTGCTCGTTAACCTTAGAAACCACTGCTGCCTCGAAAATGGTAGCAACCTTTTCCTTGAAATCTTCGTCAAGATCGGTACCATTGAAGATTGCATCAACGTCTTCTTGAACATTAATATCTTCGGCGGTAACCTTCTGAACCTGACGTACAGGAGTATCATCGATAATTTCAATGTCATCCTCGATTTCTACTTCTTCGCCGTACATGGCAGCAATGAGCTTGCCATAACCAGCCTGTAGGTCAGTCTTCTTCATCTTGTTCATATGACCGACCATAGCATTGATCATACCGGCCTTTGTTTTTGGCATTGGCTCGGCAGTTTTTGGATCTGGCTTTTCGTCAGTCTTTGTTGTATTAGGATCTGGAACTTCAGAAGGATCGCCCATGGAAGCCTTGAACTCTAAAAGATCTTCATCGTCTGAAATCTCTTCAGGAGTTTCAAGAACCTCAGCGTCCTCCATTACTTCTAGGTCTTTATCGGACATCTGTTATCTCCTTATTGAAATAAAGCTTTTCAAATTCATATTATTTATAATTACACATCTTTTAGAGCTGTTTCAAGAACTTTGTGAAAGCAGCAAGTTTTGCTTCTCTCAATTCATTTTTTGAAACTTTTCTGATCTCTTTTTGAGTTTCTTCAATATACTGTGGAACCCAACGATCATCAATTTGTAACCATTCAACTCCCTCCATGATGCCCTCGACAAAAGCTTCGGGAGCTGAAGGATCGGCTACAATATCAGCCGCAGTTGCAAGCTGAAAATCTGATTGAACCATATTTGTACCATCTTTACCTGGTTTGAGGGTTCCCATACCACGAGATGATACACCGAGCTTAGCACCTTCATCCATAAGATTCTTTACAATCTTACCCATAGGTGTTTCAGTCATAATCTTTGCTTTACCAATAACATTATTACCGTCTTGATAAAGTTCTTTAGTCATGTGTGAAACGCGTTCTAGATTAATTGTTGGTCCTTGAGGATGACCCAGTTCGCCATAAGCACGGTTCTGTTCAACATATTCTTTATTATATCTGCTGACCTCTCGCATGAGAGTTTCCATTGGATACATCCGACCATTACGGTTCTTAATATTACCCTGCATGAAAACGCCTTCGATGAAGTAGTTTTTACCACCATCTTCTTTTGCTTCGGTGATAAAACCAATATCTTGATCGTAAACTTCGGTAATAAGTTTCATTATGCGTCTCCGGCGTTTGCAACACCAGTAGCCGAAACTTCGGCGTGACCAGTAATTGTATCTGTAGATTTCTTATTTACGATTATCTGCGAACCTGTTACATTTGAAAGAATAAATGTAGCCTGACTTGCATTACCTGCAGGAATACCATATTGACCGCCACCTGATGCAGCAGATACGGTATTAGCAACCGTGATTGTTCTCTGTGTGGAACCAGTCTGAGTTAATAGTACTGATGTGGATCCAAATACACTTGTTGCTGATCCAGTTGAGACAGCATTTGTAACAGGAGTAATTCTAGCAATACCTGACATGAATCAAATTCCTTATACCGCAGCCTTAGCAAACTTGACCATGGAATCAAAGGAATCTTTATCCTTCATGGCTTCAGTTTCCATACGCTTTCTGTTTGTGGAATTGAGTTGCTTCATGGCATTATTAAGAGACTCGGCAGTCATCTTATCAATTTTTACTGTCTTGCCATCTTTCAGTCGAATAGTACCAGCTTTAAATGCTTCATCAATAATTTCTACTTCTTCTTTAATTTTCGAAGAACCCTGCATGACTGGAGCCTTTTCGCCGCCAGAATTACCAGCACCCTTATAGGAATCTCCACCGAAGCCGCCCATCTTCATGAACTGAGCATATGTCTTAAGGATCTGCTCACCTGATTCTTCAGAACCAGTATGATCCTGGCCAGACTTGCCAACTTTACCACCCTTGCGATCACCAGTATGTTGTTCATCGGGCGCAACGGGATGAGCAACCTTATTAACTTTGTGTTTTTTTACAAAATCTTCTTCTTCTTTTGAACGAGGTGTAATATCCTTTACCTCATCCTCAGAATCTTTTTCTCTCTTGTAATCTGAAGCAGGAGCTTCTTCTTTGAATAGCTGATTAAACTTCTTCATCGGATACTTCCTCTTGTTCTAGGTCAGTATCATCAACTTCAATTTCTTCAGGTTCATCAAACATTGCTTGGCCAGCTGTAATCTTTTGTAGATTGATTGCGTCCATAGCCTTATTCATTAAGGATGTGCTGATAACATCCTTAAATTGAGTCGATTCACCATTCTGAAGAGCAATAATTGCATCTCTAATAGTATCTGTCACAACGACCTCCGTTTTCATTTATATTATTTATAATATTAAAACTCTACGATTCTGCTATGTATTTAAGATAAAGCGATATCTTGAGTTTTTGTTGCAATCTTCTTGAGTTTATCACCAGCTGACTGGCTCTTATCACTATCAACAATGTAATCCCAAACATCTTGATCAACATTAGCAAGAGCAGTTGCAAGCGCAATCAATCTATCACCAGCAGATGTACCAGAGAGTGTTTCTGCCCAAGTAGCATCAGCAACCGCTGCAATATCATCGGCACCAAGTGATAGTGATGGAAGAATAGTTTCAACAAGGGTAGCAGTATTCAAGTTAATCGTGATCGTCCATGGATTTAATGTTGGAACGAATAACGAAACACCAGTTCTTGTAAACACGTTTCCTGTAACTGTTAACTCATGATTACCTTCCCATGTTCTCATTCTCCAATCATTTTCGAGGAAGTATGTAGTTCCCAACTGTCTATCACCAGGCAATGGATCACCACCAACAGAACTAATAGCCTCTTCATAACCAGCATTAAATTGATTTGGGTCCACAATCCATTCTTTCCATGCAGAATAAACATCAACACGAAAGTCCAATTCTGTTACACCTTCATTTACTAAGATAATCTTGTTAATCCCATCAAATGTTACCTTTTGATCGCCTAGTTGGAGCGGTGGATTGTAGACGCTCCAAAATTGCCAGTTACCATAGTTAAAATGAACTGAAGTCATTACTGAATACGCTCTTTCCACTGTAGATTAATACGAACATTTTGTGTGGTATGTGTGACATATCCATCATCTACAGGGTCCCACATAAACGTCCAAGCTGGTTGTGTTGGTGGTGTTCCTGTAATTAATCCAATATTAGTTGAACCAGTACCTTCATCATCATTTGCCCATCCAGAATTTGTAACTGCGTTAATAACAGTATATCTATCGATTGGAAACTCCGAATTTACACTAACACTATCGACAGTAAATGTTGTAGCTCCACTGTCAGTGTTCGCAGAAACTGAAGTTACACTATCTAATGCTATAGATGTTCTTCCTTCAACTACGACTGTATTGGCACCATTTCCAGTAGTTTTTACTATACAAGTACCTCCTCCAGTAACGGTTAAAACATCACCAATATCGAGCGTACCGCCAGAAAGACTACTATAAGTAATAGTGCGAGTTTTTCTATCGTCTACTAAATCTGCTAGATTGACGTATAGTTGCGCTTCGTTACTATCTTGTAAGGATAAGTAATATTCATTTCCATTTAAGTTGGTTGGACCATCAACGCTTAATCCTGATACTGTAATTAGATTTTTATCAGCAAAGAAGTGAACGCTTGTTCCTAAAACAGGGTTCGCTCCTATCTGAATTGTTACAGCATTACTTGGATTTCCATTTCCATCATATGGAGCGTCATTTCCAGTTACCTTTGTTATTGCCTGTGAACGAACAGAAGTGGTCGTCTCAGCATTAACCTTTAATGAACCATTTTGTATTGTATGAAATAATTTTGTAAAGTCGATCTCAGTTGGTCCCTTAACAGGCTTTCTAAATATTTCTGGTCCATGACCAACATGAAAAGCATCTTCATCTAATTCGAGTGTTGAGTATGTAATATCGTCATAATTCTCGCCTTTGAGAATACACTGTGAGAAGATTCTCAGTTCACCCCTAACATCGTTTGTATTTTGATCATAAGCGTCAATGGTTAAAAACTTAGGTAAATACAAAGAATGATTTTCTTGAAGTGTTCCAATTTCTGATGGTATTTGTTCAGCGGGTCTTACAGAAAATAGATATTGTGCGCCTTGTGTTCTAGGAGTATCAATCGTCAATGCATAAGAAGTATCAAGTGCTCTAAGATCGCCTTCTTCCATAATGTTTGTTTGACCCAAACCTTCTGCCCAAACCGAAGCGCCATAAGCATACATAGATTTTGTACCTGAATAGCCTGGTGTACCAGAAATACATTTAGTTGACCAACAAATAGGACGGTTTGGATTACCAAGTGAGTTATGAAGGAAATTTCCATTAGCAGCGCCATTGCCCATATCCATTTCATGACAAACGATTCTTGCTCCGCCAACGAATACTCCCCAACGAATACGACCACCACCAATATTTTGAAAATCAATCCAATAGATATTATTTCTATCAACTTTTAATTCAAATCCTGAAGGATTAGATGCACCAGCTGAACCATCTAATGTGTCTCTATTCCAATCCGATTGTGTTATGAATCCGTTTGTAGTTGTTCCACTAAATGTTCTACGATGATAAACTCGAAGTTCTGTTTCCCATAATGAAAAGAAAAATCCATCAGTAGCGTCAAATGTTCCCCAGTTTCTAACCAAACCCGTTGAGCCAGTATCACCTATACGAGTCGCCATTATTGTTAGATTTGTCATCCCAGGAATAAAAGGATGATACACATTTGATGTATGTGTTGATTGGTCGTTTAATGTGTCGCCAACGTCAAGACGAACAGCACCAAAACCATCTTCGTGTGCTAATGATCCAGCACCAATTAACGCATTAGAAAACTCAGAAGCCAAACGACTTTTTGTAAACATATATTGTGCGAGTAGAGTTTTTTCTGATGTTCTAAGCTCTCCAAACTCTGTTAACTCAGGTGCACCGTCAGCAAATGTTACCTGACCAGAACCAAATCGGTCAATGTCCCATCCATATTCTGGGTTGTCATATCCCATAATGTTTTGAGCAGGAATGTAAATGTCGTAAGCATCTGTATTAACTGTAGCAACTGTTTCTAATACATCATCGTCGTCTGTATCGTATTGAATTGATTGGTCGTCAGATGCTACCCAACCCTTTTCTTTTGCTTCTTCACTATAATGAACTGCTAACCGACCTGTAGTGCTAGTGGCTTCGTATGCACCATGTACGTGAACGGTAAACGTATCACCGCTATTACCAGTGATGGTATATCTTTCTCCAATTTGCCAAACGTGTGAAGGGTCTTTGCCATCATAATTGATCTCAGCAGTATGGATCATATAGACTCTATCACCAGTACTTTCTGGAGGTATTCTGGTATATTTTCGTTCACCAGCCATTTAATTTTCTCCTTGCGGAATTCTTAATTTATTTTTATATAATGTATTTATATGATAAAATTATGTTGGGTTACTAAATACTCTGTCACTTCTTTGAGCTATTTGGACTTCTTGAGATATAGTTGGTGTAATAGCAATATCATCAGCTATCCAATTTATATTAAATGTTCTAATTGTGATACCTGTTCCTGCTTGAAGACTAAAAGCAAAAGTTCTAGCGTCTGTTGATCCAGCAGTAGCATTTTCAATTGCTGCAATTTGAGTTGGCGCACTATATGGTGGAGTATTATCTAATGTACTCGTTTCATATACTCTTACTTCAGTATTATCTTTCATATTCGTCAAAGTAATTGTGATTGACGCTGTAATTGTCGTTGTAGCACTTGTACCGTTTCTGTAAGAAGTAGTAACAAGGTTACCACCAGTAGAACTAATCTGAACATCATTGCCCGAGTTATTGTAAATTGCAGCATCTGTAGAACCAGTTGTACTGCTATATCCTGTGAATGTGTTTTCTAAAAGAGTTTCACTAGTCAAATCACCAGTTGTTGCAGTAATTTCTATTGCATGTCCATCGCTGAACTGAAACGAACTATACTTGATATTATCTAAATCTTCTGTCTTTAAAAACCCAACACCATCAAGTGTATTAGCATCAATGACAGAATTACGTTGCCATAGTGAAGATACTAATGCAGTTGTAGCACCAGAACTTTGAATTGCTTCATTACAGTTAAGGAATGTGGAACTAATAGTTTCAACATTATCATTATCTAAAGTACTTGTTTCACCATTAACAAACGTACAACCATAAGCATTAAAAGAATCTATATTAGAATTAGCGGTTAGATACCATCGCAATCCACTAGTGCCAGCATCAGATTGTATCAGAATACCCTGAGCACCAGTTGCATCTGTACCTGTCCCAGTTTTCACACCCCATGTTGTATTGATAGTATTTGTCGCACTTCCCACAACTTCTACACCATAGTAACCGTCTGCAAGAAAGGGCGCTGTTTGCCATAAGAGAGATTGGTTAGTATCTGTAAATCCATGAGTAACACTATCTGTACTATTACCAATTCTCAATGGTACAGAAGAAACATATGCACCACCGTCAGCGGTTCTAAAAGTACCCCATAAGTTCGTCTCACTAGCACTTTCGATATCAGCAAAAGTCCAATCAACTGATCCTGTATTTTGACCTTCTACAAGAATACCAGGCGTTCCAGAAGGCAATCTCCAGATTCCATTCAACCAAGTATTATCAACGTTTCTGGTCATTGCTGCTGTTGTAGCAGTAATACCTACGTGTTGAATTGCGGATGTGGCAGGAGCAGTACCGCCAGTATTCGATGGACTAGCAGAGGCTACTTCAATATCAACAACAAAATAAACCCAACCACCAGCAAAAGCAGTTGGCCAAGAATCTGATCCTCCAACGTATACTTCAAAAAAATCACTAGTAGATGCACCTGTAAATCTTACAGTAAACCCACCTGCGGCAATTGTGTCTAATAAACCAACAATACCACAGTTGACTAGTATGAGAAAAGTATTGTTAGACCAGTTTTGTGTAGACGTAGCATTATATAAAATTGTTCTCGTAGAGTTCGTCATGTTTTCTGCTACACTGTTCGAACCTTGATAAACAATTTCGGTATCGTCTGCGAGAGAAGTGCCAACATAGTTTGCGGCAGATGTGGCTAAATCAACTACTGTTCTGTTATCTACAATTGCCATTACATACTCCTATCCCAACTTAGAACGGAGTATGTAACCCAATTAAACATATTATCAGTTGTAGAAGTTGGTATGTAAACTACATCACCATCATCCGTACTACTCATGTCACTATTATTAGCACCAAAAATATAACAACATGTTTCTGGATGAGTAAAATCTTTTAGATTTATTTGCCCAGGCATAGTTGATGAATTTTGGGGAGATAGAAAAACACGTTGTTCCACTATCTCGCTGTAACTAGATATGAGCATTGGAGTAACAGACTGAAAAATTTTATAATTTAAAAATCTATGTTCAGAATCTATACCCAATATATAGATTTTATCTGGACGAAAGTTATTAAGGCTATAACTCCACTGGTCATAGAAAAAATTTGAATTGTCTTCTTCATGAGTAACACAAACGGAAAACATAATGCTTTATTCTCCTTCTGTATCACCATCCTGGAGATTTTGTTGAGCTTCTTCTTCTAAAATATCTTTTAGTTCTAAAATTTCGTTTAGATTAAATTCCCAAGCAAGGGTGTCTTGGTCCACCCCTGCTTCTATACGATTTGATTGAACCAGATACATCAATTCATCTTGAGTTGTACCAAGAACATCACTTGCTTGTTTCAATGATATATTCATTCTCTATCTTTCATTATGTTGGGTTAGAGTAGTTTCTTTCAAGTGCGGACACGAGAGAGATAACAATACTTGTACTACGAGTAATACTACCAGTTGATTGAACAAACTGGGCGCTGTTGAATCCTATAGCACGAACTATTACAGCAGGATTGTTAGTACCAGCCCCTGGCGCTACACGAGCACCTTGGGAATTGTTATTATAGTCATAGTCAAATGTTTTATAGTAAGCACCCGTGTCTGGATCAGTAATATAACCACTAACCGTACCTGTGATATCTGCTGGTCCAGCATTGTCTTGTACAAGCAATGCACTTGGTGAATCAATTGGATTTTCATCAAAGTAAACATCACCACCACTTGATGTGGTTGTAGTTAAAGCACCATCTGGTACAGCAAGTTTATAAGCCACAAATCCACCAGTTGTTGTATCAGTAACTGATGTTACTCTATAGATACCATCTAAGTTACTTGATGGCGTAAATCCTTGAACATTTATGTATTCTCCTACCTGACCAGACAGATCAGGTAAATCAACAGCACCATCAGTTGTAGTAAATGTAACACTTTGTCCAGATACAGTTGCTGTGACAGCATTGGTTGTTGTTGTTCTTGCAGTGTATTCGTAGAACATCCAATACTTAGAATCTGCATCATCAATAAGGTTTTGGTTGAATACAATTCTACCAGCAGCAACGAATGGGAACTGTCTAACTGTACCAGTATTATCATAGAAGAACACAGAGTTCGTATCACTCGTCTGGAAACCTTCAATAATAACACCACGATAGTTACTACCGCCGTCATTTGGGTTGCTTGGTGTGGTTACAACAGAAGTGCCTGCATACAAGTTATCACCAACAAATGTTAATAGTTCGTCGGCAGTTTTACCAACAACATTTTGATCAGCAGTACCATAAAAGTTAATGTCAGAATTTTGACGCAACTGATACTGAACTGCTTCATAAATTTGTGGTAGAGTTGCTGTAATTGGAGTTGCACGTTGTAATGTGAAGTCCATACCAGTATCAGAAGATAAAGTGGCGTCTGTTGTTACCTGACCATCTGCCTCAGCAGTAATGTCATAAGTACCCTTGTTAGTACCACCATGAATTGTGATTGTACCACCAACATATGTACCAGCACCCTTTGATGTAGTGATACCAGCTTCAGCAGTAGTAACAACAGAGTTAGAACCGCCAGTCGTAGCACCATCAATACCAGAGTGTGTTCCAACATCAATTACGATACCAAAGTTACGAGCATTTGCAACTTTATCATCAACATTCTTTGTATATACATCATCAAAGTATCTAACACGAACTTGGGTATATGGTGTTGTTGTACTAATATTTGCATCTGTTTCAGAAATCTTCAAGTCTGTAGCGTTAGTTACAGGGAAACGGAACACTTTGTTATCAACGTCACCACTCACACCGATGTCGGATAGAGTTGATTTAGCGTAAGTCTTACCGTTTGTATCAGCATCTCTAACACGCAAGAACACGTTTAGAACGTTTCTATTATTTACAGCAGCAGCAAATGTGGCATTATCAACGCCTTCATCTGTCAGACTTGCTGCACCGCCAATTGGAGATACTGTTAAATCAGTTGCAGTAATTGCAGTAATATCATAATCTCTTGGAATTCCGCCTGTGCCCAAATCAGTTGCATTGTCAGAAGCAACTACTGAAATTTTACCGCCCTTCTTATAACCATCAGTGATCCAACTACCTGTACTTCTGGTAATTACATTTGATGCAATAGTAACAGTGCCAAGATCACTTGGTAGATAATTATAAGAAAGAATTGCTTCGTTAACAGGACCAGTGAATTGGAAATCTGTGGTATCACCTGTTGATGTTGGGTCATTACCTTGTTGATAATATGCCTTATCACCAGTAACAGCAGTTTCGTCTTCAAAACTACCCAAGGTGATAACACCAACATATTCTTTATCCAAAACACCATCAGTACCGATTTCTCTCCAACCACCAGTTCTAACTAGCTTACGTGTTTCAATATCTTGAACTACATCGTTGGTTCCATCGCCACTAGCATCAACACCACTATGGAAAATCCAATCGGATGTCATTTCGAACTGTTCTGGTGTAATGGCAGTGAATGGGAATGGGTGTGGAATTAATGTATCATCATTTTTCCACTCTTCTTTACAAAATGAATATATTGCCTGGAGACTCACACCATCATTTGTAAGATTACCTTGTTTTAGTAGCCAAATTTCTCTATTGTAAACATCAATATAAACTGATTTTTCTTCACCAGCAGTACCATCGTCGTGGAAAATAGAGGCAGATTCTGCGCTCGCATCCGCAGGATTGCCACCATCACCAGCAACTTTTGTAGCATTGATTGTGTTACTCCCAACTGTATTTACCCAATACAGTCCATTATTGACAGCAGTGGAATGATCTCTTATTTCAAAATAATCATATTGTGTAGCAATATTTTCAATGCTTGTGCCAGCAATATCTACTGCCGCACCTGATTGACCTGAAAAGGTCAAACTTATAACAGTTTCTAAGCCTTGGGATAGATCATCAGGATCGATTAATATGGCCATTTCGTTTTTCTCCAGTTAACTGTTTTATTATATTTATAATATAAAAAAATCTATACATCATAATTGTAAGTGTTTCTATCATCCCAGATTTTATCGAATGAATCAGAATCATTAGCCCAAAGAATTGTAGTAACAGTATTAGCGCTTGTTTCGTTAATTCTTTTGATTCTCCATGATGCTGTGTTAGCATATGATCCTGGATTTGCTTCACCAACATAAGTATATGTGTTTGCGCCAACTACTACTTCATCTACTAATCTATCGTATTGCACTTCTAGTTGAACCCTTACTGTATTAATAACATCAACAATATTTATAGCTTCAAATTTCATTCGATTTTGTCTAAAAATTAAAATATCATTATTAGCTAATTGACTTGGACGATTGAAAACTACATCATCCATATCAAGAATGCGTGTAGAACCACCGCCGCCCAGCGTTTCAAGTTGACGATTTACTCTGTTTCTCCAAACATCTAACTCTTTTTTGATTGGAGTTATATCTGCTGCTTTAGCATCTTTGCCAGGAGGTCCTTGATCACCTTTATCACCTTTCGGACCTTTTGTACCACGGTCTCCCTTCGGTCCACGAGGACCTGTATTCCCACGGTCTCCCTTCGGTCCTTTGGCTCCTTGCTTTCCTTTAGCACCGTCACGTCCGTCTTTTCCATCAGATCCTGCAGGACCAATATTCCCTTGATCTCCTTTAGGACCCTGCGGTCCAGCAATACCCTGAGGTCCTTGCTTACCTTCAAGACCTTGTTCACCACGGTCACCCTTAGAACCCTGCTCGCCTTTTTCGCCCTTTAACCCACGCTCACCTTGTAGACCTTGTGGACCTTGTGGGCCCACGTCCCCTTGTTCTCCACGAGGTCCAATATCTCCTTGAGAGCCTTGCGGTCCCTCCGGTCCAGTTTCACCTGGAATTCCATCATCACCTTTGTCTCCTTTAGGGCCTTGTATACCATCGGATCCGGGCGGGCCCATAGGACCCATAGGGCCCATATCACCCTTTGGTCCCTGAAGCCCTTGCTCGCCTTGAGGTCCAGGAATTTCTTTGAGTTTTCCTAATTCTTTTTGTACGTACTTTAGTACGATTGCAAGAATTTTACTCTGTTCCAGAATCTGCATTACTGTCCATAAATCTTGTCATGCTCTTGAGTAATTCTTTTTCTTCTTCAGAAATATTTTTGTCTGGGATAAATTCTTCTGTTTGGTCTTCAATCTTCAATTGTTCTTCAACTGCAATTTCTTCTTCGGGTGATGCATCATCTTCTTCACCACCACCTTCTTGACCGATCTGTTTCTCTATTTCCTCAATCTCATCTTCAGTCAAACGTAGAACATTTGTGCGAATCCATGCCTGTGAAAAATACTTGCCGACATAGTTATCAATATCACCAAGGAGACGAAGTCTCTCAGTCATAATTTCGGTATCTTTCAGTTCTGTAAAGTGGTTATCTTCCATGAAATCATAGTAGACATCCTGTTTCATCTTTTGCCATTCTTTACGGGTTGTGACACCAGTAAGAGCAAGATGAATCTCGAGTAATTCATCAAACATCATGGCAAATCTATTACGAAGGCGCTTGATGAATTTATTGAACTTTAATTCATCACGAGTAATTTCAGATGCACGACCAAGTTGGAACTGATTTTCTTGTTCCATACGGGCAGTAGGAACATTCAGTGACTTATAGAGTTTACGGCGGAAATAATCCACATCCTCCATCTCACCAAGATTCTGACCACCAGGAAGAGTTGTGATTTCAGTACCTCTGCCACCCTCACGGCGTGGGAGCCAGAAATCTTCAAGCATTGTCATAAACTTACGGTCGTCTCGTACCTCACCGGTAGATGCATCATATGTAAGTTTATTTTTGTGCTTGGTCATCATATCGCGAAGATATTGCTCGGCCTTCATTTTTGGAAGGTTACCAACATCAATGTAGAAAATGCGTCGTTCTGGAGCACGGGCAAGTCTGTAAATAACCACGGCATCCTCAAGCATACGAAGCTGATTGAGTGGTTTGATTGCCTTATGTAAATGAGAATAAATCATATTGTTACGGTTATCAAGAATACCTGAATGAACGTAACAAATAGAATCCTTTGCGATCTTTACACCTTGGGCCTGATTTGCTGTGGTAATACCTTGTCCATTGTAAAGATAATATTCATTGACACCTTTATATACCGTGACACCAGTTCTTTTATCTTTTTCCTTAATTGGCTCTTTAATCTTGCGGATCTTGCGAGGATCAATATATCTTAGATCCTTAATACCTGCACGTGGATTTTTTTCATCGATTACGATGTGATAGTAGAGTCGGCCATCAATATACCATTTGCGAAAAATATCATAGGCATTATTCTGGAAATCTAGCATATCATAGATTTCGTAGAAACTTTCTCGAATCTTTTTCTTTACAGATGCGCTGACCTCAAGTTTATCTAAAATAATTTCACAAGGCCCAGAATTTTCATCGACAACAATTGCCTCGTTTACAATATCTTGGATTGCATAATCACATTCTGGTTGAATTGACATCTCGCGATATTTAGTTACGAGATCACCTTCATTTTTTGCCTTGCCTTCAAGATCAACGTATGTACCATAAGCACCGCCAGGTGCAATTTCAATGGAACCATCCTCAATGGTTGGTGAAACAATTGATGGTAAGTTTTCTTGTTCTGATTCTGTCTTTTTTCTAGCAATAGTAAATCCAAAAAGTTCAGCCATTATGTTATCCTATGCTTAAAAATTGTATTTTGTTTATTTATAATGCTAAGATCATAAAAAAAGGGAGGCCGAAGCCTCCCTTTCCTAAAATATATAAGAATATTAGTTGATAGCAGCGCCGGGAGCAAGACCACCAGACTGTGTTGTCCAGTAATCAATGCTAAATGTTGCTGTATATTCTTCAATCGCATCTGTATTTGACCAATCAAGATCAATAGCTGCGATATTTGTTGGGAACATTCCAACAAAATCATATGACCGTAGAATATCACCGGCCTTGCCATAATGAGTGACCTGAGCCTGTGATTTATAAACGGTGTTGAATACAGCTGATTGGTTGCTTGTTGTACCGTTGATTGCCTGTACCCATTCCTCGAGTGTACTACGAACTGAGAAATCCTCATCATTGATGATGGTGACTGTCCAATCTTCGTATGTACGGTTACCTGCAAATTTTACAGGCCGACCGAAATAGTTAGTGGTAATCGGCGTTAGAGTTGTGGCAGGAATCTGAGCAACTCGGCAAACAAACCGGAATCGCTCATCAGCACCTGCATTAATTGGGTTAGTCATTGTGACTTCAAAAAGTGATGGCCGAGCACCACCAAATGGCATATTACCCGTAAATTCGTTAATATTGAAAGCCATGTTCTTCTCCTAGATCCTTTTTACTATTTATAATCCAAATTAGAACTGACCAACAATTTCTTCAAACTCAACACCGGTGCGAACTGCAACGAAGTTAAGCTGAATGAAGTTGATTGACCGTGCAGGTTTAATGTAAATGTCGCCGATAAACTCGTTGCGATCAATAACTTCTGGTGTGTTATTTGTTTCATCACAAACAACTCGGAAGTCAAAGATACCACGGCGGCCTTGTACATCACGTAGGAAAGGCTCAACTAGATTACGGAACTGTGCCCGTGTAAATGCATCGTTGAACTCAAAGAGAGTAAACTTAGCAGATGTTGCAATAGCCTTTTCTAGGACAATGAATAGGCGGCGGACATTGATTCGGTCAAAGGCACTTGGCTTAGCAAGCATTGTCTTATCACCGAATAGAATTGTACCTTGTCCTGGGAATGTTACGACTGGATTGATACCAGATTTATATAGTAGATCACGATCGGCTTTCTTTGGATTATAGGAAAGCTTAGCAACATTCTTAATATTACCACGATTGAAACCAGCTGGTGAATACCATGGATCACGTGTATTATCTGTACGGACCATAAGACCAGCGGTGTCGCCGTTCATTGGAACATAACGGTATACATCATTATACTTATCGTACTGATATTTCCAACCGCTATCAATTACACCATATGAAGATGATGGAAGTGTATCACGGAATGCAATGGCATCCTCGGCTTCCTTACCAGCATATGTGGAGTTATTGACCACGTCTGCAGATTCTGGTGAGAATACACCAATGCAGTCAAGGCGTGTTTCACAGATATTATTGATAATATGTGTGACTAGTGTCTGGTTTGAATCAGCACCAAGTATAAGTGAAACATCGACATCCTCAGCACTTTCAAACTTATTATAACCGTTAATAAGCTGTGCATTTGTTGGCGCCGCACCGGCAGAACCACCAGAGAGTGA
>Ga0255768_10002326_pt1 | contig 19080 bp, 27 predicted proteins | sample 071ome_33_FD_179983 | JGI IMG/M metagenome (GOLD analysis project Ga0255768, IMG submission 179983) | Coastal salt marsh microbial communities from the Groves Creek Marsh, Skidaway Island, Georgia - 071412AT metaG (version 2) | ecosystem: Environmental > Aquatic > Marine > Intertidal zone >...
TGCTGTGGTAGTCCACACCGGTGTTGCCATTGATCTTACTCCTTACACGGGTATTTATTGGAGATCAGCGCCTGTCGTTCTGGGTGCGTTGCCAGTGTTCTATGTGCTGTCTTATGCCCTCACGATCCACAGGATCAGTGGTTCTTTTGAGCTGTTCCTCTAACCTTGCGATCTCTGATCGCGGTGACCTATGGGATTGTCTTCTGTTGTTCCTTCTCATCTAAAGTTTTATTTTACGTTACTTTACTTTATAAGTCTATCACGCATCTCTGGAACGTGATGTTTGTGTCACCAACAGAATTATTGGTACCTTTCAATATCACATCACCATCTGAAATCTCTACAGTGAGTGTTAGCAAAGGACTGGTGTGGTTCGTGGTCGACCCAAACACTGTGATATATGCCTCGGTTGTGCTGTCCGCACTTGGACCGTGCACCACGTTGGCCTCCACAATTTCAAATCTACCATTGCTGGAATCTGAAACAGAAATGAAATACTTGGCGCTTCTGTATGTGGACGTGCTGAACGAGTCTATCGTGCTGGTTATGGATGTGGTTATTGAAGCAGTGCCGTCATTTATGGCCGAATTGGTGAGCGAAGCGGCGGCTGTGGCGAAACCTAGGTTACCATTTCCGTCTGTTTTCAGCACTTGGTTGATCGTTCCATCCGCTGTTGGGAATTTTAAACCGTTCAATGAAACTGTTCCCGAGCCTGCTGACGAAAGTTCTAGGTCAGCATTCGTAGTCGCTGATATCGTGTTGTCCTGTATTAGTACCCCGTCAATGGTTGCGGAGTTGTTTGCGGTCAAAGTGGTGAACGTGCCAGCCACCGGGGTCGTGGCACCTATGATGGTGTTGTCGATGTTGCCGCCGTTTATGTCAGCACTTCCAATCGATACCTTGCCAGTGCCCGCCGGCACGAGTTCGAGATCTGAATTTGTTATCAGGGTGCTGATCACATTGTCTTTGATATTGATGTTGGAATCGACAGTTAGTTGAGGCATCGTGACCTGTCCGGTTCCTGATGGTTCCAGGACGAGATCATCATTGGACCTGTTGGCCCGGATCTCGTTGCCGGTGATGGTTATAAAGTCACTGATGATCGGACTGGCATAGATCTCATCAAAGTTGTCATTAACTTTTTTCATCGCGGCACGTAGCGTGTCGCCTGTGCCGTCGTTGGCTGTAAATCCTCTGTTTATAGTCTGTTGTGCCATTATGCGTTCAAAACCCTCCTGATCAGTTTTATAGACTGATCGTTTGTGTTATTTACTGTTCCTAGCAACCTAACATTGCCGCCTGATATGTCAGCGGAGAATTCTATGGTGTCATAAACCGATGATCCATCACCGTCGCCGTTGTCCACACCACCAAAAACACTGATGTATGCGGAGGATCCGTCATGTGTAACATTGGCGTCTATGAGCCTGTACCTATCTGCTGTAGCATCAGATATCTGTATGTGATATTTCACGCTCCTGTAAGTGGATGCACTGAAAGAATCTATGACCTGCGCCGATGAATTGTTGCCCAACACAGTGGCAGTGGCATCCGATATAAATGAATTGTCAAAAAGCGAAGAGTGTCCTTGGAATGATAAAGTTCCTGAACCATTTGTTTTCAACACCTGTCCCGCTAATCCGTCGGTGTTGGGAATCTGTAAACCGTTGAAAACGATGTTGCCTGTGGCACCTGTTTCCAACTCCACGTCGGCGTCTGAAGTAGAGGTTATCTCATGATTGGTTATGCTGATACCATCAGCGTTTAAGGTATCTGATGACAAGATAGTGAACGTGCCAGCCACTGGGGTCGTGGCGCCTATGATGGTGTTGTCGATGTTGCCGCCATTTATGTCAGCACTTCCAATCAATACCTTGCCCGTGCCAGCCGGGGCAAGTTCTAGGTCTGAATTCGTTATGTTGGTTGTGATAGTGCCATCTGTAATACCAATGTTGGAATCTATTAGTACTTTAGGCATCGCAACCACGCCAGTTCCTGATCCTGCCAGGAAGATGTCAGCGTTGGATTGTGTGCTTTTGATGTTGTTGCCCGATATACTGATCTGAGATGACATGGCTGAGTTGGCGTATATCTCGTCAAAGTTCGAGTTGATCTTGGCACTCGCGGTTCTGATTGAATCACCTGTGCCGTCGGCACCTCCCAATGTACCTAGATCTATTGTCTGTTTCGCCATAATTTAATGGTATTTATGGTTACGGAGAGACGTTCTTGAATGGGTGGTCACTGGGCAGATTACCGGTCAAACCCCACTTGTGAGCCAGGTATCCTTCTGCTTTTTCGAACTCCGTTATGTCCGTTCCGCCCGTGCCCGGCAGTGCGCCAACCACGAAGAACTCAGCCACCCTGCCATCCATCCTCTCGTTGGCCCTGTTACGCATGATCCTTATGTCCTGGTTTTGGTTAATGGAGTTGTTGTAGTCGTTCACGGGTGTGAATGCGTTTGCACCGTCCACCCTTACCGAGATCTGGTTGCCGGTTGTGTTGAATATGGTGCCCACTATGTGGAATGCGTCGAGGCTGACCCCAGAGTCAAAATCCTGTTTGTTCCCTATGGTTGTTGAGATCCTGTTGGAAGCCAATCCGTCCAAGTCCAACTCACCGTTGAACGCACTGGCGTTACCGGAACTCACAGCGTAGTCCCTCTTGCTTGATGCCGCCACGGTGTTGTTCTCGAAACTGTAGAAACTGTCCTGCGTGTCATCTATGGTGTCAGCCAAGAACACGCCTATGGCCCAATGGTTGCCTGAACCGTCTGAGACGGCCTGTTCGTCTGAAGTGATCAAACTCTCCGATCCATTGAAGTCCCAAACATTTAGGCTGTTGAGGGCACTGGAAACCCTGGTAGGTGTGCCGTCGACCGTGATTGTGAAATTGCCTGCCTTGTCAGTGACAGATGAAAGGTCGCTTCCACTGAGTGAATAACTTGATGTGTCTGAGGCGTCGATGTGGAAACGTGTGGTGATGCTCGCCGTAGGATCCCAGTTGCCGCCCACTGTGATGATGTGTCTGTGTATACCCAGAGGCATCCAGTCCTCCTATGATGACCTGTAGTCCTTGGCAATGTTGCCCAGGAAGTTGGTTCCGTCGTTGACGATCGTCACGACATCGATGTCTCCACCGCCTGTGGATAGTGTGCTACTGTTGGATGGGAACTTCACAGCACTCGAACCGTCTGTGCCGAATGTGGCCGTCCTTGTTCCTGTGCCATCCTGTGTGATGATCAATGTGACTGAACCACCTGTTGGTAGGTTACTGATGTTGAATTCTGTGTTAGTGCCTAATGTGACAGTGTGTATGCTGGCCGCCGAGCAGTCAACAGTTATGGTAGAACTTGATGTTAGTGAGTTGATCTTCTCAATGTATCCTGCGTTGAATGTCACAGGACCTTGTGCTACAACTCCGCCCGTTCCAGATGGGTCAAGTGTGATGTCAGCGTTGGAAGGTGAGATGATCGTGCTACCCGTGAACGTGATGTCTCCGGTTGATGCACCACCGACTCCGCTTATCTCTGAATCAACATATGCTTTTATAGATTGCTGTGTGGCCAGTGCTGTGTCACTGTTTGAAGACATGTTGTCTTCATCAAGTATCGTTGTCACAGTTGAACCACTAGTTCCTATTTTTAAATTCTCTAATACGATCGTTCCTGTTCCTGATGCGTTTATCTGTAAGTCAGCGTTTGACGAGGCCGATGTGATGGTGTTGTCTGTGATCTGCACACCGTCGAATGTGCTTGAACCCGTTGAGGTGAATCCCACCGCGTCTATTTGTCCCGAACTTGATATGTCCGCTGTTTCTGTGTCACCACCTGTGACAACCAATCCGCCGACCGCGGTGACTTTTCCTGTTCCGCTTGGATCCAATGTTAATGGAGCATTTGAAGGTGAACTAATGGTGCTTCCTGATATTGTCAAGTCACCAGTTGAACCACCGCCAACTGAATCTGCGTATGCTTTTACGGCCGCCGATGTTGGGATTGTGGTGTCGTTGTTGTTTGATCCTATGCCTTCCGCGGCAGTTACAATGGCCGATCCGGCAAAGTCCGCAACTTCTAGATTGCTTATACTATTTCCAGTGCCGTTGGCATCTATTGTCTTGTTTGTCAGTGTGTCCGATGAACTGGCTGTGATGTAACTTGTAAGAGATGGTCCTGTAATAGTTAAAGTGTCACCTGAAACTGCTGTTGTTATACCTGTGGCACCTGCCACTTTGAATGTCTCTCCCAGTGTGACCGCTGTGCCTGATGAGTCATCTCCAACAACTGTCAATGCTGTCGCGGTTGCACTCGCGGCGTCCGTTATGCCGTAACCTGCGATTGTTGTTGGTGTTGATGTAACGTTTGAGAAAGCAACCGAACCTGTAAGTGTTCCTGTGATGTTTCCTGTCACGTGTAGATTCTCTTTGATCGTTATCTGTGTTGAGTCAGTTGAACTCAATTCAGTTCCTGAAATCTGTATTCCGTCAATGCTGACTGATCCCGTGCCTGATGTCGTCAAGGTCAGGTCCGCGTTTGACGGTGCTGATATTGTTGATCCTACAACGGATAGGTCACCTATGTCCCTGGCGTCCACGTATGCCTGTGTGGCGTAGTTGGAGTCATTGGTCCATTGTGATATGTTTCCTGACTTGTTGGTGAATGTCAATGTGTCTGATGCTATATTGGCATCCTCTGCATCAACATAGGCCTTGATCGACTGTTGTGATGCGATCGCTGTGGCACTGTTTGATGCCATGTTGTCCTCGTCAAGGAACACGCCCGAAGTGAAGTCCGCGATGTCGATGTTTGAAATGCTGTTGCCGGTGCCGTTTGCGTCAAATGTCTTGTTCGTGAATGTTGTCGTGGAACTTGCTGTGACACCGCCCGCGGCCGCGGCCTCTAGTCCTATGGTGCCTGTGCTGTGATCGTATGTGAACACGTAATTGTCTTCGCTGGCACCCACTGTCTGATCCGCGTTGAATGTGAAGTTGCCGAGCACAACATTACCAGTTCCGTTGGGAGTGATTGTGATATCCGAATTTGTAGCGATGCTTGTGATTGTGCTGTTTTGTACTGACAATGTGTCAATCTCTATTGAACCTGTTCCGTTGGCCTGTAATACTAAATTACCGTTTGTGACGTCTGTGGCTATCAGACCAGATGATCCATCCCTCACCAAAGAATATACTTCAGTGAAATTGGTGTTGATCTTGGTCATGGCCGTACGTAACGTATCGCCTGTTGCCGGGTTTCCTAGTGTTCCTACATCTATGTTTAATCTAGCCATATATCGGTTTTACATATTTATTAAATAATTATATGTTCCTAGAAACGCAGAAGACGTTGAAATTGTTCAAAAGAGAGAGCAAACTAGGCATCTGTCACACGGTCAGGAGGAACAACATCATCTACGTTCTCAAGTGCGACACCTGTGGCGACACCTTTAAGAAACCAAAATCAAAAGTGGATCCGGAGAGGATCGAAAAGGGCCACAAACACTTCTGTGATCGTTGCGATTTATAGACGCATCCAACGGATGTCGTCACGTTTTCCAGTGATATACCTCTGCAGATCTGCGTAGATGCCTGACCTTATGTTGGGCTGATCGAAGTACCATCTCAGGAACGTGTTGCCGTCCAGGTACTCGCGCCTGTTGATAAAATAAAAATTGGTTTCGGGGAATCGCCTGAATATTTGTCTCAGTTGGTACATCCATTCATACTTTAAATATGCCTTCATGCTCTGCCTATCTGGGTAGTTCAATGAGTTCTTGTAGATGTTGTTCTGTATCCTGCTGGGCTCTTCCATCTCCCACTGTTGTGCGCCCAAAATGTCAAATGCCAGTATGACCACGTTCTTGATGCCCGACTCGGCCGCCATCAGCACCGCGGAACAACCGGATCCCCTAGACTCCGAGAAGTCCACTGTTCTGATCCTGCCACCCTTTTTGAGATTTCCGCCTCTCCATATCCTGTATATTTTCAATCCATGTGGAACGTCCATCTCTGCGTCATTTTCACAGATGTAGTTCCAATCACTGATGTCCGCAGGACCATGTATTGTTGGAGATTCTTTACCGTTGTTGTGCCACCGGACCAATTCCTCGTACATTGGAGGATTCACTGCCACGATATGATCACAGAGTTTGGGATGGTCCCGGTAGATGGCGTTGCATCCATAGATCGTTCCATGGCCTTTAAGATTGTCTATTGGAAAAATATTTCTTGATTCGCCGTTGCCTATTATGAAAGCGGTGTCCATTATATGCCAAATGATTCTCCGCAACCACAAGCACTTGTCGAATTGGGATTTGATATATCGAACTGTGATCCAAAGGTCTCTTCAACCCAGTCTATCTTGGTGCCTGCGACATACAGCATTGAAGTTTCGTCCACAACGAATCTACCAGTGCCCCAATCCTCAACATGATCCCCTGCGTTGATTTTATCTTTGCCGTCAACGAATCCCCAGTCATACTTGAAACCAGCACAGCCACCACCCAGCACCGCCAGGCTTACCGCGTACTTGTCAGGATTTTTGGCCAGTAACTTCTCTATCTGTTTTTTGGCCGCGTCTGTGATTTGGAATAGACTCATACTAGTAATTATCATTCGTGTCCTCCCATGTTTTTCAATCCAATAGACAGCCAGAAACGAGTGGCATCTCGCTTCTTCTCGAAACTCATGTAGGCGTTCTGGTGCTCCCAGTGATTGGCAGGATCTTGTATGTCCCCCACCGGTTCAAACCACCAACCCCATTTACCCGTGCAATTCAGTTGGCACCATTCTATGCAGTCGCCCGCGATCCCATTTGAGTTCATGTCTATGTTGAATCGGAACTTCTTCTGGTAGCCACAGTCTTCCGGCACGTCCTCCATGGTGGGTCGCACTTTTTTTACTTTTACTTTGCCGTAACTTGTCATTTCCAATTATCTATCACCCATTGATCTGCACACTCCATTGGGTTAGGAGATCCATGGAACACGGCCACTCTGTTGCCAGGATTTATATCCACGGGTTTCCTGAAGAACTTCTTGCCGTCCTTGGTCAGTAGTTTGGTGTCCTTGAGTCCTATCATTTCCCACTTGTAAGACCTTATCCATTCTTCAGGGAACCATGTGATGTCGTTCTTGGCCCTTTTGGTTATCCAGTCTTGATCGCCATGGTTCTGTTGCATTATCTGTGCAGACCTATCTTTGAACTCATTCCATAGATAGTTCATCGTTCCAGAATGCCATCTCATGCAACTGGAGTTGCTGAGGCTCCAGTCTTTGATCCTGCACCTGTTGAAATCCCTAATGATGTTGAACTTTCCTGGGTGCGAAAACAGAGGATCGATGTTGTCGAATACCACCACGTCTAGATCAAAGAAAAGTATGTTACCCTCGAGTGGCATTTCTGGAGCGAACATCCATAATTTGCTCCACCATGATTTTATCCAGGGATCATTGGGTAACCTGATCACATTGACATCAGGATCCAACCCATTGGGATCATCCGTGAGGCAGTGGAATTTATAGGGCACTGTGGTATGCCTCCTCACCATGTTGTTGAGCACGTTAGCGTATTTGGAGATATACTTGTTGCCCCATTTCACACACACGACATGGTTGTTCATGTGATTGAGCCTTTTTGGTTTGAAAAATTAGTTTGCATGACAACGATATTTAATTCCGCGTATGTGGGGGATAATCTCCCCCACAAGTTGAACAACAGTGGTTAGTTTATCAACGATTTCCACTGTTTGTTTTTCGAGACACCGGTCATGAATTGACCATATCTTTGATCCCTTCTGTTCTTCCAGGCATCACTGGCGAAGACAATTTCCGCTATGTCAATGTTTGCTAGGTTGGCCCCTGCGAAGAAATAACTGTATCCTAGTACATTGTGCGGTGCCTTTGGTTCTAGGTCACTTGCAGTGATTTGTGCGTCACCAACTAGTTTGTCGTTCAGCACCACTGGACATATCTCTCCGTCCTTGGCTACTGTGGAGATGCTGAAATCGATCTCACCCGCGACGAGCGCCGCCCTGTACATCTTTGCCTTTGCATAGGGAATTACTTTGGCTTTTGGGTTGATTGCTTCCATGAAAGCCACGAACCTAGGTCCATAGAATCCGTTTTGCCAGACCCCGACCCTTACCTCATCATTCCTTAGGGCACTTATAGTGGCCGCTGGATTGTCCGTCCTGTGGCACACAGACCATGGACTGGCCGCGTACATCTGTACGAAATGTTTTTTATCTATGGCACAGGCGTTTTTACTGCCGTCATTCTGTTTGGCCATTGATTCGAAAGCCATGGCCGCCACGGTGGGTCTAGAAGTTTTCTTTAGATACTGTATCGCGGCCGCACAGTTGTCGACCACAATCCTTTCTCCAAATCTGTCTCCAAGAGAGTCAGCCACATAAGTGATCATTCTGTCATGCAGTCCTCCCGCTCTGGAATATTGAATAACATCCACTTTATCTGCAGATAAAGCCGATGAAACTGGCAAGATCATTAACAAAGTTGCCAGGATGATTGATATTTTCTTTTTCATTTTTTTTTCCTTTTTAATATTAAACCCTAAGTATACAATATCCACATTCGTACTGCAACCTCGAACAGTTTATCATGTAGGATAAATCCATAGATCAACGGCATTGTGTCGCACCTGGACAGTAACAATCCTATTGGTAACAGCATGGCAGTTATCGTGATGTGTTCTAGGCCTGCCAAGGTCTGGTTTCCAACGTAATAGATTGCACCGAACAGGAACAGAACCACACACAGGTAAACCCATTTGATTTCCACGTTGTTGAGAATTTTCATAAAATTCACATATCTGCCCGCGGCAAAAAGTCCTATGGTGGCACTGAACAGGAAGAAAACTATGATCATGGCAAATGTTGATTGGAACCATTCTATAGTTACTGGATATCCCCTAGTGTCTAAGATGTTGTAGATTAACGCTTCACTTACTGTGATCGGTATGCCCAAAAACAGCAGTGGAACAAGTTGAGTAAAGGTGCCGGCATTGTTCGCGCCTTCACTTGCTATAAGACAGGGCATGTTTCCTTTTCGTGGAATGTATGACCCTCTCCTAATCTGTACCCATTTTTCAACAGTGTAGGCCATGATACTGCTCATGCCATAACTCATGCCAGGTACAAATCCTCCGATACTACCCAGGAATCCCGCACGGATCAGGGTTGTAGAATAACGTTTGATTTTCCTAAAACTTTCAATGTAACCTTCCATAGTGACCCCAGGGAACTCGAATATTTTGGCTCCTCGGCTGAGACTGTTCAGTAGCAGTGGTATCACAAACATGGTGGTGACCACTGGCATAATCGGAAGGCCTGGATACAGCAACGCCGAATCAAAGGTCATGAAACTGCTGTTGGTATATGTGTCGTAACCCACCTTGCCAAGAAGATTACCAAAGATGAAAAGTGCAACACTCACAATAATTTTGTTTTTACTGATCCATATGATCGCTATGCTGGTCAGACCAAATATCATCATCTGTACCGTGCTGTTCCACACTTTGTATACCATGAAAAGTAATGGGATCATGGCCAGTATCAGAATCACACCAAACACACTGGTCAACCAACTGCCAATTGCACTGTACATGATCGATTCACTGGATCTGCCCTGCTTGAACAATTTGTGTCCCTCCATGGCACTCGGAACAGCACTGCTACTGCCGGGCACGCCAAACACTATCGCTGTGATACCGCCGAAGAATTGATCCACGCTGACCATTGACACATAGAAAATTAAAATGTTGTGTGGTTGCATCTCAATTAGGAAAGGGTAGGCCATCAACATGACGGCCATGCCGCCAACTCCTGGCATGATTCCGCTTATCGTTCCGCATACGATTGCCGCAAAGAACACTATGACTGTTTCTAGTCCAAACATATTTCAGATTTGGCCCCTGTCAAAACAAAAGTGTATTTTGGCAAAGTTCCTGCATTGGCACTGAGATGGAGAGTGTCTGATTCTATTTTAATGCAATCGCCCGCCCTCCATTTTGTGATGACTTTTTCCTCCACCTCGAAGTAATGACCGCTCTGCCAGTCCTCCATGAAGAACACTAATCTCAAACAGTCCTCGTGTCTCACACCGTGGGCCTGACGGAACTTGTTGAATGGATCGATGTGGGCAGGTAACACACAGCCTGGGTTTTGTTTCAAGGCGTAGTGTTGATTCCTTTTAGGGAACAGGGCATCAGCAAATCGCTGATATTCATCCGTGGTCACACCAACACCATGTTGTGTGTTTTCACCATTATAACCGGCTTGTACCAGGTTATTCCGGCCTTCGCCGTACACAGTGGTCGTGAACTCATAGTTTAGATCTTTATATTTCAATGCACTGACGTCTCTGTGTAGGAATATTCCTTTCTGCTCGTCTAGGTATTCCATTTACCATGCTCCTTTTGTGTAATTGTCCGGTCTTGTCATTTGGAAAATATTTTCTTTATTGATGTAGCAATAGTCTCTGCCCCCTAGTCTGCCTATGGTTGTGATCTGTTTGATGTCTAATACACCATCAACTAAAATTTCATCCTTGATGTAAGTGTTGACCACAGTACCTATCACCATTGTCGTGCCCACTTCGCCGTTTTGTGGTAGAGTGATCGATTTCCATAACTTGCATTCAAGTGCTATAGGAGTTTCTTTCACTCTGGGCGGTTTCACAACTTTGCTGGGTTCTGCGGTGACTCCACTCCGTGTGAACTCGTTTATTTCAGGAGAGTAATTTTCTGAAGACCTGTTCATTGCGTCCATCAAATCATCTGTGACAAGATTAACCACGAATTCCTCGGTATCCAACACGTTCTGTAATGTGTCTTTTGGTGAATCCAGTTCGAACCCGAATTTTTCTCTGTGCATGTGACCTCTATTGGATATGCTTAACATAACCTGTTCTGGGTTAGTGTTGACAGCATTGAAGTATGCGAATGGTGAAAGATTGGGTTCGCCATCTTTACTCAAAGTGCTAGTCCAGGCAATCGGCCGAGGCGCAACAATCGTGTGGAAAGGATTGTATTTCAATCCTTGTGATTGCCAACCGTTTGGTCCAAAGTACATTTATTATACCAATCTGCTTGAGATTGTTGCCTCAAGTCCAATTTTAGGAGACCATCCTTTGCTCTTCAACAACGAACAATCTAGTATTTGTGGGCCTTCGTTGCTAACCTGTTTCTCCCATTTTATTTTTCCCTCGAATCCCCATTTTTTGGCCAACTTTTCTGCAACCGCTTCCATGGAGAACACTTCGTCATTTGCAACGTTCAGCAACAGTGAATCAACACCCATGGCCATAATGGCGGCCTCGCCGAAATCATCAGTATGGACAAACTGTCTTTGATTTGTTGGAACACTACTGAGTGTGATTTCTCGAAGTTTTTGCTTTGCCGCAACATATATGTTGTTGCACAAATAAGCAAACACGTGCTTGTCGTTGACGTCCTCATGTACATTATCTCCATAAAGAGGCGGTATCATCAAGATCGTGCTGTCTAATCTTTTTTCTTTCCTGAGTTGTTTTAATAATGATATCAGCAAGAATTTTGATATTTCATGTCCAGAGTCGCCCTGTGAACTCGTGCTATCAAAATCCTTCTCTGAAATACCTTTGTTGAGTTTTGGATAATTCCAACAACTACCAACAGTGATCAATTTTTGCACATGATTGTTGGCCGCCGCATTGATTGTGTTGAGATTGATGTAACCATCCGTGGAAAGTATTTCACTGTTTGTGATTTTGTGGTGTGACATGTGCGTACTGATCTTGCCAGCACAATGGAAGACGTATTCAGGCTTGTGTTCTTTGAAATAATCATTTACACAGAATTTCCTTGTGAGATCTAATTCCTCATGGGTTGGGGTCAATACGTTTTCAAAACCTTTTTCTTTCAGTTTTTTGTTTATTGCACTGCCCGAAAGTCCTGTTGCTCCTGTGATTAATACTTTACTGCTGTTTTGCATTCTTTTCTCCTTTTTATATTTTACTTTCCTTGTTGCTGTCAGTCAACTTTAAAGTGTTATCTTCCCATGGTTGCACTTCCTCTTTTTGAACGTCTTGATTTTTCAGGTGTTCTGCCAGTCTGTGAGCAAGAACTTCGTTCACAGGGAATAGTTTGTATGATTTCGACCTTATTCCATGCACCATTTTTTGCTGGAAATCAAGGAAACGATTGTCTATGGTTTTGACCAACACTTCATCAAAATATTTCGCAAGGCCCACTTGTTTGTATTCGGTGTTTTTACTCCTCCTTGTGGTTTCCTTCAGCATTTTTTTCCTCCACCATCCCCAATTTTTTGTCGCAGAACTATTGAGGAAATCACTGAGTGCATTATAGCCCATGGCCTTCACGAGACGTGTGTAGTAAGGACTGGAACTCAAACTCATGGAATTTGCATTAGATTCAGTTGGCAATATGCCGTCGGTCACGAATATGTCTTGCATAGCCAGGGCCTTGAGCCATGCTATTTTGATCGCCAATTGCGGACAGTGTCCATTTAAGAAGAAGTAAACATCGTCTACTTCCTGATCGAATCTGAATGGACTTTCAAACATAGAGCTGATGTATCTTGCCACCCACCAACCGCCCTCGATCCCTATCTCTGGTTTTTCTTTGCCATAAACAACACAGGTTTTCCTTCTTGTCTCAAGTGTATCCAGTATTTTTTGATTGGGCTTGTCTTCATACCATTGGTTGATAAAGGTAACATCTGCACCCCATGATGTGTAGCGACCATCCGTGATTGTTCTCTCCGCCTGTGCGCTCGAGCCTGGTTCCCAATTGGTGCCAATCCTGACGTTCCAACCGAGATGCCTTATTGCATCACCGTGTTTGATGCGTATGTTTTCCTGCATGTGATTCTCAAGCCACTGCCTGGACTCTGTGGAAGCGTCATCGGTGTTGGTTAGATGTAACAGCGTGATTCGTTTGGTTCCCCTTCTCTTGAATGCATCCACCATTGTCTCACTGTCAGTGCCACCACTGTAGGCTATCACTATGTTGGTGTAAGTGTTCTCGATGTAGGCACACATACGCTGTCTGTAGTGTTCGAGGTCCTTGTCTGGCTGTTTGCTCCAGTCGTCGCCCAGAGAGAACCCAAAATCCATGCGTAGTTCGTTGTTGAGATTCTTCGTGAAATATTGTAGAGCGGCGACATCTGATTGGAAACTCTTGTCTCCAACGGTGAATGTTATCAACGGCGATTTATCTTTGTGGTCCATCGTACCCCATTTATTACTTTTTTTTTTAATAATAAACGCTAGTATCGGTACTCAAGTAACGGATACATACAGCACGACAAACGCTGTGCCGACGTCATCTATACATGCAGATGGCGTTGCATTTTTAATTACCATCACGATGTTCTATGTGTTTATATCCTGAGTCTAACGCTTTCTTCTGAATTTCTATCCAGTCATCGCTGTCCAGAGTGTAAGGATAATGCTGTTCAGTTATGGATCCTGATATCACCCTTATGTACTTGATGTCAAGGTTGCTATTCATCCTCTCCTGTACTTTGATGAAAGAAACTGGATCACCGAATGTCTTTGTCAGATCTATCTGCCCTATCTTTGCGTACCCTAGTGCAAGAGTTGGGTCTTCCCAATCATATCCATTGGCGTCTAACCATCGTCTGTAATCATCCATTTCTTTTTTCTTCCAGTCATAAACGTCCTCGTCTATGTCCTGTCCCCATTCCACGTCAAACTCACCCGAGTAGTAACGCTGATGGTTGATGGTTGAACAAATAGCATCATCCAACTGGATGGCACCTTCGTCCCGGTAGACCTCATAGAGTGTTTTGCCTACCTGGCTCCAGTGCAGATATACTCCTCCCAGTTCTCTCTTGTATCTGTTGATCTTGAATTGTTCCATGTCGTGCTCATCCAACTCAAATCTTGGTGCGTTTAGGAATGTCGTTATCTGTGCTGATCGAACCCATTCCGGATTCACAATGGTTTTCCTGTATGACAATACCCAACTTTCTATCTCATGACAAAGATTGTTCAACTGCCTTATGGCGTACTTGGTATCTCTGTCCGCTTGTTTGTAGTATGGTGAAAGTTGCCATGCCGTGCCCTGTAAGTTCTCGAAGTGTCTATGGAGTGTGTTACACGCTTCATGCTTTAGTTTCAAACCAGGAAGATTACCTTCTGATTCTCTACCAACACCTAGGCCGGCACTGTATTGGAAGTCCTCAGTAACGAAAGGATGAATGTATTCATAAGTTGGCTCGAAACCGAATGAGTTTATCTGTGCTATGTTCTTGTTAAGTTCTCTGACCAAATAATTAAGATCACGTTTCGAATCTGCGAATCCTAGGAAGCAGAAGTTTTTTTCCAATATCCTTTGCTTTGTTAGGTTATCTTTGAGTGCTATAAGCCATTTGTTTGCGAGTTCTGTGTCGTAGACATTGATCGTGTAGGAAATATCTGATAGTCCAACTTCTACCCTGTTTGCCGTGGGATTAGTCTTTCCTGTAGATGGCACTGTTGGCTCCGTGTTCCATGCATTCCACTTCTACAACATAACACCTGTTGTTTGTCTTTTCTCTGACTAATTTGTCAGCGAAGTCAAAAGCGTGTTTGGCGAACATCTCAGCACCAACTCCATCGAACACCACGATCTCTGCGAGGTCGTGTTTTTCAAGTTCTTTTAGTTTGTCCAGGTGTGGATCATTCCTGTCCACCGCTGTCTTGTGATCGAAGTGATCTTCTAGCCATTTCTTCAATGGTTTCAGTCCACCAAAGTCCACAGCCCAGTTCTTGTCATCCAATCTGTCACAACCAAATGTGAATCTGAATGCCAGGCTGTATCCATGCAGTAGGTGGCAGTGTGAATGATCTGCGTTGGGTTGTCTGAACACGCAGGCCAGTCCTATGTTGTGTCCATATGTTTTAGTTGAATAATAAGTCATCGTTTCTCCTTGCGTTGATGACTTGCAGAGTGTTTATAGAGGGTTGAAAGTCTTGAGTCCTCTTGATCATCAGTTCAACTTCTTGTTGACCTTCTGATCTAGATCCATCTGGAACGCCGCATCTCTGATGCGTTCTGTCAGTTCGTTGGGTATATTTAATTCTCCATCTATGATGCTTTTCAAAAAATGTATCATCACAGTGAATTCATTCTTTTTGGCAACTGTCTCTGGGTCTATGCCGTGCTTCTCCATCGCGTTCAGCATAGCCTCGGACACATCCACCAGTGCCTTGATGCTCGTGGAGTGTTTGTCAAAATGTTTCATCATGTGATAATACTTGGTTTCTTGGGCACTTCGATCTTGCTGAATACCCTGTTGTATTCCTCTTTGATCTTATCGTTGATGTAGGCTATGGATGTGATCTTGTCCTTGGCGATGTTGATTGGCTTGTCCTGTTGTGCGGTTGAGAAAAATGTGCCAAACGCCAATCCCTGTGGGCCTTGCATTAGGACAAGTGCTTTCTCTATACTGATGTATGAGTCTGCTCCGCTTAGATATTTTGCAATTACTTCCTCTCCTGAAGCAAGTTTTAGAGTTACTAGATCTCCATCTTTTATATTTTCAAACATATCCTTATTATAAACTATCCTACGAGATTGTCAATGTATTTTCGTAATTCCTTGTCCTGCACGTTGGCGGGTATTGTGTTCAGGAAGAATATCTGGTAACTGTCAGATCCGTACTTGCCTATGCCATGCAGGTCGCTGGCTTCTTGGCCGTCCCACTCAAGATACTGTTCCGTCATCTTACGTATCCTTTTTGATCTCACCTCCCACATGCCCAACGGTTTCAACATTTCCTGCTGTGTTTTGAGTCGCCCCCTCAGGTATGCTTGTGGATTGGGATACCTCGCAAACAGTTTTGGCAAGATTATCTTCACGTGTTTCCGATAGGTCAGGTTCAGGCACATCACGCCCACCATGTGTTTCCATTTCTTGTGTGGTGCCCGTATCTGTTGTTGAACCATGAGGTGGTCCACCATTGGTTTAATCATACAGTAATTTTATATGCTATTTGCCTTTTGTCAACTGCTTGTTGATGAATCGGGCCATGCCCTCATAGGTTTCCTGGAATACGTTAGAGTGTTGGCTCCACTCCTTGGGCATCTCCCAACGGTCATGGTTTACCACTATCCATCTTGTGTCTGGATCAGAGTAACCCATCAGTTTGTGAAATTGGTAGATCCAATAACTGGGATCAACAGGTCTCTTGATGTAGGTGTATCCTTCTGATCCCGTGTACATGTTGTTGATTTTGTCCTCTTCCAACGGATGCAGGTCGAAACCCAGCATGAATATGGCCTTGGGTCGGTAGGTCAATGCGAGATTGCCCGCATGCGGTCCCGTGCCCCAATGGAACGGATCGTCTTGTCGCTTGTCTCCCGAGTAGGGCAGGTCTGGTAATTTACGAACATTGGGCCATGCGGCGAACTGGTCCGCCCAGTTGTCTCTGGTGTACACTGTGGTCCCTTTTCCAACTGCATTGACTGCCTGTTGGCACATGTGGCGATCCGCACACACTAGGTATTCTGTGACGAAATCCCTGTAGATGGCGTTACAGCCAATAACCGTGCTGAACATTTTCAATGGCGAGACATCAAATCCCCTACGACTTTCGCCATTTCCTATTATGCTAACATACTTGGTCATAATGCTATTTAATCACCCCTTTAAACGCACACAGGCGTCTGCATACTGCTGGTAAAATTAAAATAGGAACAGTTGTACATATTACTGATTTCCTGTGATTAAATGCCATACGGTGCGATATTTGTCCCAGGCCTTTTGCAGTGTGGGGTATTTCCTCCGCAGTGCTATGGCTTCTGCATTTACCATTTCGGCCTCTTCGTATGCCTGTTCTTCGTCCTTGGCCTGCTGTGATTGTTCTACCAAGATCCTGTCACCGTTTGGTAATTGTTCATACACTGTCTCACCACCATCTGGCGAAACAAATATGGATGCTTTTTTACGTTTTCTCATCAGTAGTATTTCTTGTGGTCCGCCCCCGGGTGTGCGTGTCTCATGCCCCCGATCTCCTTGGAGTCATCTTTGTGTCTTGGTATGAAATGTATGTGTGGCCACATGATTGTCTGTCCGGCCGGTACTCCCATGTTCATGCCGACGTTGAATCCGTCGATCTCGCCTGCTTTGATTTTCTCATTGCCATAGTCGTATGCCATGCCGTAGGACCTGCCCACGAAGTGTGCGTTGTTCTCCTTTGGTATGAAAAGTTTGTGTCCCGGCACGCAGGGATATCGGTCATTGAAAACGAAAGTGAAGTCCGACTCCATGACCGGAGTGTCGTTGCTGAACCATACGCTCTCGTCTACGCAGTCAACGGGCTCATATTCTTTCTTGTAGATAGGTTTTTTCGATGGCATTGGTTTCTATAATTCCTATCCTTATATTACTAGAATTTGGTCTGTGTTGCAATTGGATTTTTTGCCAATATTTTGTTTTTGTCACGGACTTGTTGTAGTCATTCACCCCTAGCAAATTTACCAGGGCCTTCCTGACCTTCTCTGCACCACCATGTTTCTTACAGGTGTCAGATCGCCCCACGTGTACTATTTTTTTATCGATCTTGATTTTGTAAACACAGGGTAATCTTATCCACGGGGTCTTGGGATTTTTACTGTGCCGTATCTTGAAACCTTCTATGTTATATAGATCTTCGATGCTGTACCATTTAATATCTGACATTCTTGATACCTAGTTGTGCGTAAACTTTTTGAACTTTCTTTGCTTGGAAGTAACAGTCTTCCAATGCGTTGTGCAGTCCAGTCCTTTTCTCGTTTGGATCACGTGGTACAAGAGAAAACAAAGTTCTTGAATCTCTGATCTGCCAGTACTGCCAAGGTTGTGGGTGTCCCAACTGTGTGTATAAATTCTGTAGTATTGCGTAGTCGAACAGTGGTCCTTGGCACCAGAACACATCAACGCCCACAGACCACTTGTTGATGGTCTTGATCGTTGAGTCCAGTGATATCCTGTCCTTGTCACCTAGTGCTTCTTCCATTATCTCGGGATCCTGTCTGCCCCACCAGTCCAAAGTATCCTGCATGACATCTCTGCCTATCTCGGTCTGTGAGTCAACGTCCACACGGAAGTACATGCCCTGTGCGGGCTCCGCCGTTGTGTATGGATCAAACTTCACACCACCAACAGTCAGGATGGTGGCGTTGGGATTAGTGGATAATGTCTCCAGATCTATCATTGCGTGGATCATATACAATTATACTATGGAAATGTGGTAATGTCAATTAAGACTCTTGGGTCTGATCGTAGTAGTCTTGGTACTGTTTGAATTCTTCCTCGGTAAGACAATATATCTCACCTGAGCTCTGTGGGAAATTGACCATCGCGTATTCCTTCACTTCCGCACCAGAGGCCTCGCACAATGCTTTTGTGTCGTACAATTTCTGCTCGTACACGCTCTCGCAGGCTCCCGCAATGCACATGTATACCACTAAAATAAACTTCATAAAGTATTTAAGATAGTGTCAGAATGATAAAACTAGCACATCTGGATTCTGGTAAATACACGCACATTATGGATTTCGTGACATTCATCGCAGAAGTTGGTTTCCCAATAGCAGGCGCCATAGCCGCGGGTGCGTTCGTGTTCATAACACTGAAATTCATCCTGGCAAGTGTGACGGGATCTGTGAACAGTCTGAAAGCCATAATCGGTGCACTGGACAACAGGGTGCAGACCATGAACAATGACCTGGTCAAGATCGATGCTCTCTTGAGTTATGTTTTGAAGATAAGACCCAACGCAGACAGGATAGCGGCGAACGAAGGAAAGAACGATGCTAGACGCGACTAACGATATAGTGACAATGATAAAAGATTTTGGTTTCCCTATCGTGGCCGCGATGGGACTGGGTTACTTCGTGTACTACATTTGGAAGTGGGTGACAGAAGAGATCAAACCCGTTCTTGGAGATGCTTCAAGCACACTGATAAAACTAGTCGATCGTATCCGTATGTTAGACAATGACATGATTCGTCTAAACACAAAACTCGCAATGGTATTGGAATACAAGGATGAGATCATAAAGTCCGGCCGTTCAGACG
>Ga0255768_10002337_pt1 | contig 19028 bp, 16 predicted proteins | sample 071ome_33_FD_179983 | JGI IMG/M metagenome (GOLD analysis project Ga0255768, IMG submission 179983) | Coastal salt marsh microbial communities from the Groves Creek Marsh, Skidaway Island, Georgia - 071412AT metaG (version 2) | ecosystem: Environmental > Aquatic > Marine > Intertidal zone >...
CTACACCAAAAGATGCTGCGATCGCAATTTGTCGATATTTTGAAAGGCCATCATTTACAATAAAAGATGGATTATATAGTTCACCTAGTTTACCTACAAGAATTGATGCTGCTAATGATGCGTATAGAAGGTTCGCAAGATGATAAATGTAAATATTCCAAGTGTAAGAGTTAATGAAGTACTTTCAAATATTCCAGTATTTGCTGAACTTCAGAGATTTCAAAATGATGTTAATAATGTAGCGCAACAAATCGCCGCAGCTAAAGTTTCCGTACTTGGTCGAACTGATGGAGAAACCATAAACGGACTGACATCTCTGACACAAAACGTAGATGAATATTCAATTGGTTCAGAATCAATTCCAGGCATAATTACTGTTACACCTTCAGTTCCAGGTTATGAAACCACATTAACCTCCACAATAGGAACAAGCAGTGACTTAGGTTCAATCACAGGTGGAACTGTATCAAACGGATCTCTAAATGATATTGTATTGTCAAATAGTCCAAGATCAATTAAAAGCGTTTTGAGTAGCATTACTGGAATAACACCTGAATTTGCTCAAGTTATAGCTGATTTGGTTCCAGATCAATTAACTGAATTTGCAGAAGATGCTTTCTCGGCTATTGATCAAGTAGAAAGTAGCATTAACACAATTGTTAACAATGTAAATTCTGCGATTGCTAATCTAAACTTTAGTGTTAATACAGCGGTTGGTGGATCTAATATTAATGTTCTCGATAATGTTTCTCTTAACGTAGATAACTATATTGAAAGAGAAGTTAGAAAAGTTACTAACAACGATATTCCAGATGCAGTTGTATCTGATGTAATCCGTGATTTAACTGTAGTCAAAGATCCTAATAGAGCGATTGAAAGAGTTAAACCTTATAGTAAAGTTTCAGCGGCAGTATTAGAAGAAACTATATCATCAATCCCAGCAAGTCCTTCTAGTAACATCACACCGTATTCACCATCTACAGATTCATTTGGAACTAAGTCAGATAAAACTAAAAGAGTAAATCCAAGTTCTTCAGATTGGCGTGGTAAAAACACAGATTTAAGAACTTATGAGTTCACAGAAGTTTCATCTGTAGAAGAATTAGTTACTGAGTTTAGAAGTATGACTAGACCAATTACAGAATTTGTAGCTCATTGGACTGCAAATTATATTAATCAAGGCCATGTGGGTGCTAGAGAAATACATGAAATATCTATTAACAGATCTGACATTAGCTTTGATGGATGCAGCTATCATTACATTATAAAAAGAGATGGCACTATTGAAAGAGGCCGCCCAGTAAATATTCAAGGTGCTCATGCTAGAGGACATAACAAGTACAGCATTGGCATTTCTTTTGTTGCAGGTTATAACTGTCCAAGTGGAACGCCGAATCCAAATAGATATGTAAGTGCTGAGTCAATTACTCCTGCTCAAATGGAATCATTCGATAAATGGCTTCTCGCTTTTTATTCAGTTTGGCCTGGAGGACAGGCGTTTGGTCATAATGATACTGATCCAAATAGAAAACCAGATCCAGGATTTGATGTCCCTGAATATGTAGCATCAAAATTTGGAAAAAGAAATGTCATTGCTGCTATTCAAGGTCCGTTGTCCCCTGAACAATTAGTGCTAATTAGTTAGGAAAAATTATGTCTGATGAAGATTTAAGTCTTGAACAACAATATGCTGAGTATGGCAAAGGGAGATATAATTCCTTAGGTCTTCCAGTAGACTCGTTCGCTGATCCATCATTACAATATCCAAAATATTCTAATGAGCCTTCAGTAAATAGAGCAGCTCGTGGTGATGAGATTAATAATCTCGACATTAAGCTGAATCAACCAGAAGTTCCAACTGATGTTTTACAAACAATAGCCGCACAATATCAAAGAGTCAAAATCGATCAAACACCATCCGGCCATGTGTTTGAATTAAATGATACACCTGGTGGTGAACGTATACTAATGAAACATAACACTGGAGCCGGTTATGATATTCGACCAGACGGAACAATTGTATGTAATTCAAAAACAGATTCAGTTAACATTGTTGGTGCCGATTATAATTTAACAGTTGGTGGAGATGGTAAGATTACTTACTATGGAAACCTAGATTTAAATGTCACTGGTGATTTAAATATGACAGTTGGCGGTAATTTTATTTTTAAAGTGAAGGGCTCGGTTCTTGGAAACGTTTTAGGTTCTGTTACAACCAAAGTAATTGGTAACGTTAGAGAAACAGTAAAAGGTATTTACCAATCAATGAGATTAGGTAAAACTTTACAAATAACTCTAGGCGGTTTTAGTAATTATGTTAAAGGAAACTATAAGCAACTTGTTCATGGTGAAGGTTCTTATAATCACAAATCAGGAGTAAGTATTACAGGTGAGGCTGATTTAGATATCGCAGCGAATAGTGTTAACATGGCTGCAAGATCTATGTCAGTGTTTGGTGATACTGGAACTATTGGTGGTGAAAACATTATTATGTACAATTATAATATGCATACGAAGAAAACGGTATTTTCTGAAACAATGAATACAACAGCAGCGTATGGTACAACATTTCATGGGAGTTTAAATGGCACTGCAAGAGGTGCAATCCAAGCAGCTTTGGCTGGAGGCCTCGGTGGAGGTAGTGTTGGAACAGTAAGATCAGATTCTACTGCAGTTGATACTACAGCTACAGTACTTCCAACTGGTGCTTTAATGAATGATTATTTAGATGGATCAAGTAAAGGTGTTAAAAAGGTTAGTGTTGATGAAGATGACGGCATTGCTCGTAGCATTGACCTATCTTTAGATAATGGTAATGTCACAGATAGAGAACTTGATCCTCGAGAAGTTAGAGCAAGAATGAAAGATCCTGCTAACTTAGATAATCCTGACTTTACTTCAAATCAAATTTCCTCAGGATCTCTTTCACCTGGATTTGCAAATACTGCTCCACCAAATGTGGCTAGAGTTGTAACAACACAGAGTACAACAAATGTTGGACATACACATATTGGTCCAACGAGAGATTATACATCTAGAAAATATGAACAATCTGTTGGATCTACAAAAGGTGGAATCTGGACCTTTACACCGGATCCGAAGTACAATCCAAATAATATGACAGAAATAACCTCTAAAACTGCTTTGCACAGAAATATCAAAATTGCGAGATTCTTAGGCGGTTATGGTGATGCTCATAACTTAAATCATATTACATCACTAGATGAAAAGAAACAAATTGCAAGAAATCTTTCTATTCATACGAGCGTTTTGGCTACATTTAATATTCTTTCAAGCTTTAATGGTTATAACTTAGTTGTGGCTGAAGGTCTATATAAGCCATATGCTGGAGAAACAATCACACCTAATAGTGTTTTAGATTATAGAAAAACAGGTAGAGCAATTGTATATGAACTATATCAAAACTCAACAGGTAAAGAATCTATCGACAAACTATTTGAGTTTGCTGAATATTTAAAAGACTCATTTGATTATCAAGAGCTATCATTGAGATATGACAACTTTGATCCTCGAGATCCTGAAAAGAAAGCTCAATTAGTCGTAATCATTCCTGAGATTCCAGAAAGCTATACAGCGAATTATGATCGCAAATTGACCACTTATTACAATGAAAAGATTCAGAGCGATGAGGCTCTCGTAGAACTAGTATAAATAAAGTAAAAAGAGTTTAACATGGCAACCAAGTCCTTTGCAAAGGAAGATAAAAATCTAGGTGATGTAAGTATCATCTCCGCACGTAGTGCAAACTACAGTGACATAGATCTTTCTTTTGATATTAAAACATCAGGCGATGTCTACAAGAAAACTCACGCTGCTGCAGTAAAGCAAGCAGTGAAAAATTTGATTATGACTAACTTCTATGAAAAACCATTTGAGCCTTTCTTTGGCGGTGATATCTCAGGCTTGTTGTTTGAATTAGTCGGAGATGATATTAGCGATGAGGCTAGGGAAAATATCATTAGTGCTATTGAGTACTATGAGCCAAGAGCTAAAATCATAGATGTAGTTGTAAATGGACAACCAGAAAGAAATTCAATCTCAGCTCGTATAGAGTTCCAAGTAGTGAACACTGAAGAGATTGTAATATTAGAAACAGCAATATCAAGGTTAAGATAACATGGCCACAAATATTACTTCAACAGCTCTTGATTTTGAGAATATTAAAAATAAGTTAAAAACTTATCTTGCTAATCAAGATGAATTCTCTGACTATGATTTTGAAGCATCTGGTCTATCAAATATTCTTGATGTTCTAGCTTATAATACACACTTCAATGGGTTAGTTGCTAACTTTGCTTTAAATGAAGCGTTTCTTTCAACAGCTCAGTTAAGAAGTTCAGTCGTAGCCCATGCAGAATCATTAGGTTTAAATTTAAGATCGAAGACTGCTGCTCAAGTTTCACTTAAAATTTCAGCAGATTTAACTTCAGCAACACCTAAACCAACTACTATTACTTTACCAGAAAATTCTTCTTATAGTGCAACTATTGATGGAACATCATACACCTTCTATACACTTAAAGAATATGAAGCAAGTGATGATGGAACTGGCATTTATACTTTTAAAAACGAAGATGGTGAAGAAGAAATCTTAGCTTATCAAGGTGAGATTGTAAATAAAACATTTTATGTTGGTGCGACTGATGATTATCAAGTTTACATTATTCCAGATGAAAACATTGACACCGCAACGGCAAAGGTTCTTGTATACGATTCAACAACCTCATCATCATATACTGAATACACAAAAATTACTGAAGCTGTAACAGTTAACGCAAGTTCAACATATTATAAGCTCAGAGAAGCACCGAATGGTCAGTATGAGCTTACCTTTGGAGATGGTGTTACATATGGTAAAGCACCTGAAGTTGGAAATAAAATTGTAGTTACATATTTAAGAACTGATGGCGCTGATGCAAATGGTAGTTCTTCATTTACAGCAGGCGAAGATATTACAGCAGATGGAACTGATTATCCACAAACAGTTCTTACATTATCGAAATCAGTTTCAGGTGCACCAAAACAAACTATTGAATCAATTAGACAAACTGCTCCAACTGCGTTTGCTTCTCAACAAAGATTGGTAACACCTTTAGATTATGAAGGTTTAATCCTTTCTAACTTCTCTTCTGTTTCCGGTGTTAAAGCTTGGGGTGGAGATGAAAACATTCCTATTGATTATGGTAAAGTCTACATTAGTCTACAGTTTGCTAGTGGAGTATCATCAGCATCTCAAACTACAATTAAAAATCAAATTCAAACAAAGTTAACCGATAACCTATCAGTTACTTCTATTACACCTAAGTTTGTAGATCCTGAAAATGTGTATTTAGAATTGACGACTTCTTTTGACTATGATCCTGATCTTACGGGCTTAACTGCTGGAAACATGGAATCAAGAGTGAGAAGTAGAATCATTAATTACTTTAGTGACAACCTTGAAGGGTTTGGTAAAGTATTTAGAAGATCTCAAATACTAGGTTCAATTGATGATTTAGACACCGCTGTTCTATCTTCTAAAATGGACGTAGGCGTTCAACTGCGTTTATCGCCAACATTTGGCTCAACACTTGCGGCTTATGACTTAAACTATCCAGTACCTATCGCATTACCTGATGACGAAAATTATGTAGTTAAATCAGAAAACTTTACAAATCAAAATGGCGTATTAGTATATGTGAGAAATAAACTCAGCTCTACTCAGCTTGAACTCGTGAATGCTACAACTGGTGTAGTTATTTCTGACAATATTGGTTCATATAAAAATACAACTGGTGAAGTTAAAATTGATGCTTTAGCTGCATTATCGGTCCAAAGCAATAACACTTACATTAAGTTTACAGTCACACCTGCTAACCAAGCTGTGATTAGACCATTGCGTAATTACATTATAAATCTAGATGAAGGTAAACTAAAATCAATCGCGCTAAGAGATGATCAGAATACGAAAGTCACGCTATAATGAAAACGCTTAGGGATTTAGACCGCTTACCCATATCTATGAAAAGAAGTCTGGTAAAAGAAGTTTTACCAGAATATTTTGTTGCGGAATATCCTAATTTTATTACGTTTCTTGAAGCGTATTATGACAATTTAGATAGTGATGAAAACTTTGGCGATTTAGTTAAAGATTTATATACGATCCGTGATGTTGAAGATAATACGCTATCTCAACTAGATTTAATGTTTAAAGAACTTGCTTTAGGTATTTCACACACTCAGTTTACAACACCAAGAGAAGTAATTCGTAACTTTGCAGAATTTTTCCGTGTTAAAGGTACAAAGTATTCAACTCAAGGTTTTTTTAGAGCTTTCTTCGGTGAAGACGTAGAGATAGAATATCCTAAAGAAAACTTATTCATTGTTGGTGAGTCAGAATTAGGTATTGATGGCCTTGATGTTTTACAAGATGGAGGACTATATCAGGTTCTGTCAGTACTTGTAAAAGCTCCAGTGTCCTATTCAACTTGGGGTAACTTATATCGTAAGTTTGTTCATCCTGGTGGTTTTTATCTAGGTGCAGAAGTACTTATTCAAACAACACAAACAAATCTTCTTACAGCGCCACTTGTTAAACTTGATTCAGACGCAGGTGAAATAACATTTGAAACCACAGTATCTCTTCTTGGTACACTTACAACATCGTCTGACACAACTCTCATCCAAACAATGGGTGCAACCTCATACGTTTCTGGTGATTCTGATCAAGACTTCATTTGGCACAATATGAATGGCTTGTTGGAAACAGATTCGTCATATACAGATAGAAATGCAGATAGTAGTCAAACAATCTTTACTGTAAGATTGGAACCAAATATGCAAATCCGCGATATCGCTAGCCTAACAATTGATAGCGCTAATGAAACATATTCATCAATTTATGATCTCGCGAAGGCATCTTACGAGTATTATCCTTCTTCTTAATATAAATAATAGAAAATAAATTGTGATAAGCATACAATTTAAGGACAGTTAGAATGACAGCAGTAATTACTGATAAATTTAAAAAGAGTATCGTTCAAGATATCATTGACGGTATTAATGATTCAAGCGATACGTACTACATTGGTCTAGGTAGAGCTGAGTATTGGGATAGCTCAGATACTGCACCGACACCATTGAATGATGCGTCCGAAATCCGTGAGTTTAGAGAAAGCTTACAAGCAATTAAAAAGATTACATCTACTTCCTTTGTTGTTCCACGTGTAAATTGGACAACTGGTACTACATATGCTCAGTATGATGATACGCAAGTTGGGTATGCTTCTCCAGCACATTACGTAATGAACCAAAACTATCATGTCTTTGTATGCTTAAGAACTGGTAGAGATGCGGACGGTAATACTGTGGCTTCAACTGTCGAACCAACAGGTTCTAATAATGAAGCGTTTGAAACAGCAGATGGATACGTTTGGAAATTCATTTACACTATTTCAGCTTTGGAAGCAAATTACTTCTTATCAGCAAACTATATGCCTGTAAGCAAAATTATCGGTGAACTTGATTCTGATGCTTCAGGTATTCAAAACAAACATAAAGAAATTCAAGACACAGCAATTGGTGGAATGATTACGTCTATTGTTGTAACTGATGGTGGATCAGGTTATACTTCTCGTCCAACAGCAACAATTACTGGAAATGGTTCAGGCGGATCTGTTACAGCTTATATCGATTCAGATACAGGTGCAGTTGCTAAAATCGAGTTTGACAATGATTCTTCAACATTAGCATATCCAACTGGATATGACTATGCGCAAGTTTCAATTACCGGTGGCGGTGGCACAGGTGCTACTGCAAGAGCCGTTCTTTCAGATGAAGATGGAATTGGAGCTGATGCAAGAAATGATTTAAAATCTTCGGCACTAATGCTTCACACAAAGGTAAGTGGTTCAGCCGATGACTTTATTGTTCTACAAGATTTCCGTCAAGTTGGACTAATTAAAAATCCTAAGAAATACGGCTCTGATTCAGACTTTACAGATGACACCGGAAATGCTTTAAGATCACTTACTCTTTCAGCTACTTCAGTGGCGTTTAGCGTTGATAAAACAATTGTTGGTGGAACATCTGGAACAAAAGCATATGTAGATGAAGTCGACTCTGACACAATTTATTATCACCAAAATGCTACAACTGGATACGGTACATTTACTGTAGGCGAAGCACTTACTGAGTCTGATGGCTCAGGATCTGGTACAATTGGTTCTTTAACAGATAGTTCTGAAGTAGATCCTTTCTCAGGAGATGTACTATATATTGATAACAGAACAGCAGTTGAAAGAACAACTAACCAGACTGAAGACATCAAGATCATTCTCCAATTATAAGAGTAGATAAAACATGACAATTACGTACACCGAAAACATTTTTGAAACTCGATACAGAGATGACTATGCTGATAGTGATAACTATCAACGAATTCTTTTTAATAAGGGTCGTGCGCTGCAAGCTCGTGAACTTACACAGATGCAGACAATCATCCAAAAACAAATTGAAAGATTCGGTCGTAATATTTTTAAAGAAGGCGCATCAGTATTACCAGGCGGTGCTACACTCAATGATGCGTATGAGTTTGTTAAACTAGATACATCAACTTATACTATGCCAACCGATGGCTCAATTGATGAAGAAACCTTTCTTGGTCAATCATCCGGCGTAAGAGTTAAAGTTATTGATACTGCTGTGGCCGTCGGCGCGGATCCAGCCACACTATTTGTTACATATACAAACACACTAAATGCTGCATCTGGAACTACACCTATTCGTCTAACACCAGGTGAAGATCTTGTTGGTATTAACACTGGTACAGTTTTAACAGTACAAACAACAAATACTAGCTCAAATCCAGCGGTTGGTAAAGGTGTTAAATTTTCAGTAGCGGCTGGTTCTTTCTTTATAAATGGATTATTTGTTTATGCTAATCCGCAATCAATCGTAATTTCTAAATATGCTCCAGGTGTAACAGTCGAAGTCGGTTTTAAAGTTGTACAAGATATTGTAACAGCTGATGATGATTCAGGTTTATATGATAACTCAGGATCTCTTCCTAATACTACAGCGCCTGGTGCAGATCGTTATAGACTACGTCTTATTCTTACAACAAGAGATGACATCGATTCTGACGAAACATTTGTATATCTTGCTAAAATTAGAAACTCCGTAATCCTTGATGCAGTAAGTGGCTTTGACCAATATAACAAAATCAATGATGTTTTAGCATTACGTACGAAAGAAGAATCAGGTAACTATATTGTTAGACCTTTCAATATTTCTTATGATTCCGATGCTACAGACAGCACTATCTTAAACTTAAAAGTAAGTGAAGGTACTGCTTATGTAAATGGTTATAGAGCAAATCAAGCGTTGCCAAGCATTATTGAAGTTGATAGAGCTAGAGATACACTAACAATTAATAATGAAGTAGTTGCAGCTAACTATGGCGCATATATTATTGTAGAGTCTTTACTTGGTATACCAAACATCCACCAAATGGCTCAAGTTAACTTACGTAACAATGCTACATACGCTTCAGGATCTACAATTGGTAGTGCAAGAGTACGATCAGTCGATGCTGTAGGCGATGGAACATATAGGCTATACTTATTTAATATTCAAATGAACAATGGCTCTAACTTTAGAGATTCTCGTTCTATTGGCACTTCAGCGACAGATAATGCTCAGCTAGTTTTAGAAAATGGTATTGCTGTATTGAAAGATGCGAGTAATGAAAGCTTATTGTTTGAATTGCCAGAACAAAGACCTTCAAACTTAGATGATATTTCTTTCCAAGTACAAAGAAGATTTTTGGCTACAACCGATGCGACTGGTACAGCTACACTAACGTTGTCAGCAACTGGCGAAACATTTTCAAATACTTCTGATTGGATTACATCTGTTGATTCGAGCGGATCTATTATTTCACCTACAATTTCAGGCTCTGGTTCTACTACAGCTAATATTACAGGCGCGCCGACAAGTTCACAAATTGAAGTTTTGACTTATGTTAATAAAGGTGCTGCAACAACAAGATCAAAAACAGACACAACTACTTCAGGTATTTCTGCTCTGGACTCAGACGGCAACGGCGTATCATATGTAGATCTTCAATTAGTTGATGTTTATGATTATAACTACATCCGTGAAGATTCAGCAAGTGGTCCAGATATTTCTCACAAGTTTACACTTGACGGTGGCCAAAAAGATGCATACTATGGATTAGGTAGACTAGTTCTAAAAGGTGGCCAAGCTGTTTCTGGTAATATTGCCTGGGAAGTAAAACACTTTGTTCATGGCGCAACTGGTGATTTCTTTGGAATCAATTCATACTCAGGAATTAATTATGCTAATGTTCCATCACACACATTGAACAATGGAACAACAATTGACTTGCGTAACTTTATTGACTTCCGTCCTACACAAAACATCTCATCTACATTCACTGGTGGTACAGCCCGTATTAACGAACTACCGAAAAACACCGATGTTGTAAATGCAGATGTAACATACTATCTACCAAGATATGATAAAATTGTTATTGATGAAAAATCAAATTTAAAAGTCTTGCAAGGTGTCTCTTCACTTGAACCTAAGTTTAAAGAAGTTCCGGAAAACTCACTTGAACTCTACAGAGTTAAAATGAATCCATACACTGTCGACGAAACTGACATGAATTACCAGTTCATTGAAACCAAAGGTTATACAATGGCTGATATTGGTAAGATTGAGAAGAGAGTTGATAGACTTGAAGAAACAACTGCTCTTAACTTACTAGAACTTGATACAAATAGCTTGGAAGTTTTGGATTCTTCAGGAAGTAACAGAACAAAATCAGGCTTTATGGTTGATAACTTTGTTGACCACTTCCAATCTGACGTAAACAACAGCGAGTATAAAGCTTCGATTAATCCAAGTAGAAAATCTTTACATCCAGCATACGTTGAGAAAAATGTTGGCCTGGTTTATGATTCAGACACTTCAACAAATACTATTATCAAAGGCGATAACGTTTATATTAAGTATGATGAAGAATCTTACATTAACCAAGATTTAGCTTCAACAACTGAAAATGTTAACCCATTTGCAGCATTCCAATTTAATGGTAACGTTGATATTTCACCAGCATCTGATGAGTGGAGAGACGTTGTTACTCGAGCTGCAAGAATTATTCAAGGTGGTACACAACTCGACACAAATCAAGAGTTGATGCAAGCTGCGATTGAATGGGGATGGAATGGTGTTGACCAAAATACTGGAGCTACAATTTCTAGAGTTGTAACAAGCGAAACTATCCGCCAGGTTGTAGATGATAGAATTGTTGACGTAGCATTAGTACCATTTATTCGATCACGTAAAGTATTCTTTAATGCTGTTGGTTTAAGACCTAACACAAAAATTATCCCTTATTTTGACCAGGTAGATGTTTCTAGCTGGTGTAGATCTGAAACATTTAAGCGTATCAACTCAAATAGAACTGAGTATGGTAATACGCAAAATAATGCAACAGCACACCCTGATGGCTCATCAGCGCTTTACACTGATGATGAAGGAAGAGTTTCAGGCTCATTCTTTATTCCAAACACCAGTTCAATTAGATTTAGATCTGGCGCTAGAGAATTTTCACTTCTAGACATTACTGCATATGATCCAGAAAATTCAAGTTCTCTTGCAACAGCGATTTACACTGCGTCTGGAGTAATTGAAACAAGACAACAGACTATTGTTTCAACACGTAGACCGCAGCCTCCTGCTCCACCCCCAGCACCTCGTAGAACAGACCCGCTTGCGCAGTCTTTCTACGTTGCTGAGGACTATGGTGTATTCCTTACAAAAGTAAGACTATATTTTAAAACAAAATCCTCTACAATGCCAGTATGGATTCAGTTGAGACCAATGGTAAATGGTTCTCCATCTGCCACTGATATTATACCAGGTTCTATTAAAATTCTATCACCAAGTGAAGTATCAACATCTGCTGATGCTACAACTGGTACTGATTTTGAGTTTGATGAGCCACTATACTTGAATCCAAAAACCGAATATGCTCTTGTAGTACTAGCAGACACAACTGATTACACAGTTTACATTTCTAAAATGGGTGACTTTGTACTTAATTCAACTGCTAAACGTATTACAAAACAGCCCACACTTGGTTCATTCTTCAAATCGCAAAACGCTGCAACATGGACTCCGGCTCAAGACGAAGACCTTATGTTCCAGATTTTCCGTGCTGATTTTGATACAACAACTGATGGTGAAGCATATTTAGAAAATAACACTCTTCCAAATAAGTTGCTAGGGTCTGATCCAATTACCACAACAGCAAGCTCAGCTGAAGTAAAAGTATCTCATAAAGACCACGGATTTGTGGTTGGTGATACTGTTACGATTGCAGGTGTAACTGGAACAATTGGTGGAATTGCAGCATCTTCAATTAATGGAACAAGAACAATTACAAAAGTTGATGGAACTGGTTATGCGTTTAACCACTCATCTTCTGCAAGTTCTTCTGCTACAGGTGGTGGATCTGCTGTGACTGCATCTGAAAATGCTATGGTTGATGTATTATATCCATACATTCAGACAATCACGCCTGATCAAACAAGCCTAGCATTCACAGGTAAGTTCCACTCAGGTAAATCTTTTGCTGGAACAGAAACAGCATATTTAGAAGATGCCACAACTACAACTCTAAATAATAGAGAAGGCAACTACTTCCAGTATCCTAAAGTGATTGCTAACTCTGCAAAAGAAACATCGTTGGGAACAAGTACTGCTAAAATGTATGTAGCTATGACAACTAGCGATTCATATGTTTCTCCAGTTCTTGACTTACAAAGAGCTTCATTGTCACTTATCAATAACAAGATTGACAAGCAGGCTTCTTCAGCAGCAACAGGTTTCAACGTACCAATTTCTTATATTGCTGAAACAGATCCTAAAGAAGGTTCACATCTATCTAAACATATTACTAAACCAATTACTTTGGTTAACGATGCGGTTGGATTGAAAGTTCTAATTGGAGCAAACAGGCCTTCTACAGCATCATTTGATGTATACTACAAAACATTAACTGATGATCAAAATATCGATGATATTTCTTGGATTCTTGCAAGCCAAGAGGAAGAAGTGCCAAGTGATGAAAATAGATCTGTATTCCGTGATTATAGATATTTGATAGGCGGTACAGGTGGATCCCTTGATCCATTTACTATCTTCCAACTTAAGATCGTGTTTAAATCTACAAACAGCGCAAAGGTTCCAACAATCAAAGATCTAAGAATCATTGCTCTAGGTGTTTAATATGAGATATGTTAATGTTGAAGGACACAGCGATTTAGTAAAAGATATGAAAACTGGCGCTGTCCTAAATGTAAGTAATGATGTAACAAAAGCTAGAAAAATAAAAGAAAACCGTAAGCAACGTGAAGCTGAATTTGATAACTTAAAAGATGATGTTCAAAATATTAAGTTAATGTTGCAACAAATTATTAAGAAGATGGAAAGCTGATGGCTAGGAAAATTTACGTAGATTTAAGCGACCATATTGATGCTTGGCGTGAAAAAACTAACATCATGTCAGGTAATGTTGGTGACCTTGATAATTTAAATGTGCCATCGCCACATGATTCTGACGTAGTGGCAGCAATTAATTGGGTAAGAGACAATGCAGATGGAGGTACGAGGAACGTTAGTTTACAACTTATAAACTCATCAGGAACAGTTGTAAAAACAATCTACGGTTTCGATTCAAGTACATAATATCATGACAGTTCGTAGACCTCTTAAACTCAATGGTACAGATCTTAAGGAGATGTCAGATTCTGACATAAGTAACATTCAATCGAGAATGATCTCTCTTTATGGTCAAAATCCATCAGTTACTCTTTCAGTCGTTTCTTCAGGAGGAAATCTTGGAGAACTTCGTGACAGAAGATTAGCTGCAGGTTCTGCTGTAAATGAAGGTGAGGCAATTGATCCAGTTTACGTAAAGACTGTAATATATTCTAGAATTAGTCAATCAGTTGATAGTTCAGCTGCAGCATATCCAGACACAGATAATATTGCTTATCCAGTTTATTTAGATGGAAGTAATAATATTAAGTCTATGACTGATTCAGATTTTTATGATACATTTGTAGAACCGGCTATTACATCTTTAACATCATCTTCAACTGGAACAGACCAAGCTGGAACATACTTTGTATCATCTTCAAGCAGTGTTTCAAACGCATCATTAGTTTCATTGATTCCGGTTTTTACTGATACAACAGCTGACGCTGAGGCATTTGCAAGTGGTCCTTTACCTGAAGATTCAGATCAACCAATCACTATAAATAACTATTACTTGCATCAAATTAATTCATCTTCTGCATCTTCAGTAAACGCGTTATCAATTGACAGTGATTATAATATTAGAGAATATAACGATTCTGACTTTGATAACATCTTACAAAGATCTGTGAGATATGCTGCATCAAATCTAGCATATAACAAAATTCGTTACTCGTACTTTACTGGAAATCAACGAGGAACAGCTATGCTAGATACTATACTAGATTCAGACAACTCTATCATTAGAGAAGGCGACGCAGGTGAGTATGATTACGCAAGACAAGAAGTTCCTGCTGGCGAATCAACAGTGTATGAAACATATTATTTGAGAATTAATAAAGAAGTGTGATATAATATAAATGGCTATTTTTAGTAATAAGATCGTGGAAGCCAAATTTCTTGATGCATCAAACACAATCATAGAAGTCTTATACCAAGATGGCGATTCCCTTATTTCCCATGCTTTAGAAATAGATCTTGAAAATCAAGACTTTCATGATCTTATGGAAGAACATACTTTAGAAGACATTGAAAAGTATACTAATTCAAAGCGAAAGAAAGCTTTAGAAAATTATCGGAAAAAGATTGATGAAGAAGTAGAATCTAAAATAAGAGATTCTGTACAATCTGACGTGCCTATGACAGTAGCTAACATTTTCGATGAGTTAATTGATAAAAGAAACGATATGAATTTCTTATTTCAATTCAAAGCTGCGGTGTTTAAGAATAAAGAAGTGATTTCTTCTAAGTCTGAAGAAACAAAAAAACAAATCCGAAAAAGTAAAGATTTATTTGAAGTAGTTGAGTTACTGAAAGATATTATGTAATGTCGAAGAATAAGATTGTCTACCTTCGTTGGGGAGATAGATACACTCAAGATCATGTTGATAGATTGTATGATCAAGTAAATAAAAACTGCTCTGTAGATTTTGACTTTATTACTATGGATGTAAGTGTAGGCCAATCTTTTGAGCAAATGCAAGCTCTACAAGAAAAGTACTACAGAGGTTGTCAAAATCCAGAATCTTCAATCACCGAAAATCATCAAGACACTTACATAAGAGAAGATGCTGGAGGCATAGCTCACTTTAGAAAATATATTATGTTTATGAGAGATGAAGAGCATAAAGATTGTACCTTTCTGTATCTTGATCTAGACACTATCATCAGAAACGATTTATCGTATTTCTTTGATTTAGAATTAAAAAAGCCTATGATTATGAGAAGTTGGCAATTTAATGAAAATATGAAATGGCAAAGATTGTATAGACTAAGATCATGCCCGTATTTCAACAGTTCAGTTTTACTTTGGAAAACTGGACAAAATAGAAAAGTATTTAATGAATTGACTAATGAGAAAAAAATTGAAGCTAACTTTTTTCATTATGGCATAAATGATAATTGGCTCTTCCATAGATTTGGACCATACGCGTATAACCGTGATTTTAAAGATTGGTTTAATTTTTTCGAAAAAGACAAAGTTATATCCGATGAAAGATATATGTCTGAAAGCACAATTATACATACGTTAGCAGGTTTAAATATGAGTGAAAAAAACAAGATATGTTTGAGCTAAATGATTCTTTAATTTCAAGTTTAAGTGAAATTGATAATTCCTTTCAACATAGAAAAAAAGATTTTTATAACTCAATTTCAACTAAAAATGCGCTGATCAATAAATGGTTAGGCGAAGAATATAGCAAATTATATCCTACAGATCTACCAGCTTGCGCTGATATTTTTGCTCCAAGTTTTTCTCAGTATGCAAAATTATACATTGAACAAATGAACCTTGACAACATCATTTTTTATGATTATGATCCTGAAGTTGTTAAGGTGAATTGGCAGTGTTTAAAGCTTGTGAAGAAAGATAGATTAATAGACCAAAAGTGTTTAGATGTAATTTTAGATACAGATTACACTCGGCGAAATCACTTAGATGTAATTATTAATTTTTCTTGTGAAAAAATGGTAGATATGAAATTCATAGTAGAAAGAGTGTATGAAGGAAAGAATCCTGTTTTTTGTTTTATTTCGACAAATAAGCACGATAGAGGAAACATAAACGTATATTCCGACTTAGCATCCTTTGAAAAATCTACTGGATTAAGCACAATAAAATATTCTGGGGAATTAAATTTTAAAAATAACAATGAAACAAAATATTTAGTGATAGGTGAAAAATAATGGAATTTAGATGTGGCCCAAAGTGGGATGAAAGAATAGTTCACTTAGAACCAAAGAAAAAAATTGGCGTTCTTATGTCATCTGGTGCTGATAGTACTACTTTATTTAAATTGTTATGGGATAACTTTCCAGATACAAAAATTAGGATATTCAACGTACAAACAAGTGATGATCCGAAGAAACCTCTCATTGAAGAAATTTTAAAAAAATTCGATGTAGATTTAGAGCTTGAGATAGTTGGAAAAACAAGATGGAACTGGCCAATGTCAGCTCATTATCCTAGACTTTGTAAAGCTTTTCAAGAAATAAGAGACAACACTGACTGTGAAGAACTATATTGCGGTAATATTTTGCCACCTCATCCACAGTGGTTCAAAAGATGGGATCCTAATCAAAAAGGAATCGCAAAACGACCTTGGTTAACAAATGACGATTTCTTAAAAAATCCATTTGAACATGTTGAAAAATACCATGTTATTGATCTCGGTAGACGGAATGGTTTTTCAGAAATATATAATACTACAATATCCTGTAACACTCATGCTACAGATCCATGCGGCGATTGTATGGGATGTTTAGAAATAGAATGGGCATATAAACAGTTAGATAAAGAAACCGGCACGACACTAGATGAAATGACTGAACATGCGATTATGAATTACGGATCTATTGGCTGGTAATATCCCCACCTCAAAAACCTCTTTAATATTATACCACATTTTCTCGAAATGTAAACCCCGAAAGTGAACTATGAACCATAATTTAATAAAAAAATATGATGAAGCTTCTGAATGGTATGAGCAAAAATACGTCGAAGGTGGATGGGAAAACAATCCATATATGAAAGATGAGTATGATGCTCACAAGTTTTGGATGGCTAATGGTGAAGTTGGCAAAATTATTTCATTAGGAGTTGGATCAGGGCAAGACATTGAGATTCTTGGAAAACCAGATCCGAAAACATTTGTTGGTTACGACATTTCTGCGGGAATGCTTGCCAACGCTCGAAAAAAATTTCCTGACTATACATTTAAACTCTTTGACTGTAAACAGGCCATTGATGATAAATGTGATATTTTAGTAAGCATGTTTGGGACTCCAAATTACATTGGACTGTCCGTGTTATTGGGTCACTACCAACGATTCAATGCTAAACACGCTTTCTTTGTTTTCTATGATGAAAATTATGATGATGGATTTGGTGAATACTATCATAAGTACACACGAGAAGAATTGAATAATCTGCTTAAACCATTTAGTCCAATTATTGAAAAGCTTAACGAAAATTATTACATAGTGAAGTGGTGATGTTACAAATAATTGTCTCAGTTTGGGGTGATATGTATGGTGATGAATATATCGATAAGCTTAAAAAAAATATCGATAAACACACTACTGTAGACTGGAACTTGCGTGTAATACGTGACCATGAAAATGGTTGGGGAGAATATAGCAAAAAGTGGTATAGAGGCGAAGGTGAGCCTAGAGTGGTCCAGGGAGAAGGCTGGATGAACGGGTATCACCATTATAATTTAGGTGGCATTCCACTATATAAAAAAATGTACCCGTGGTTCATGGATGACCATTGTTCCGAAGACGATGTGATTATGTACATGGATATTGATATGATGATTAATGGAGACTTAAAGTATTTTACTGAACTCGATTTATCTAAACCTTGGGTCCAATATGATTATGATATGCCTCAACATCTACTTATCGAAGATTATCGAAACCAAAATATAACTCCTATAAATACATCTGTCACAGTATTTAAAAAAGGCCAATTACATCCAATTACAAACTTAATTGAAAAGATGCCTGATGAAGTTTTCTTTACTTATCGAAGAGTAGATGCTTTTGTTTGGTATCAGTTTGGTGTAAATGACTTTTTTAATTTTTTACCAGTAGAAGCTGTTGATTGGTACTATAAGAATACTAATCCTATTATTAGAAATCTTGCTGGTGAACCAATTGAGTTGAAAGATGAAGCAATTATTTAACATGCTTAAAAGAAAAAAGAATAAAATCATCTGTGCAAGATGGGGCGATCTTTACACTGATAAAGATGTAAATGCTTTATACGAAAACGTTAAAAAGAACTGTTCTGTTCCATTTGACTTTGAGTGTTTCGATAAGTTTGATGAAACATGGGAAGATTTTAAGTGGAAACATTATAGAGCTTCATTAGAACCTAACTATAGATTTGATGCAGTGCAAAATGGTTATCATCGAGATGACTTTGGTGGTATGCCACACTATAGAAAGCTTACGTTATTTGATGAAGATAAAAAATTCAAAAAAGACGACACTATTCTTTATCTTGACTTAGATACAGATATTGCTGGTGATTTAGGCTATTTTTTCGAAGAATTAAATGACGATAAACCTTACCTTGTTTGGAATTATTGGTGGGAAAATAGACCAGAAGAATGGCTAAGACAATTTCATATTACAAGGTGCCCATTATTTAACAGTTCAGTTATGAG
>Ga0255768_10002354_pt1 | contig 18983 bp, 19 predicted proteins | sample 071ome_33_FD_179983 | JGI IMG/M metagenome (GOLD analysis project Ga0255768, IMG submission 179983) | Coastal salt marsh microbial communities from the Groves Creek Marsh, Skidaway Island, Georgia - 071412AT metaG (version 2) | ecosystem: Environmental > Aquatic > Marine > Intertidal zone >...
CCCTGAAGAGATACCACCTGCGACGGTTGAAGTATTACCACTTGGTTTGATGCATGTGGTTCTTGATGCATAGTTGATTCTGATCATGTCAGCAACACGTCGATTCTCTTGGTTAACAATTGATGCACCTTGTTGGAGTACGTCAGGACGGAAGGACAACTCATTCTCACACATTCCCGTCATGCTGACACCGATCAAAGCTTCTCTCTCAAGGATGTCTCTTGTTGTAAATGAGAGGTAACCTGTGCGAGTGTAGGATGCTTGAAGAGTGCCAATGAAAGCGGCAGCCTTGCAAGCTTCAAAGAATTGACCCATGGTATGATTCTTGGCCATGTTGATCTCTGTCAAGTTGCAACCTTGCCAACCTGACTCGAAAGTATAAAAGCCGTTCTTCTCATATCGATCTTTGGCTTCGAGCATATCAATCGTTATCTCATTGACAATGTCACCATTAACATCCTTGACCAGCGTTCCGATCAATCCGATCTCTGCACATGGGTTCGTCCCGTGTTCATGTGACTTGAAGAAAGCAACACCAGGTTCACCCCATTCTTTTGCAGCATGAACGATATCATTGACGATTGTTTGTTCCTCACTACCATCAAGTTTCACACCTGCTGATATGTTTGCATAAGCGCGTTCAGGATGATGCTTCCACCATTCACCTTGTTTCGCTTCAATCATCTCTTGATCGTCTTGGTCAAAGATTGCGATTGATGCAGATCGACGAACACCACCACTCAAGACCGCTTCACTCAAGTACATGACAAGGTCAAAGCAATCAATTGGATGAAATTTCTGATCACGTGAAACCATCTCTCTCATTCGCTTTCGAATCTTTTCAAGTGCAGTCTTCAAAGGTTCGTGACCTGGTGAACGGCCACCGGATGAAATAGGTGAACCTTTGGCACGAATCAACGAGTAATCAAACTCAAGTTCCTTGTCATGCTCAATGTTGTAATAGGACCCGAGGCAGTATGATGATATTTGAATCCAAGCAGCATTTGCCCACCCTTCGATTGTATCTGTCACTTGATGGATTCGTGTTGGTCGTTTTTGCCAGTGCTTTTCTGAGATGAGAGGAGGAAGTTTTTTGACATGTTGTTTGCGTATCGAGAAGCCAGTGCCACAACCTGAGAGTAAAAGCCAAAAGCACTCAGCAAAAAAGCGAGTACGATCACAGTATGAGAAAGTACAATTGAACATTCTCATGTTGTTTTTGATAATTGGATGACCTCCGAATTGCATTGATCTTTGACTTGGAAAAACTCTCTTCTCTCTCACCAGGTTGAAGGCCCAACGGATTTCATCAGAGATATCAACGAGGTTTCTTTCAAACTTTTTTAAGTGCATTTCTTCAACTCTTGAGACAGCTTCCTCCCATGTTTCACGGCCTGTCTCAGTCGGCTTTGCGTATTGTGCTGCAAAGCTCACCTTACCCAAAATTTCATTTTGCATTATTGCTCCTTTTATAACTGAGGTTCAATCAGATTATAAAAAGAACAAACGAGATTCAATCAATCTTTTGTTAAGTTCTTAACTGATGTATCAATTCTCGTGAGAGTCACTTTGATATCATCGAGCTTTTCCTCAATCTTTTCGAACCTCGATTCATTAAGTTTTGATTGCTGCTCAAGGTTGTCAACTTTCTGTTTTAGTTGACCAAACTCCTCGGCTGATTTAAGTTTGTCTTTCAAGAATGACATATAAGCCAGTGCAACACCAATGATTGAAACTAATGACGCGATTGTGCTCGGACTCATATCCATGACAACATCCTTTTGGAGAACCTTATGAATTACAATTATCTTACTAATCTTATATCAAACAAACTTCTGCTTGCAATGCTTTCCTTGCTTGTCATTGTCTCATATGCTTCGTATCAACGAGGGTTAAAACATGGATTCATTCCCAAGGAGAAGCTTTGTGAGACTGAGATTTTGAACCTTGAGACATGCAATGGAGACATGATTGAATTGCAAAAACAACATGTTGAGGATTTGGTCAAATGCAATACTGAATGCAAGATTAATACATGCAAACCAATATGCACAAAACAAACATCCAAAGCTTTGGAGAGTTACAAAAAACTCGCAAAAGAGTTGAAGTGTGGAGACATGAAATGAATGTTTTACTTATCCCCATGATGCTGATGACAACTCTCACACAAATTCAAGTAAGCCCTGAGCTCATTGTCCAAGGAACAGCAATCAAGCATAACAATGAGGACTATGTTGGTTTACCTGGTGATAAGTGGATCTTGATCAAAGGCATCGTTGAGTCAGCTGACAATGATTGCAAAGACATCATCAATGATGCAGTGCATCTCTGTCAGCACCAGCTTGAAGGTTGTCATGAAACATGCAACAACATTCCTGAGCATCAAAGAAACTTGATCAAGGTCCTCACAATGAAAGTGGAGAACCAAGACAACCAAATCAAAACACTTCAAAAGCGTTCTGACTTTTGGAAGTATGCTGCTATTATTGGAAGCTCAGTTGCTTTGTCTGCTGGCACTTACATATTGATAAAGTAAGTTACAAGCTTTAACAGAGCAAGTCCCACCATCCCACCGATCAACATCAAGCAAGCAACCTCTTCACTTTTCATGCTTTCCCTCCAACTGAGCAACCTTTAATTTCAAAGCGTTGAGATCTTCCCATATTTTAACACGGCCTTCTCTGCAATTGGATGAGCACGTCTCAAGACGAGTATCAAGTGATTCGAGTTTCTTCTCTTGCTGATCGTTGAGCTGATCAGACTTTGAGATGTCAGTCCTCAAACCGTTGATCATGTTCGATACGTACCAAATGACACCGATAATGGTGCCAAACAACCCAAGAATTTGAAACATCACATTGACATCGATTGTCATCAGGTTGCACCTCTCCAATAAATTGGAACAATATCACCGGTCACTTTAGGAACAGGAATGATCTCTGGCATTAAATAACCGTGAAGATTTCCGCTGTCTGTTGTCGGTTGTACACCATCATTGTTGATTGTCAAATATGAGAATGTACCGTCCCAATTTGATGAGAGTTTTGCTTCAGTGTATCCGCCACCCATATGAACCTCAGCATACATCAATTGAGTATCTTCATTTGTATAAGACTCAATGACAACACCGACAAGGATGGCACCTGCTGCATTGTCATGAGCAACAACAGATGACCCGCTTTTTTTAACAACCGTCCCACTTGGGATCAATGTTGAAGTTTGAAAAGTACAAAACATAAAATACTCCTTTAAATTTTATAAGCAATCATTGATTGTGATGTGCCATAACTCGCACCGATAGTTTGAGTGCTATTAGATAAGATCTTTGGCCAGACTCGTTGATTTGTCCCTGTTGACTTTACGACTGCATAAAAGTTTCTCGATGGTGAGTTATTATAACAATATGCTTTATTGCCAATTACCTCAGCAGTTCCGGCATTGCCTTGCACATATTGAAAGACTGAGTTGCCTGCTGATGATGTCCATCTTGGTGTTGAGTAGTATTCACAAAAATAATGACCTTGATCAACGAGGATTTGTCCATGAATACGTGTACCACCTCCACCATAAGTCACTCCCTCACCTCCTTGGGCAGTTGACTCAATACCTGACTCAACATTGTAGATTGTTCCACTTCTATTGTCGACATATTGAGTAATATATCCATAAGCTGTCACACCTTGAGACCCACCAAGATTCGTATTGCAAACAAAGAAATATTCTAGCAATGGATCCGGTGGAGTTGGTGAAGCACCAAACTCATATTGATTTGAAGCATTCCCCACAATTGTCTCACCTGTTGAAGGAGTATCACCCACAACACTTGACACACTCATTGTGACATCACCTGCGGAGGTTGGATCTTGTGAATTCACTGTGATTTTATTATGACTCATATCAACCCACTTTCATGATATAAAGATGGCCGTATAAAGCTTGATTTGTGCTTGTTGTTGAGTTGGCACTTGTCACAGAATTGATATTCAAATAAACAGTTGTTGATGATGCCAATGTGAACATGCAGTTTGCTTCATATGGATATTTACCACCGGAGGCAACCGAGTCATAACTTGCACCTGCTGCACCATCCATCGAAGTCCCATTATGAAAACGATATGTCATATTAGGGCTTGAGGTTGATGTGAAGTCACCGACGCAAGTGCCTCGTAAATAATACGTACCACTCGGCAGAGTTACAGACTCATACCAATCAGTCTCACCACTCAGCAGATTCAATGTTGCTGATGTGATTGAGTTGTATGGATTTGTTGAATAAAAGCAGATCTCTTCATTGGCAACCAACGTCCTTGGATAAGCATCCGAGCCACCTTCACCGATGAAGATACATTGAACTGACACGCTTGCAGTGCTCACACTCGCGAAGTTGGTGCCATTGTATTCGAGAAAAGTACCTGTTGAAGGAGTGCCAGTGACATCACTCAAGTCAGAAAGATTAACGCTCACGTTTCCGTTTGCATCAGGACTTTGATTTGCAACCGTGATTTTATTATGACTCATCAGATCACCTCCCAATTGCTTGAACCGTCACTCACAAGAGTCACAGCTTGATTCTGTACTGTCAATGTGTATGTTGTTGACCCGTCGATTGTCTCTGATAGATTACCATCGAGAGTCAACGTGTTGCCTGCTGTCTTAAGTTTCACACGAATCTCAGTGCCTGCCGTCACACCACTTAACGCGGGGAGATTGATTGTGATCGCTCCGCCTGATGTATCTGCTGAGTAATGAGTTGAGGCAGCTCCAGAGACTGGTGATGATGCTGAAGTGATTGCTGTGTATGTGAATCCACCTCCTCCACTTGCTTGATCAACCCAATCAAGATTTCCGCTTCCATCAGTTTTCAAAACTTGATCAGCAGTGCCGTCAGTGTTTGGGAATGTCAGAGTATATGTTGCCGCAGCTGAATGAGGAGGACCCTTGAGTGTGATGCCGTGACTGTTCTGTTCACAGTTCAAAACAATCTGACCACTTCCCCCGGTTGCATTACCTTTGATTTTGACTTGACCTGAACCATCAGGAGCAATCTCAATGTCTCCATTTGAAACACTGACAATGTCTTGACCATTAACATCGAGATTACCACCTAGTTGAGGAGTTGTATCATCGACAATGTTGGTTGCAAGATCATCGTTGAAGGATGAAAGATTGATTGCACTCAAGGCAGTTGATACAGCTTGATTCGATCCATTACCAAGGAAGATTTTATTGCTGTCAAGATTTGGGGTTGCATTTGTACGACCTGCACCACCGATCTTGTAAACTCCACTGTTACCAACGGCATCCACTTTGACAACACGTCCAATGTTTTGAATGAGGTTTGACTCTCCTGCTGGTGCAGAATTTGCCAAGGCTCCTGCTGTGGTTGCACTTACAAACAGAGTGTCACCAACTGCAAACGATCCCGTGTTGATTCCTTCAAGGTTACCAAATGTCACGATCTGCACTTCAGCATTGAGAGAAGCCGCAGCATAACAAACACCAAAGGCCGGCATTGTTGACGAGCTGTTTGCTTGTGCTTTGTCAACTGTCGGAACACCACCCGAGACACCTGCAATGTAAACAACATCACCCTTGCTCAAGGCAACATTTGCTTTTGCTTTGAATCTCACAGCACCATTAAGATCTCCATGAGTTGTCACAAAACGATTTGTTTCACTTCCGATTGTGCGAGTCTGATCACCATCAGCAAGAAGGTCTCCACCCAAAGTGATTTGAGCTGTTGAGATGTTTGTGGTTGTGGTTGCACCTTGATCAGTAACTTGTTGAAGAGTTCCGACAGATCCACCTGCAGCCGCTTGAGCTTCCCATTGTGAGTTCGTGTTTGAGTATGTCAGCACATATCCGTCGATGCCTGCGCCTGCTGTGTAACTTACATCACTGAGATCATTCGCAGTTGCTGCCGCAATTCGTGCGTCAGCTCTTGCATTCGTGAAGTATTGATTGCTTGATCCTTCTGAGATGTCATCCGTGTCTTTGGTTGCAAGCTGAGTATCAAAACGAGCGTTGGTATAATAAAGATTGCTTGCACCTTCTGAGATGTCATCAGTGTCTTTGGTTGCAAGCTGTGTATCAAAACGAGCGTTAGTATAGTAAAGGTTGCTTGAACCTTCAGCAACATCATCAGTGTCAAGGACAACAGCACCAGTCTGAGTGTTCACACTTGTGACGGCTCCTGAAGTCTCGGCTTGAGCTTCCCAATTGCCTGACGTATTGTTGTACTTCATCACATAGCCGTCAATGCCTGCGCCTGCTGTGTAACTTACATCACTCAAATCGTTTGCATCAGCTGCCGCGATACGTGCATCAGCTCTCGCGTTTGTGTAATATAAATTACTTGATCCTTCAGTGAGGTTGTCAGTTGTCTTGGTTCCGAGCTGAGTATCAAAACGAGCATTCGTATAATAAAGATTGCTTGATCCTTCAGTGAGGTTGTCAGTTGTCTTGGTTCCAAGCTGTGTGTCAAAACGAGCATTCGTATAATAAAGATTGCTTGATCCTTCAGAGATGTCATCAGTGTCAAGGACAACGGCACCGGTCTGAGTGTTCACACTTGTCACACCACCAGGGGCAGCCGCTTGAGCTTCCCACTGAGAATTTGTGTTTGAGTATGTTAGCACATAGCCGTCGATGCCTGCGCCTGCTGTATAACTTACATCGTTTAAATCGTTTGCATCAGCTGCCGCAATTCGTGCGTCAGCTCTTGCATTCGTAAAATATTGATTGCTTGATCCTTCTGAGATGTCATCAGAGTCAAGCACAACAACACCAGTCTGAGTGTTGACGGATGCCACTGCGTCAGTATTGTCGATCACGTCAAACATTGCTGATGTGATTGGTGAGCTTGCATCTTGATTGAATACAATGTGATCACCAACATTCAAGGTCACACCTGCCAAAGTACCTGCAACCGATACAATGTAGAAGTCACCTTTCTTTGCTGAGGTCAACACAGGATTGTTTGTCGCTGCGTCGTATGATCCTTTATAAGTCAAGCCACCTGTGACGGCTCCACCTGTACCGCGAAATGATTCAAATTTTATTGCCATGATTAACCTCGATTAAATCCACAGTAAATCACAAATGAGTCTGCTGAGTCAGCTTTCTTATATGCGATGCTTGTGATGTTGGAAGTTGCAAGAGCTTGACTATCAACTGAGTAAGATGACAGCAATGGGATGACTCCGTCAGTGTTGGTCACACCATCACCAGCACCAGCAGCCGCACGAAGCTTTACATAAGACACGCTTGATGTGTTGGATGATACGGCTCCAAGATAAGCGAACTTAAGAGAAGCATCGATCTGAGTGCCTGTGGTCGGATCGTAAAAGTCACTTGATGTCAATGAATGCCAATCAGTATCACTGACACCACTTGCGTTGTATGCACCAATGATCTGACCTGCTGAGATTGGATTTTGAACTGATAATTTACTGCTCATTTGTTTTATTCTCTTTCTTTTTTGCTGCGACATTTGCACCAGCGTAAACAAGATACAAAGTGTCAATTAGTCCGAGGACCTCAGTTGATGCCTTGTTGAATGCTGACAAAGTGCACACTGCTGTCAATGTTACAAGAAACATGAAAGACTTTCGTCCTCCAAAAGTTTTTATAAGTTTATTCATCATAGTCTCCACTTGCCAATCTGTAAATGTGAGCAACATCAAAAACACTTCTCTGACGCTTGATCACTCCTTCTCTCCATTCACCGTCGGGACCTTCACCCTTGGCATTCCCTTCGATGGTGTCAAAGTTGCCGTCTTCATCAGGTACACTCAAAGCGATGGTGATGTGATTGCCATATGCAGGAGACTTCTCCTTTGATGTATACACAACAACGATGTCACCAATTGCAATCTCTTCAACCTTTCGAGCAGTGCCACCCCAATTATTCCAAAGACGATAACACGAGGGAAAGATCTTTTGACGAATGCTGAAGGTTGCTTGTGTATAACACCAGGCAGCGAAAGCACCACACCACGCGAATTGACCATTGCGTGTGTAGTCTTCCTCCCAACTCCAACCAATACCATCCATCGATTTAATGTATAGATTGATTCGAGATGAGTCACCACCAAGACCAGGTTCTGTCACATTCATATCCCATTCAGACTCTGCACGATCAATCACTTGTTTCACGTGTTCATTGGGTTGCAACGTTGTCTCGAATGATCTTGACGCATACTTCATAGGACTGAGGTCAAGTTGTAAGTGACTTACGTCACGCTTCAAGCGTCGGACTTTGTCCTCAAGTTGAGAGACTTGTTTTGTTAAATCTGCTTTTGTAAGTTTCATCAAGCATACTCCTGTGCATCATCTGAAGATCCGAGCACACCTGCAGCACTTGCAAGATAAGCGTCTTGCTTGTGGTCTGCTGATGCACTTGTGTAAACTGTGGGTTCAAGTGTTCCGAGGGTTGACACACCATGAGCAGCAGTGAATGTCACTGTTGATCCTGCAATTGATTGGATGGTCAAACCTGTGATTGCATTGTCCTCATCCCCAAATGGAAGGAAGTCAACCACGTCACCAGCCGCAAAGAAGGCTGTGTCATCATCACTGAATGTATTTGTTGAGACTGTGAGTGTTGTGGTTGTTGGGCTTGCTGTAACTTTCATTGTTGAGTTCCAATTGACAACGACGATTCCAGTCTTGATGATTTCAAGATCACAACCTTCACTCATTAGCTCTTGACTGATTGATCTGACCATACCGATCTCATTAGTGACTCCATAGGAATCATCAAATGATTTCAAGTGAGGAGATGTGACTTTAACATATGAACCAACTTCAAGAAAGATTGATTTACCTGTGCCAATGGAACCCGTCCAAAGCCTCATTGGATTGCTCATAATATTAAAGATTCGAGATGCAACCGGCAGAAAATAATTGTATGGGTCCCCTGTTCCTTCTCCAATGTCTTCTGTCTGCACTCCATAGAGCTCAATGCTGATCTTGCTTTTTTCTCCACCGTAACGATTGATGGCCTCTTGATTATTAAATATTATAGTATTTAAAAACTCATTGTTGTCATTGTTCCAATTGTATTCGACTGCAACCTGAGTGACAATATCTTCATAGATGCTCCATGTTGGTGGAGGATCTGCCAAGAAATCACCTGCTGAAATGATTTGACTGACAAGGTCTTCTGTCTCAGTTCCAATTGGTTGGAGTGTAATCTTTGGAATACCTGCTGAAGATCGTTTCATAATAAGAATACATCCTAGCATTCTTAACAATGAATCAAAGAAATCTCTTGGGTCAAAATCATCAACTGAGAATCCACGTTGCAAAGCTGCGACAGTTGCAGAACCATTCCTCAAGAATGAATCAACATCAATATTGTCTTGATGAATTGAAAGCCCAACACCTAAATCATCATATGAGCCGTTGTTTCCACCTCCACCACTTTGGAGAAGTTTCAACATGAATTCACCTGGTGTCACATAAAAGGATAATAAACCTCTTTTGACAACTGTTCTCTCTTCGCTTCCCCAATCACCGAAATGACCATTCAAAGCATTCTCTCTATTACTTGACAAATGAATCAAGTATCCAACATTCACAGAATCAAAAGCAACTTGACTCTGATGAGTTGCCTCAAAAGTAAGAACCTTTTGCCGTTCCTCATAATAATCAAATGTCTCAACTTCGATACCGAAAGTAACACCAGCAGTGAACGAACTAGGAAGCCCAAGGGAATCCTCAACCAAAATGAATCTTTCATTTGCTTGCTTGTATGCTTTGGCAATTTTAACAGGGATTGAGGTTGATGTTGTTTTGCCTTCAGGTAACTCAACAACCTTGACCAAGCTTGACTCACCTGCATAGTTGGGCTTTGATCCATCCATCCAATAATCTAGAGGATAAAACACACGTCTTTCATTGCTCAATCTTCCTCTGATTTCAATCTCTTCACTAGGCCAATAAGCATAATCATATTTGGGAGATGTGACCGGCCACATTGATGAGTACCATAAATGGACTTGACCTTCATGACCGGGTCTCTGATCTGCTAATGATGAGGCAATCAAAAACTGATTGTTAATTCTGATTAAGTGATTTGCTCCATCAATACCCGTGTGAGAGGATGGACCATCAGAATCCAAAATTTCATTGATGACATCCGGCCATCTCTTCACCTCGTTTGATCCCAATTGATAACGCTTGATTTCCCCTCTTGGTTTTATCCGCCATCTTCCATCTCCCGCAACAATCGCGGCTAGTTGTGGATATTGTGCAGAACCTGGTATCGAATGATCAACATCAATGTATTGAACATTTGAAGAGAAACCATATGCAATAGGATAAAGTACAGCGTCCTCATGTTGAAGCAAAGGGAATCGAGGGTGGAACATTGTGACATTGTCTTCTGTTCCATTGGGGAGATCCTTATCAAAAACATCAGCCAAAGAGATGCCATTCGTGATCTGACATCTTGAGACTGTTGGAGATTGGACAGTCACATCCCATATTTTAAAAGCAAATCGACGGTTCCAAGCAGAACCATATTCAAAAACATTTGAGTTGATGTTGCTATAATAATGATAATTTTGAAGTAAGAAGGTTGATCCTTCTTTTGAGTCTGTCAGCTTTGTGTCTAGTAAAGCAGTCAAAGGAATCACACTCAAAGATACTGTGTCACCATTCTCAACATAAGGAGAAGACTCAATGAATCCGTTTATTATACATGAATAGTCACCAACATTACCGTCTGAATCTTGAGAAGCAACAAACAGTTTGCAACGTCGACCTCTAAAGATTGTGATCTTATCCTCAACAATGGGGACGCTTGTTCCTTGAAGACTCAAAACATGTGATTGATATGGAGTGTCTGCAATAGCTCTCTCTGATATTGTCATTGATGCTGATGTGAAAGCGGAAACTTTGAAGGTCTCTGAACCTATGTGCATCAGTGCAGGAGCTGTGATGGATGTGAGATCTTTGTCAATGTTAATTGTTTGAGGTAATGAATCAAAAGTGATGCTTTCTTCAAGGTTCGCTCTGTTCACACCTTCCGATCTTTTACCAACACGACCAAACACAATGCCGGGATCTGAGCTTAAACCATCCTTAAGAATACTTAATTCAATTGATAAGGCTGAATACTGAGCAACCCCACCGCTTGGATCAATCTCACTGTTAAAGGCTCCAACTGCAACAATCGCCTCTATGTCAGTATATGGGAAACCTGTTGTCAAATTTGCATTTAAATTTGTTGATGCTGGTGGATTGATTGAATGATATCGATACTCAAGGCCAGCAATCTCAAGAGCAAATACGCGTCTCCCTTGATCCAATGTGATGCTCATGGTGTCTCCTCTGCTTGATAAATATCTACAACGGTGACAGACATCACCTTGCAATCTTCACAACTAACATTGATTTGAACAAGCTCACCTCTGACTTGATATGTGCTCACTGTATTAGGAATATACAACGGCCTTGGTGGGACTGGTGTTGTGTTAGTTGGTGCACTTGTGGGAATTATTATTCCAGTATCAACATATTGAGCAGGAATGAAATTGGCTGCTGAGGAATTTGTTGCAGGTTGAGCTGCTAATTGTAAGGAGTTAGACTTATCAAACCTTATCCCATAATCAGCATAACCAACATCCGAATATCCGGAACCACTATCATTCAAAGCTTTGATTTCAATCTCAATCACAGGATCAAAGTCAACTCCGTCCCCTGTGGATCCTGGTACATATGCAATAATTAAATTAAGCCATTGGGATATCTGAGTAGTTTTATAAAAAAGCTTGAAACTCTCAGTTGCTCCTTTGGAGATATTTCCATCAGGTCCCAACTTCCCCCCATTATAAAAACTTATATTTGAATTATATGCTGATCTACTAAAGATATAATTTGCATGACCCAAAAACTTGACATGACTCAATTGAGCAAGTGAGGAGCACATTGTTGACATTGTGACACCAAAAAGTTTTGATCCGTTATTACATGCTTGCTTGCTTGGAATCTGATTGTATGTTGTAGGAATAAGCATCAAACCCCCATTAGTGTGAAACCGATAATATTGCCGTCATTGCCTGCGTCAACTGTTGGATAAAGAGTTGTTGGATTGTTGTATCCGTCAGCTGTTGGAGATGCACTTACAAGAGCTTTGGCATTGTCATCACTATACTCAATTGAAGCGAGATAGTAAGGAGCATCAACATCACCTCGCTCGGACCTTGTTGCATTATCAACGTCTAATGTGACAATTGTCCATCCAACTGTCTGAGCTGTTCTTGTTATTTCAATTCGATTCCCAAAAAAGTCAAAACTAATACTTCCGATTGTTCTGATATGAGCCTCGATCTTTCTGCCTTGTAACTCTTCGAATCCTGTTGGAATCAAAGGATAAGATGCAAACAGCCCAATCAAACCAACTCCAACATATATTTCGCTTGCGGCTGCAACACTGAGAGATGATCCTGAAGAAGCTGAATAAATACCGGACCAAGTCAAATATGATCTCATTCGTTGTCTGACTATCTCAATATTATCAATCATGTGGTGACCAAAACGAGAGGACAATGATTGATTGACGCCTGTTCTTGTTGTCCCCATTGGGTAAAAGTCCTCTGTAACATCATATTGATATTGAGCACCTGCTGACAAAGGACTGGTCAAAGGCTTCCAACTTGCCATGACAGAGTAAATCTCCACCTCTGCCGTTGTGCTGTCTCCCTCCACTTCCATGGTGAGAGTTGCATAATATTGATTTGAGGATGGCATTGTGATCGAAATAGTATCATTCACAATACCGTTTGTGGTTGTTGGCAAATTGATTGTTGTTGATGCTGTTGTGCCATCAACATCCAAAATAAATTTTGCATTGCAATTCGTGGATGATCCATGCAATCGATAATTGACAACACATTCAAGTTGATTGTGTTGGAGGGATGCAAGAGGGATTCTCCATTCACACATCTCAGTCAATGAGGAACTATCTTGATTAAAGGATCTGTCACCATAAGCCTGAGATAAAACATTTGAACAATGACCACGACCAAAACAATAATTGATTGCATTCGCCATTCTCTCAGGAGTCTCAAAAGTGACTTGTCTTGAAGCGACCACTGAAGAAGGATCTGCCAAGATTGTTGTTGAATTATAGCTATTACTCATTCAAGTGCTCAATTCTCATGCCAACCGGGACACGTCTCCTCATGTTATTAGGGAATATCAAATCAAATTGATTGCTCACCATCGATCCACGAATGCGACCTTCAAAGCCGTTCCTTGAACTTGTATAAACTAAGTCATGAGCAGGTTGACCACTGTTGACATCAGCAGTGATCAAAGATCTTCTTGAGTCTCCCCATACTTGATAGAAGTTGACGCGCTCACCTTGTGAGCACAATGGGACAAAGTTGTGGATGAAGTGCTGGTATAGATCTATCTGATCAAGCCGAGCATCCAAGTCAAAGTCCAAGACAGAATCACGATAAGTACCAATATAGTTTGAGGTGTATCCACCGCCAATCCTCCTTCTTGATTGAGCGACATTCTCAACATTGAGATGATGTCTTTGATAAGGTCTCGACGGTACAAGAACACCGGAACATGGATGAGTGGCAGTCAAGACAGTGTATGAGTTGACTGTTGTGGTTGACTCTTCACCTGTGAATCCAAGGAAGTTCCTCAATGTTTTATCTGTGGCATTCCAAAACCAAGTTGACAAAGCCAAAGATGAGTTGACAACGTGACCGTCATCATTGATGTACCATCGAGAATCACCACTGACAGCAGCAACGTCAGCAGCTTCCAAAGAGTTGGAGCCGTCATCAACGTCAGCATTCCCACGAGCACGACAAGCAACAACAAGGTCTTGAGCTCCACCGGTAAAGTTGAATAAGAATGTGTTTGATCCTCCTGACGTTTGCTCAATCTCATAAGAGAAGGATACAATCTCACCTCTCAACCACTCGGAAGGAGCTGTCACTAGGTTGGTCAGCTTTGGACCAAGGACCGATCCACCAGCATTCGAGTTGATGAAGGTTGTACCAATGCCAAAGACATCAGTGACACCGTCGAGAGTTGATGATGAATTAAATCGAATCCTGAATACTCCATCAGATGAAATCTCAAGCTTGTCATTCTCATCGATGCCGACATGCCAATCAGTTCCAAAGTTGGAGGATGCCAAACAGAAAGCAGGCAAGTCTTTGCCTGTGGCCATGCCTCGTCCGTTGAGCATTGAGATCATATCTTCATAGTTTGACAACCAATTGACATCGATTGCCGTTGCTCCTCTTGTGCCTGCTCTCGTTGGAAAGCTCGACATGTCAAGACCTGTCAAGAGTGCGAAGTTGGGAGATGGTGATGGATTCATGACATTCTCCTTGCGCCACGTCGATTCCTCGACATGACTTTTGTGATTCGATCAGCAAGAGCTTCCTCGGCTGCTCGTTTTGTATCATACACAACAGCACCGGAAAAGTTAATATTAAAGACTTGAGTTGAGCTTGTGGCTTCTTCTCTCTGAGGAGCTTGACCAACTGTTTGAGGTGATCCACTTGGAGACACACCACCACCTCCACCAACGGCAACACCACCACCACCACCTCCACCCATTGCAGATCCTGCAAGACCTGCGGCAGTTGCGGCAGCTGTGAAGATACCTGCTGCTTTGAAGAAACCTGCTGCGGCTGGTGCTGTGATTGGATTTGCTAAAGCTGCAAAACCTTTGGCTGTGTTCATCAGTGCTTCAACTGCGGCTTGTTGTGACAAGGCCATGAGCAAAGCACCAACTGACTCCTTGAAGGATTCACCAAAGAACAAGGCACCAACGGCAGCCTCAGCAAAGCCACGTCCCATTTGACCAAAGAAACCTTGAACTGATTTCATGGCCTGTCTTGATTCATTTGTGATCAAGCTCAATCTCTCGATTCCATGTCTTCTCTGAAGTTCTGTGATTTGTTCCTGGTTGCCTTGAGCCTGTTGTAATTGTTGATCATAGTTGAATTGTAAAAGTGCAAGCTCTCTCTCAAGATCATTCTCAGTCTGCTCAATGTTGAAGCGTCTTGTTTCGAGTGCAAACGCTTGACGCTTTTGAGCTTCCTCTTGCTCTATTCTTGTTTTCTTTGCTTCCTCTTGTTTGGTGATTGCATTGAGCTGATTGTAATATGTGAGGACTGCAATCTGTTGTTGTCTTTGATTGTCTTTGGCCAGCTTCAAAGAGACATTGTATTGATGAGTAATCAGCTCAATTTGTTTTTGTACCGAGTCCTCTTGGCTTTGAATCTTCAATTGTTCAATCCTTGCCTCTTCAGCAAAGATCCTTGTTGCTTCTTGCTCTCTCCTTTGAGCATCCGCTTTCTCTCTGTCTCTTCGTCTTTGAGCTGCTTCCATGCTTCTTCTTGCACGTTCTTGTCTTTTCTTTTCAGCTTCCTTCTCAATCTTTTCAATCTTCTTGATTGTTTGCTGATTGACAAGTGCTCTCTGATCAAGTGCTTGGATCTCTGCCTCAATCGCTTTGTTTTGTGCTTGAAGTGCTTTTTGATTCTCTTCGTTTTCTTTGGCATATATCAAAGCCAGTTGAGCACGTCTCTCAATCTCAATCTTTGCAAGTTGAGCAGCTTCTTCAGATAGTTTGTTTTCATGCTCGATGATCTTGAGTGACTTAAGTCTCTCAATGTTCTCTTTGACCTTAGCAGAAAGGAACTCAGCAGAACTCTCTTCAAGTTCTTTGTATTTCTTGGCTTGCTCCTCAAGATCTTTTGATACTTGCTTTTGTAAAGGTTCTAAAACCTTGAGTTGTTTTTCAACTTCCTTTTGAGCCTTATTAAAAGCTTTCTGAGCTTCATCTTGTTTGTTTGCCAGGTTGATGACTTCACGTGCATTCTGAGCAGTGATCTCAATATTCTCACCTCTTGCTTTTTTAAGTTCTTGCTCAGCTTCAAACTGTCTTTGAAAAGCTTTGGTCAACTTCTCTTGTGCAAACTGTAATTTCTCTTTTGCAAACTGTGACTCAAGAATCCCAAGTGATAACTTTTGGAGTTCGTCTCCAAGTGGTAAAACACCTTTTTCACTCAAGGCTTCAAGCTTGCTTTGCAAGTCACCAGCAGCAGCAGCCATCGCGCTTGCATTTTCTTCGGCTTCTTGAGCTGCACCGCTGATCAACTTGAATGTTTCATAGAGTGCAAAACCTGCCGTTGCAACCATCCCAATGGGACCAAGCAAGGCAGTGAATCCCATAATACCACTTTGAGAAGCTTGTCCTATACTTCCCTTGAGATCACCAAAGGCATCGACAAGACCAAAGACGGATTCACCAATTGACCCCAAACCTTCACCAAGCTTCTCATTGCTTGACCCCATATTTTCAGCAAGCTTTTTTCCTGCCTCTCCAATGGAGCCAAGACCATCACGAATATCTTTGGTCCCTGTCAGCTCGACATCAATCTCTATTGTGCCACCATTAGCCATATGAAGCCTCCTTCATGCTTTGCTCGTGTTGACGTGCAATCATTTGGTTGTGATTATATTCTATTATCTCAAGACTTTCAATGATTGCACAAGTAGGATAAGGATATATATCCTCCATCTTGATCAATCCCGTCTTGATTCTGTTGTAGTTTGTAATGAGTGAAGCAACCCGGTTCATGTCTGCAATGGGACAAGATCTGATCTTCAAATCAGAGTATGCTTCTCCTGAGTTCGGTGCGATTCGATAAGCCGGCATAAACAATCCAAGCTCATCCTTTTGAGCTTGTGGAAGTCCTTGCTGAAATGATCCTCCACAATTCCCACGCTTTCGCCTCAGTCCTTTATCCTTCCTACACTGTGAGCAATCCCAACCTCTCCCTTTGCTAAAAGGTATCCATATGGAAGAGGCGAGAGCTATTTTCCCTCGTCACCCACAAGAGACGCTCGTTGGATATGCAAAACCAATTCTGTGATTGTTGTCACTCGCATTCCATCAGGACGAATCTGTTGAATCATTTCGATTGTACCTGGTTGACCATCGATTGACACAAGGCTTTCACGAATCATTTCAAGATACACTCTTGAGATGTATGCTTCATAATCAGCAAAAGCTTCACGCTCATCAATTGGAAGCTTGTGATGCCATCTTGCTTTCTCTCTTGGATCGTTCGGAGCCTCAACCCACAGCAAGCGACCGAGCTCACTGCGAGAATAGGCACCGGCACGAATCTCGGCTTGTTCTCTCTCAGCAGGACCCAAAGGTCTGAGAGTGAAAACAGTTGCCTTCTCTCCTACATCTTCAAGCACACTCATATCACCAGTGCTCAAGTATTGAGTACGTTGATCATCTGTGCAAGTCACTGATATGTCAGCAGTGACAACCACGTCAAAAGTTGTATTTGTCGATGTAAGAAAGTTAATGGCCATATTAAAGTCCTAGTGAGATTCTGAATGGTGAACATCCTGCATTTGACTCATAAGCCGATCCACCATCAACATCACCAGCATAGCGAGATTGATTATATACGAGAGTCTGACGAACGATGTCATTACCACTCACATCATATTTTGACGGATCATCTGCAAGCTGAGCAGCAGGAATCATGATTGCACAACCTTCGCCATCAGCTGAAGGTCCTGTCCCTACTAACACCTGACGAACAGTTCTATTGAAATAATCATTTGCAATTGTTGTATTTACTGTTGACAAGGTCAAAGTCAATTCAACATTCAAGTCAGTGATTTCCATGTCAGACATTGCAAGGATTGACTCTGAGTGTCCCAATGGTGTGAGTGTATTTGTCACAGTCAAAGAGAAGTCCTCACAATCAACAGCGATTCGTCCGAGTGCGTCAGCACTTGTTGCATTTGTCAATGAGGAAGGTGATGCACTTGAGATCACAACATAAGAGTTTCTGAAGAAAGGTGGAGCACCTGCGTTATATGTTGGCTCAATTGGTCCCACTGCACTCGCATGATCATCTTGAATAAGTGCTGCTTGATAAGTGAAGTCTCCCATTAAGCGACCATTATCAAGACTGATTGCAAGGCTCTCAAGTACACATCCATAAGCGTATGATCTGAAGTTCACACCATCAACACGGAAAGTCAATGAGTGATTTCTTGTACCTGTCTGAGTACGTGATCCGGGGTACCATGTTTGAGTCCCTCTCAATGTTGGTGTACCTGTGAATCCTGCTGAGAAAGCTGGTGAGACTGTGATGTCTGTACCACTCACCTCAGTGATTGCAGAGTATTCAACAGCACCGTTGATGATGCTTGATAATAAAGTTCCAACATCTGCCGCACTGAATCCAGCACCTGCAAAGTTGTTGACATCTGTCACGCTTGAAGCTGTGACTGAAGCAACTGCACCAATCTGAGTCTTGAATCCTGCACCCAATAAATAACCGAGATAGTTTGCAGAGTAATCGCTTGGAGTGCTTCCGATTGTTGTCAGATCAACTCTCAAGTTGACTTGTCCAGTTCTACGACGCACACGATTTCCACCGCTCCAAACAGTGTCCGGCTCTGGTGGTACAAGATACGAACCATCTCTTGCATCATTTCTCTCACTTGCCACAACGTCACCATAAATCAGAATAGGTTCACGTTCGCAAGGAATCGAGGTGTATGTGTATCCTGAGTTATCAGGTAGATTTGTTGATGCTGACAATGAACCAAAGGAAGATTCAACTGCAACGCTTAAGCTTCTATGTGTAACACTCATTTAAGCCTCCAAATATAAAAGATCAAAAGGAACAACAAGCAAGTGACCAAGGATCTCACCAACGTCATCAGTGATCAACTCTGCTCTTGATTGCAATGGTATCACCGAGATGATCCCTGTTGTATTAAATTCATATTGAGGACCCTTGATTGTATCAATCAATTTGCCGGCATCCTCATTCATCATGCGGATCTTGAAGCCTTCCTCTTTGGGTATGGCATATCTCACATGGATCTCGATGGTGACACGCTTGCGACCACTGAGGCCGGCACTGCCGTCATCCATTGCGAGAGATACG
>Ga0255768_10002355_pt1 | contig 18981 bp, 32 predicted proteins | sample 071ome_33_FD_179983 | JGI IMG/M metagenome (GOLD analysis project Ga0255768, IMG submission 179983) | Coastal salt marsh microbial communities from the Groves Creek Marsh, Skidaway Island, Georgia - 071412AT metaG (version 2) | ecosystem: Environmental > Aquatic > Marine > Intertidal zone >...
TATCTTGTGGGTCCATAAGCAATGAAAAAGTACTAGATGCTTGTGATAACAAGTGCATTGTAGGAACTGCTTCAAAAACATATCGTTCTAATTGTGTCTCATCAAAATCTTTGATACCAACTCTTTCATAATATTCTTTTACATCTTTAATTAAACTCTTATATCTCTTCTTAATTTTTGTACCATTAAATGCAAGTGAACCTGCAGAACCACTAAAGAAACTTCTTAACTCTTCCATTTGTGCAGTAAAGTTTGCTTGTTGTCTTGTGATTTCATCAATATCAAATTTAAGATTTGGATTTTGTTTTATAAGACTTTCAGCAATCTCTAAGTTTGCTGCATTAACAACTTCATCTAACTGTGTTTGTCCTGGAGAACCTAATGCTTCACGCATAATACTTCCTCTAGTCTTAGGGTCAACAAAAGCTATCTTCATCATGTTGTCTATATTCTTGACACTTTCATCTAATTGTGTCCACATAACTACAGTTTCAGGTCTTAATTGAAATGCTCTTTGCATGTGTTTAGGTAAAGCCATTCTTAATTGTGAACCTAATCCTAATAAACCTCTTGTTTGATAATTAGCTACACCTTTTAGTTCTGAACCTAAAGCTGCAAGTTTTCTAAATGGTGCTACATCAGTTGCTTTACCTGTAATAACTTTATTCATATAGTTAAAGAACTCACCATAAGCAGTAGGTTTATAAGGTAATGCATCTAATCCTACATTTCTATTACCTTTAGTTAGTTCTCTAACTCTATCTAATTCAATCTTTCTACCTTCAGGTACATATTCTTTTATAACATTAAAAATGTCATCGTAATTTTGGTCAGTTAATCTTCCACCTTTAGCTACTGTATCTAATACAGTCCACACATGCAATGGGTCATCTACTTCTGTAAGTACTTGTAATACTGATACAGGCAATCTATCAAATTCTTTTATGTCTCGTAAGAATGCAAGTCCTTCATCTCCTTGTAAGTTTGCTATTGCTTTTGCAAAATCTTTACCCCATTGAGAATTTTTGACATCATCAACAGTTTTTCCATAATATAAAGCTCTATTTTCTTTACCTGTTTTACCTGGTAAAAATCCTTTCCAAAAGTTTATATTTTTTAAAGCAGGTGCGGTTGACCTAATTGCTTTTTGATTTGCATTTAATAAACCTCTCATAGCTGTTTTGACACCTGCACCATACATTAAAGCTAAGTTCATAGGGTCAGCAGCTACACGAAAGACACCATCAATAACACCTGATATAACACTGTATCCTGTACTTCCAGGATTAGTTACTGTTGCAGCAATTATTCTTCCAGGAGATATATTTATTTTTTCTCCACGCCTAGTTGTATATTTAAATCTATCTTCTGCTTGGTCAAATGCATTTGTAATATCTCTACCATAAACTGCTTTAGCTTTGTTATAAGCTACTTGTTGACTGTTACCTGCACGAATAGCATTTAAATATTCTTGTGTCTCTTTTAGATTTACAGAGTTAGGCATAAATCCAGTACCTAAGTTTATAGGATTACCTTTATTTTTTTCTTGTATATATCTTGTAAGTTCTGTTGGTCCATAAGCATCTCTTGCTTCTCTATATTTATCTCCTGCTTTATCACCAAGAACAGCATTTAATATTCCTTGTGTAACTGCACCGCCACCTTCACCTTTATCACCAATAAAAATTTCAGGTACTCCTGCAAGAGTTGCCAATGCAACTGTTCCAGGAACTGATTTACCTGTAGCTTGTGCTGCTACTACTGCTGATTTAAAACCTCTTGATACTGGTTGAAATAAACTGTCTAAAGCTAACATACCAACTTGAAATGCTCTTTTAACAGGTCCCACTTGTGTAACAGGTTTAAGATTGTAAGTATTTTGTTTTGCTAATAGTTCTTGTGTTTTCAATGCAGTTTGAAATGCATTGCTATCTCCTGCACCAGTTCCTGCCATTGCTTGATATGCATTCATTCTGAATGGCACATTAGGATATGTATTACCTAATTCACTAAAGTTTCTAGCCATCTCTTGGCCTTTAGGTGTTTGTGCAATTCTTTGACCTTGTTTATAAGAATTAACTTTATTTAATGTCTCCGCTGCGATAGCTTCGGATATATGAGAAGCCGAAAAATTAAAAGGCGAGAACCTCATTATACAGTCTCTGTGTCAGCTTTTTGCTCAATTATTGGTTCTACTCTTGGTGCAGCATAAGCATCAGGAGTTAAGTACTCGGCAATTATAGGGTCATTAAATTGTTCCATTAATCCCATCCAATAGCTTTCTACATCTAATTTAGGTTTTGCAGGTACATTTGCACCTGATGTTGCTAACCCTTGTGCTACATCTACACTTTGAAATCTAGTTGGTGCTCCTAATTTTATAGGCCTGCCCATAGTTGCAGCTACATTCTGTTGCACTGCTTCAGCTTCAGGTCCACTTGTCTCTGCACTTAAACCTGGTGTAAGTACTGTATTAATAAATTCACTTTGCCCTGTTGGGTCACCTTTTTTTCTAGGTACATACAAGTCTGCTGTTGCAGGGTCTATTTTTAAATCTTGTGCTTCTTTTGCTATTTTTGCACCTGCTGATTTACGAACCATACTTATCATCCTCTTCATTTAAAAATCCAGTAATACTAGATATAAATTGTAAAAAATCTTGCTTTTGTTGTTCATCTCTCATTGCCAAACTTATTTTTACAAATACTCCAGGCATTGGTCCAGGCATGTGATATTCATATACGATTGGAAAAAAATTTTCTTCTGTATCCATATCGAAGATTTCGGTTTCTCTTGCGTAATTGAAATCCCAATCTTCTTGGTTAATCATGTCAATAAAAGCTGCGTTTGTTTCAGCCATTGGGTCAAATTCGTTAGCCAACTTGTCCACCTCCTCGTTGAGCTGCTACTTGTGCTAAAACTTGTTGTAATCCTGGAGGAGGTCCTTGTGGTCCTTGTGGTCCTTGTGCAATGGCCTCTTCTTCAGGTGTCATTTCATCACCTTCAGGAGTATAGAACTTTTCTAAAATTTTATTAATGTTTTGAGGATTTTTCTTTATTTCAATAGCAGCCATAGTTGCTTTAGGATTACCTTGTGCAGCTTGTGCCATAAGACTTTCAAATAAAACATTCTCTGCTCTTTCAGAATTTATTCTATGTTGTATTTGAGATATGTTATCTAATCCATCCATATTCTCTTGTAGTGTTTGTGTATCGATAATACCTTGTTGCTTTAACTGCAATCCAGTAATAATCTTTTGTGGTTCATCGAACCCTGCCATAACACCATAAATTCTTCTTGTTTTATATTGTTCAGCAATATCAGAACCAGGTACATAAGTCTCTTTGAATGCTGTACCTTTACGATAACCTGCAATAGGTTTACGCATTTTAGGATACATTATTTCATCCCACTCTAATCTCTTAGTATCTATTTGTTCTAATGCATCTTTAAGAATTGTTTGATATTCTCTTACATGCAATGAAGCAGATTGACCTAATTCTTCTAGGCCTCTACCAGTTACAAATGCATTAGGGCTTTGACCATCATCAGATACAGGATACGCAGAACCTAATCTTAGATGTCTTTCTAGTCTATCTATCTGTTGAAACAACTGATAAGGTAGATTGTTTACTGGTTTCACTACTTGACTACCAGGAGTTAAATAGTTTACAGATAATCTTCCTTTCTTATATTGTCCACTTTCTATCTCACCGATGATGTTGGTTTCTGTAAACACAGCATCTTCCATTGCAATGACAGATAGAACATTTATCTTTGCCATATTAGCCATAAGTCCAATCACATGATGGAACTGGCCTTGCATTTGGTCGAATGCAAATCTCTTTGCAACGACAAATCTTGGTCCTGATTTAAGAGGGTTAGGAATAAAATCTAATATAACTTTGTTTTCAGGTAAGAAAATATAAGTACCTTCTTCATCGTAGTATTCTGCTACAACTTTACCTGTACCACTTTGGTTAGCCCAAGTCTTGTCATAACTAGACATATAAGCCATAGTGTTATATTCACTATCTACTTCATCCATAATCACATTTTTATATTTTGGATATGTTTTAGCTAATGTTGTATGTGGAATTCTTTGTACGACAGCTAGTTCTTTAGGTTGTTGGCCTTCACCAAAATGTCCTGGATAACAAAGATAAGGGTCTTTGACTTCTGCATAAGGATAAGGAATACCATTGGCATCCTTTTTTTCTTTTAGTACCCATACAACAAAACCATATCCAGGCAACCATCTACCAACTTGTGGTAATTGTAAATCTACTTTTTGTAATTCATCATAAGCGTGTATTATTCTTTCTAATTTTTCAGCACGCTTTGTAGCTCTCTCGCTATCTTTATCATTGAAAATATCTACTTTTAAGTCAGGAGCTCTACCTAATTTTTGTGCAAATCTCTCCATTGCTGAATGCAATAAGTTAGGTGCAGGTATTTGTTGATAATCCATATCACGCATTGATTTACCTAACAATGCTTTTATACCATCGGCACCACCATTCATAATGGCTCTAATTTTATCTTTTTCGGCTACGACATCTGAATGCTGTTGTCTTAGTTCGTAAACCCTACTGTAAACTTCTTCTGCTGTTTTCATTATCTCCAACTGTCAATATCGATATTACTACCTTCATACCCACCAAAACTTGGTTCATATTCAAGTCCCATTGTAGCAAGTCTTTCCTTCTGTAGCCTACGAATAGTTTTCATAGGAAACCAACTTGCCATAACTAAGTCGGATTTTTGTCCTACACTTCTACTTTTGTTCTGTGCAGAACTAAAATAAACCAACTGACTTTTATATAAGTTTACCTTCTCTTGGGCTTCAAATCCAAGATATGGTAAAGAAATTAATTGGTCAGCAAACAATGGTCTCATCGCAGTAACTCCATAAATTGGGTCATGCTTGTTACTATATGTTTGAGTTCCTTCTAAAAATATACCATGCTTTCCTGCAAAATCTCGTATTGATTGGTCTTGTCTAATTGCTCTTTGAAAACCATTCTCTTCAATAACCCAGTGGGCCAAATTGTATTTAGTAAACCAAGTTTTCATAATTGATAATGCTTGTGGAATACCACCACCTAAAGAGTTTTCCATATCAATCATGTACATCTTGTTAGATGATTGGTCATAACCCCATAAGAATGCTGCTTGGTAGCCAGTTGATGCGGGGTCTAGTCCTGCAATTAGTCTAACTCCTGCAGGAATATGTCCGATATCTCTGCTTTGGTCTCTACATGCTTCTATCTCTACGCTATCAAATAAAGCCATACCATCAGGCATTGCTACATTAAGGTAAACCATTTCATAGATTGCTCTACCACCAGTAGTTTCAGCACCTGATTTTCTATCCATTAACCATTTGTAAGTTCTCTTTCCTGGCCATAACATACATTCAATATGCTTTTCATCATCCCAATCAGGTAAAGTACATCCAGTATCATGTGCTTCTTCTACTATGGTGTGCCAACTTTCGTTGTCTAGTAGGTGTGAATATAAATCATCGTAATGTTGCCTGGAACCAATAACAACCATAGCTGTATGTTCCTCTTTACGAGATGATAAAGTTGTTGTCCACCAACTTCTAGTGTTTTCTCTTGATGAAGGTTGCATAGTAGAGGAGTGGTCCTCTAAGTCATCTGCAATAATAATATCGCAATCTCGGGAAAGAATTTTTCCACCCCTACCAATACCAACCATGGTAGGAGACTTAATACCAGTAACAGTCCTGGTACCAACAGTAAAGCCATTCTGCGACCACGCTTTTCCTGCTCTGCTAGTTGGTTTAAAACTTTTTCCAGGTGGGCATAATTCTTCGATGAGTTTTTCATTGTTCTCTAACTGGTCTATTACTGAAGAAACTGCATTCTTTGAAATCTCTTCATTACCACCTACCCACAATATTCTAACATTAGGGTTCTTAATTATGAGCCATACAGCAAAATGAATTAGTAGGTCTGTCTTGCCATGTCGAGGTGGAGATAGTATCATCTGTTGATTTCCATGTTCAATAGCTTCTAAGATAGATTTAATCCAACGAATATGAAATTCAGGTGTCTCGTAAGGTTTACCTTGTTCTGTCTCAAAATATCTATCTCTAAAAATCTTAAAGTCAGCTAATGACTTCTCTGCTTTAGCAGGAAGTGTCCAATTCTCTGCTCTCTCTTTTGTCTCCATATCTTCTATCCAAGCGGCATAGGCATAAGACAAAGCAGCTTTTGAACATCCTAATAAATCTGCTGCATCTTGTTTTTTCAAATCACCTTTTAAAATTAATGGTCCTAAATCTTTAGCAACAAGTTTTTCATACACTTCACCTCTACGCTTTTGTACATTAGGTTCGGCAACAGGTTTACCATCATGTTCAGGTTCGTACACTGCACCTTTTTGTTGTGCTGCATATTTTTTATTGTGATAGGATTTAGAACATTTTGGTGAACAGAATTTACGAGCAGGAGGTTTTAAAACATTATGACAGGATTGTGCGTAACAAAGTTTAACTTTAGTCATTATATTTTTTTCCAACAAGCATTACACACACTATGGTCATCATCGTGTTCTGTTATTTCTTTAGAACAAAACATACAGTTACCTGAAAAAGGTTTTGCTACTACATTACCTTTAGTAATTTGTTTATCCCAGTATTTGTCTAATCCTTCACTTAATTGGCTCATTTTTTATATCCTCCACACTGCTTGTTTAAACAAGTCGTTTTACCCCTTTCAATATCGTATATTAAAGGAATACCACATTTAGGGCATTTTACTTTTATCAAAATATCTTTATTGTTTTGTGGCCCAGGAGTTATCTACCCAATTAGGATATGGTCTACCTGCTGCACTTGCTCTTCTTTTAGCTTTCGCTTTTTGTTGAGGTGTTAGCTTTGTAGAATTTTTCTTAGGATTTTTTTTGTCCCAAGGAGGCTTTGCATTTCTGCCACCCATTGTATCTCCTTACCACATTTTGCAAGACCAATATCTAGGAGTAGTTTTATCACTAGCTGTATCGCATTTGTGTCTAGCCCTAAATGAAGCCCTTGCTTTTGGATTATCTTTTCTAATTTCCATGTTAGGGTCGCCAAACATTACCTTCTTAACTTTGTCGCCATCCTTAACATAGACCTTAAATTTTTTACGACCATGACCAGGTTCACCTTTTTGTATTCTTGAAGGTTTATTTAAAGTTACAGATTTACCTTGATATGTAGCCATTATATTTTATCTTTCTTGATTAAATTCCATGCTAATGCATTAATACCAATAAAACATACCAATACTAAAAAAGCATCCATTAGTATCCTTTTTTCTTAGAACCTTTTTTCTTTTTTTTCTTAGGCATACCTTTTGGGTATCCAATTCCTTTTGGCATTATATTTTTTTCCTTCCTGCCTTACGCATTGCTATTGCAACTGCTTGTTTGTATGGATAACCTTCTGACCGCAACTTCCTAATGTTAGCTGCAACTATGTCATCTGATTTACCACTTGCTAAAGGCATGTCATAATAATAACACAAAACTCCACCGAAGTGGAGTTCTGTCGTACAGTGTGTCCAATACTGTTCGTGAGTTTGCGGGCAGTTGTTTCCTTAGTTAGAGGTCCTCGCACCCACTCACTCTATGAAAGAAAATGAATTAACTTAAACCAACCAACACACAAATTGTCTTATGATTTTCAGCTCTTTCTTTTTCTAATTGCGTACCCCTACGCAATTACCTGGAACTTTTCCAGGTATATATATATTATTATTAATTAGATTTTAGGTGGCGTAAAAAATTTTTTTTTTGACTTAGTGGAGGCGAGTGAAAAACCTCCACCAAATCTCATCAAACGAAAGGAAATCGATATGATTATACAATAAGTATAATAAGTTATTCTTCTTCTGCAAACTCCTGGCATCCAGGGCAAACTCCATTTACTAATTCATCTTCCCAGTAAGGGTGCCAACAAACATCGCAGTCAGTTGTGTAAATATCCATTATAGAAACTATAACATAAAGTAAAGACCTCGGTTGCCCGAGGCCTGTTACTTAACATACACAATAGAAAGGAGGACCTAATGAATAAACTTTGAAGGTTTATATAGTTCCAATCTACTTGAATTATAACACATAGTAGATTTAATGGGGTAGATTTTTAAGTAAGGAGGCTTTACAAAAAAAAACTACCCTAAATAAGTTTACTATATTTATTTTATGGTATAGTTGAATATTACAAACACTATAGATTGCAGGCATTTAGAACAATCTATACGATAAGAACCAAATCTAAGTGGACTTGCCTGACCATGGTAACTAGGGTAAAAGCCTATTATTCTACATTTGTTTAACTGCTACGATATGGAGTTAATTCGGTTTGGGAGGGCGTAGCACAGGGTAAGAACCTTTCATTATCTTTATTCAGTAATAACTAGCTAGTAAAGAAACAGAGGTCTTTTTACTTGTAGTTAACAGCATATTCTTAGAGGGTACACTTATAATAATGAGGGGGTCAACCTTAAACCTCTACCTTGTTTATATTGGTTTTCTTACACAAAATTTTAATATTCTTTGTATCTAGAGTATGGCAATATTTACCAATTATGACTAATTGTTTAAACAGTCTGAATAACCCTATAGAAGAAATTTAAACAAATACCCCCCGAATGTTTTACAACTAACTTTCTTCTTGTCTTCCTCTTCCAAAAGTCTTTGGCCAAATTGTGTATGAAATTGACTAACTTTTTTTATTTTTTTTTAAGTTTTTTTTCCCACTATAAATAAGCCTATAAACACTGGGGATATTAAGTATATTTTTTCTCTAGTTATTCAATAGTTGTTGACAAGATAAAGAAATCCCCCTATATTTATTTTTATACACAAAAGAGAGGGGCCCCAGGACCTTCAGAAAATAGCCCTGGGAAATGAGCAAGAGCGAAGACCATTCAGAAGGTGTTTCAACTAAATCCCTGGAACGAGGCCAAGGCCCCAGGATACAGCCCGAAGAATGATTAGAGAGAAAACTAGATGCGGAAGGAAATAACCGCTTATCTCTAAGCCGAAGGGCCATCGAAGGAAACTTTTAATCTCAACCTCATAAGCGAAAAATCCAAGCTAAGGAAACCGCAGACAATAGGTAAAACGCTAGAGCGATAGTATCAAGCTAGCATCCCCCAGGGTTCAACGATATTCGGCCAACTTTACGCAAGGGGGGCAACAGCAGACAGCCCGCACAATCTTTCTAGCCCCCTTTATAAATTGCATCATCGTGGTGCAATTTTAGAGGAGGTAAGAAAATGGCAAAATTAAGCGAAGTTGTTAACCAACTAAACAAAGAAAACAAAATTAAAGAGGCACAATTCGAACAAGAAAAATTAGATGCAATCAAATTAAAAATGGGTTCACTAATTTCAAAAGTATGCGAATGGAGTGGCCAAGATATTTTGGATGTTGTTCAAATCGCTTTAGAAGATAGCAATTACCATAGTTTCAATAAAGAGTTAACACTTTTTAGAAATACAAAAAGTTTAGAAACCGAGATGGAATATTGTAAAAATATCTAATTAGCTAAGAGGATGTTTAAACAAGCATCCTCATAGGTAATTATATAAAATAATTATCGCTATTTAAGGAGGCACAATGCAAGAAATTAATTTAAACACAATCGGAGATGACCTAACTGGTTTAATCGATGATATTAGAAGAATAGACAACAACGAAGATTTAAAAGTTGTATGGGATGCAATGCGAGAGCAATGGGCCCGCAACACTAAATCCGAAGTTACTAAATATAAAGTTGGTGACAATGTTGTAGTGACTTTTAAGAGTGGCAAATTATATCCAGGTATCGTAACAAAAGTTAATACCAAAACTGTAGGAGTGGAATTAACTGGAGACTACGAAAACAAGAAATATAATGTAAGCCCAAGGTGGTTAAATCTTAATTAAAAGTGATTAGCTAACTACTCATTGTTTAAACAGTGAGTAGATAGGTAGTTATGAATTGACTATCCGACATTATTCAACTAATGTTGACATATACACAAAAAATATAGGAGGCAAAAAATGAAAGAATTACTTTCAGAAAATCCAGTACACGAGGACCATCGTAAAATTTACGAAGGCAATCGTGAGCAATGGCTTAACGAAGTTGCAGACTTCATCTATAACAAAGTAGAAGAAGAGTATCAGCCCGCAGTAGCGAGAGAAAATATCAAGCTATCCATCGGCTTTATGCCAAATGGTGCGGGTGGTTCAGCAATCGGAGTATGTCACTACGAGAACAGTTCACAAGGTAACTTTAGAGAAATCTTTATCAAACCTACTTTAGGTGCGAGCAACCTTGTTGAATGTATCGAGACCGCCCAGGTAGTTGCCCATGAAGTTGTTCATGCAATGTTGCCAAGTGGTACAGGCCATGGCCCAAGGTTCGCAAGAATAATCAAGAATTATTTAGGAGCCGAGGGTAAGCCAACCGCTACAGTTGCGGGCCCAGGGTTCACATTGTTAGTCAAAGACTTCATCGAAGAGTTAGGTTATTTACCACACTCAAAGATGGTTGAAGACATGACAGGCAAGGGTTCAACTACAGTTGCGGTTCGTTGTACAGGTGCAGAGACTTGCCCAGGTGCTAGTGACAAATCCTTAGCACAAGGATGGGGACTTATTGCGAGAGTATCCATTGCAGTCTATAAAAAAGTTGGAGACAATTTTAGATGCATGGCTTGCGGTTCTTCTACAGTTGTAGAGTTACCCGAGAGACTACGCAAAGATTATCAGTAGATATCTTAGACAGCTTGTTTAAACAGCGAGCTGTCAAAGATACTTACACAAGGTAAGTACACAATCAGAGGAGGCAAGATGGATATCTATATCATCCAAGCAAAATGCATCTTTAGTAATTATACAGATGTATTTAAAGTCAATGCAGACAGTGCAACAGATGCAATCGAAATATGGACTAACCAACAAGCAAAGATAGGAATAACTACCGAGTACAGGTGGCCAAACCCTAGAGCATGCAAGTTGGAGCATTTTAGAACAGATTTCGTTTATACAGATAACCTACCCGCCAACATGGCTAAGAGTGGACACAATGCACACGACCACGAAATTGTGAGCATGAGTGAGCTATCTAGTTCAGAGAGGCAGGAAGTATTAGAGTTCGCCCAATGGGAGAGAAACTTTGAAAGAAATTTCAAAGAAGATTATCCCGATGGTTCACCATTCTAGTGTAACTAGTTAGACCTCATTGTTTAAACAGTGAGGTTTATAGTAGTTATCACAAGGATAATTACTACACAATAGAAATATAGGAGGCAAAATGCAAAAAGCATTAAATTATGAATACGAAGTAGAAGAGTATTCACAAGACACAAGACAATATCGTATTGAATGTAATACGAAACTAACTAGAGAACAGCTAACAGAATTACAGAATTTAGCATTCGGTAATCAAGCAGGAGAGGAAGTTGAGTATCAGTTAAGCGATATTAATACAGAAGTAGAAGGACAAAGCCAAGATGAGAAAGTATTAGTTACATTCTTAGGTATTGACTATGGTGATGATAGCCAAATCAATATCAGTGGTGATGTATTAGAGGAGGAAGAATGATAGAAGGAATAGTAGAAGGTAAAGATATTGTTCGTGTATGGACTAGCGATGGCCGAAATAATAATTCGGTATGGTGTGAAACAAGTGATGGACAGTATTACAAAATAAAAGCAAAGGAGTTATTAAAGAGTTTACAAACAGTAGATACTTTAGTAGCAAAGCAGTCAAGAGTACATAAGTACTTAACAATAAACGAGGAGGCAAAGTGAGCGACCATTCAAGAGATGATGCAATGCAAGTTGCAGAACAGTTCAAGAAAGACCTTGAATTAATGACTGGTTATCTATCAGCACTAAGACAGAATGACCTAAGAGATGGACAAGAGGTTCAAGTTAGGTTCTTTAGCGAGGTGTTTAGCGATACAGTACTAACAAGCGAGAGCGATACAGAGCTAGAAATCAAGGAAATAAATCACCATTGCAACCATTATGGATGCGAGGAGATGCTTGAAATTTATGTTCAGACTATCAGCAAAGCTAGTACAGGACAGTTAGGTATAGATAACATAACATGGAATTATGACAATGAGACAGATGAGCTTAACCCATACTTTGGAGCAGTAGTAACTTACATCGACAGAAGTAGGTTAGATGCAAACGAAGGTAAGTTAGAAGACAATTTTGTTTTCAAACAAATCAAACTTATTGACATTCCATTCCAAAGAACATATCTAGAAGATACAACTCTTCAACCAGTATTAGATTATTTAAAGAGCAAAGAATTTAATAATCTTATCAGACTACTTAGAGATGTAACACACAACCAAGTAGTTAACTAACCCCAACAGGGAAAGCCAAATTCTCTTCACATGACCGAAGAGAAGGAGGTAAGTATGAGCGGTAGATAGCACATACAAAGTCATTCGGGGAAGAATTGCCTTGCTTCCCCGCTTGACTAACTGTTTAAACAAGGCACTAAAAGTAAGGAGGCAACATGCCAAAATTAATTGAGATAAAAGATGGGGCAGGTTATACGCTAAATGAATACAGTGTATGGCTAGAAGTTCACATTGATGGATACGATGAGGATGAGGACAGGAAAGTTCTTATTCACCCAAGTGCATTCGAGAGCTTGACCAAAGCAATAGCTAAGGCACAAGAAATCGGAAGTGTTGATGGGGACAAAGCAACAAAAGAGTGGGACACATTCGTGTTATCACAAGAGTGTAAAGGAGCTAAATTTGGGAGAACAAGCAGATACACAAGCAAAAAATGAGGAAATTACCTTTCAAGTTACAAAGGTAGTGACCTATAAATACGATTACCCAATGACAGACAATGAGCTGTACGATTGCAGACAAGATGCAGAGAACGAACACAATAGGTTCATGTCTCAATGGTGTAATGAGAATGATGCTAAACAAACCAAAGAGGAAATACTTAGTATCGATGTAATAGAAGGTGATGGTGAGAACGACTGGTTCGAGTGAGCCAGTCAATCTCATTGTTTAAACAAGGAGGAATAATGGCACAATTAGTTATACATGCCTATACACAAGATAAAAATAACCCTAGCTTAAAGACACCGCAAGAATTGCTTAAAGAAGTAAGCAACTCTTTAGGTGGTTATGTAGCATGGGTAGATTTAGTAGATGATACTAATGAAACTACAGTAAAAAGAGATGAGGATATATGTTAAGTTGGCAAGGACTACTCTTGATGTTCATGTTCGGTGTACTATGCACGATGACAGTGATGTCATTGTGGCTTATGTATTCAGAACTTAAATTATCACGAGCAGAGAAACAATTAAATGAAGAACAACAATTAGAAATCAGAAGAGCTATTCGCAAGAAACTCTTAGAGGAGGATGATGAATATGGACTATAAAGAAATAGCAGATGCCAAAGTGGTGTCTATATGTTTTGACTTTAATCTAAAATCATTCGAGCAGGGTGAAATTAGATGGATAATGTTCGATAGTAAAGACAAAGCTATTCAAAGACAAACAACAAAAGAACTAGACAGACCTACTGTGTTACAACATTTTGATGTTGTTAATAATACAGACCAAGGTTTTGTGTTAGAGCTACAAGATGGACTAGAAGTAAAAGCAGTGGAGGTGGAGCAAAATGTTGACCCAATTCTATAAATACTTTAATAACTATTCTTTGTATGCAATGGAAAGGCTAGACAAAAGACAGACCAGGACAGAGAAGATAGGTTATAAATATGCCAGGAAAATATTCGATATAACATTTTGGAAGTTGTATGGGTATAGCCCTTATGACATTGGGAGGTTAGAAGAATGGTAGATATAGAACAAAGAATAAAAGAACTGCAAGACCAAATTGATGGATACCAAGCACAGCTTGATGTTATTAATAAAGCTATTGTAGATGCTAATGATGAACAGTTGACTACCTTGTTACATACACAAGAGAAGATACACGACAATAAAAAGATTGCATCTTTACAAATAGAGATAAAGCAAAAAGAGATAGAGCTGAACAGACTGTACAAGAAGTACGACATTGTTTAAACAATGAATGGAGATACAAATGGTAAGAGCGAATAGAGCACAAAGAAGAAGAGCCACTTCAAAGAAAAGAGGTGGCACTCAAACACATCATACAACTATAAGACAGAAATTGAAAGCCGAAAGTGATGAGAGAGTTCATAACAACAGGCTGTTTAAACAAGCAGATGAATAGCAATCAATACTTGTTTAATTTTCAATAAGGGTTAAACTATGAGTATGAAATACATTGTGAAAAGTGTAAGCATCTTTGACAGCAGTGTCATGATGTGGGAGTTCGACAATGAGGATGAGGCTAAGGCCAAAGTTCGTGAACTCAAAGACACAGGTTCAAATTATTTTATGGTAAAACTTTACCAAACAGTAATAGAACCAGTTTAAGCAAGTAATTAAATGAAGAGGAGGCAATATGCCAAGCCCTGGGCTTGACTTCAACGACCCCGCAAGTATTAAAAATTGGGCTATTGAATTAGCAAATGCTTGCGGTGGTAGCCAAATTTATTTTGGTAAATTAAAAGCACCGAATGCAGTAAAAGCGAATGCATTATTAGATGAGTTCGCCATAGCATTCGATACACAATTAGTAGGAGGAAATAAAAATGCCGAAAGCGGAGCAGAAGAAGAATAAACTTTTAACAATAGAAGTTCTTGTTGATGAAAGTTTAGATAGAACAGCAGAGCAAAGAGAGAACTTTCTTAAAGGATATATAACAAGTATCCCTGGTTGCAAAGTTGTAAATACAGAAATAGAAGATTGTGAGGTGATTGACATTGGAGCAAACAGTATTAGCAACGAATAATCTTCGTGGCATTCAGCATGAGATTAATCGAATGCAAAAAATGCTAGAAGAAAAACGAAACACAAGGAAAGAATACATCACTGCTTGTTTAAACAGTGGCGTAAAAGTTAAGACTATTGCAGAGATATGTGGAGTATCTTTAGCAAGAGTATATAAAATAATGGAGGAAATCTAAATGGATAAAGAAACCCAAAAGAAATTAATTAAGGACTTTCCAAAAGATGTAGTTAAGCCTGCACCTAAAGGTAAGTTCGGTTCGTATGTACCTCATCATATCTATACACAACGATTAGTAGATGTGATACCTGGTGGATACGACTTTACATACGATGTAGTACGAGGCAAAGACAATGCAATTATTGGAGCAAAGTGTACATTGTATATCAAAGCTACAGAACAAACTATACAAGAAGTTGGTGATGTAGATATGAATGCAGTCAATAGAAATATTACAGAGAGTGAGTTGCTTAAACTTGCTGTATCAGATGGTATTAAAAGATGTTGCATGAGACTGGGTATCGGCTTAGAGCTATGGACTGGTGGAGTTAGCGAAGAAGAACACTATGCTGACACAACAGAACCAGTTGCAAAACCTAAACCAAAAGTAGAAAAACCTACAGCAAAGTTCTTAGATGAAGACCCAAGCGATATGGTAAACAGACTGCGTGAAGGCCTAGCCTTTCACGAGAGTGATGAGAAAAAACGCAAGGTTGTTAAGGAGAAAGCCTGGACTGACTGGAAAAAAGCAGATAAGAAAACTGATGTATCCGAGTGGACCGAGCAAGACTATGAGGAATTCATGGACCTATTTGTTGAATACCAACAAGATAGTTCTTTAGTAGAGGACTTAGAAGAGGTATTTGAAGGTGGCATAATTGATAAAGGTAGCAAACCTATTATGAATTGCCCTGGTTGTGGTAAAGCAGATGACATTACTGACAACAGAGCCAAGAAGGCCGAGGCCCCCGAAGGTAGTGGCATCAAAAGAATACCCGACTTCACTTGTCAACAAAACAATCAATACAATCCAAGCAACAATGGTTGTGGATGGGGTGGATATATTGGTGGTAAAGGTGATAAGGAAGTTCCTAGCGAATGGCTTTAGAAGAGCCATCAATTAATGTACAAAAGTTAAAGGCAAAGTTACAGAAAAGATATCCCGATTATAACTTTGATGTACCTGCTATGCCCGATACTACTTGTAGGATGAAGGGTAAATGCCCTTCATCCAAGCAAGTGTACTTTGATAATGATGGTAACTATTTTTGTGGAGAGCAAGTTGAAGTTATTACTGACTTGCGTTCTATGAAAAAAGAAAAAAGAGAATGCGGTGCATTCCTGGTAGATTTATCTATTAGGAAATCTAAAGAAAAGAGAAGGAAAAATGATACCCCTCTTTTTTAGCATCTTACCTTTGTGTGTTATCCCCATACAAGAGACACCCAAAGAAATACACAACTTCGCACACTGTTTAAACAGTGAGAAGAAGATAGAACAAGTAATAGAATGGGAACCTTTAATAAGTAAATACTTCAAAGAAGAAGATAGAGCTGAAGCATTACTTATTGTATATTGTGAGAGCAGAGGTAAGCCTACTGCTGTTGGTACTAATACTAATGGCACTAAGGATGTTGGACTATGGCAGTTCAACGATGACACCTGGAGTTGGCTTAAATCTAAACTCAAAATAACTAGCAAAAGAACTAACCCTGTTGTTAGTACTGCTGTAGCTAGTTGGTTATATTACAACGATGGTAATCATCACTGGAACCCTAGTAGCAAATGTTGGAGGACTAATGCAAGAAATTAAAATGATGGATTTAGAGAAGACAAGGCAATGGGTAAAATCTCGTGGAGAAGATAGCGAGCTGTTTAAACAGTACGCATCAGCCCAACAAATACTTGTCTCTTTAAACAACAAGAGAAAATGGGAGGAGCAAAATGTCGGAGAGAAATAAGAAGTTCGATAGAGATTACAGTAAAGGTATTGCAATGGAAAAATTGTTTGATACTTTTATGATAGGTTATCAAGTCGAAATAAAATCTGAAAGACATATATGGGAGAAAACAAAAAATCATTTTGTTGAGTACAGCTACCTACCTTATGGCCAGGAAGACATACCCGAAAACTGGGAAGACAGTGGCATATCAGCCACTACTTCTACCTATTGGGCCTTGATGCTAGTCAATGATAAAGAACAATGTGTTGGATGCTACTTTGTTTTAACCAGTGAGTTAAAAGAATTAGCTAAAAAATATTGGAAGGATGACAAGCGTAATACACGAGGCGGAGATGACAATAGAAGTAAAGGAATACTAGTACCAATCGAAGAGATTGCTAAGTTAGCCTACAATCGTTAGGTTATTTCTACCTGTTTAAACAATGACTGGGAATGAGGGACCTCTATCGTTTATTAACAATGTTAATACACCTGGATGGGACCAAAGCCCAGTTCGTTGTGTAAAGTCTATAGACTTATCTAATGATGGACACTGGAACCAATGTCTATCACCTTGTGTTTTAGCACGAAAATGATGATAGTGAGCAGTTACTAATATCTCTGCCTGGCCCACTGGTAGCCATCCATACATCTGACCCTTCCACCATTGTTCTATTTTATTTTCTGCATTCCCCGAGCCATTAGTCATGTGGCCATGTGTGAACGCACAAGTCTTACCTTTTATATCTAATGTTAAGTGATATCCTTCAGGGACAATGACTTCTACCTTCTTATATCTTTCAGGATTAGCCTGAAATATTTCATCCATTATCTGTAAATGCATCGTATCAGAGTTATCTAACCTGCTTGTAAGCACCTGGCCTTTACCACTTCGTGTCATTTCACCATGGTTTCCTGGCACACCTGTCAATATAATCTTATCTGCGTGTGGTAAGAAGTGTTCTACTGCTTTGTAAATCATACTTCTAGCTAGTGCGTATTGCTCCAAGAGGTTGAGAGAAACATTGTGTGGTTGACTGTCGTAGAAAAATTTTGTACAGTTTTCTGTGAGGTCGCCCATTCCTATTAGATAAACCTCATCAATCTGATATCCTATCTTTCTGTAATTCTTTAACAGTTGTAATCCATCTTGTAATGCAACATCAAATCTTTTAATTGTGTTCTCAACTCCATAATCATCCTTGCCTAACTGCCAGTCTGATAAGAAAAAGCAATAGGCTGTATCACCCTTGAATAGATTATGCTTAGGTAATGGTGGCTTCTTGGCTGCTTGTTTAAACAAGGTCTTAAAGTATTTATCTCTTGCAGGATTTTTCTTTCGTATAGTACCTTTAAATGCGTAGAAGGTTTCTACTCTGCCACCTTTAAGCTGTGCATTCCAGGAAGATACCTTTAAAATTCCATCAATCTCGTAGTCTCTAGGATTGAAACCCCATTGTTCTAGTATCTTGTCGTAGTTCCTGGAGTAGTTTGGGTCAGTTCCAACATGAGTTATCTCACCCGAACCAGTTTCATGGCTAAACTCTGCGTTAGGTTGCCACCCTGCTTTGTAAAAGTTATTAGCATTCTCTACTGGAATACCTTTTGATTTTTTATTTGGCATCTTCCACCTTTCTATCGTACTTAATTATACAACAGATATTGAGATACTAGGGTATTTACTTACTTGCTTTTTTAAATTCTTGTGGAGATATTTTATTTTTAGCAAATGATTTTAGTACTGACAATACAGCAGCACCACCTGATAAAGCAGCTACTTCTAGTGTACTTATTTCAACACCAATAGCAGGTGTAATGACAAGAGTAGAAGCAAATGTTTCTACAAATGTCCACAAGCAACGCTCTAATAAGTCTTTATATTCTTTACTCATTATATTATTCTTCCTAACTTTAATTTGTTTTCTATGTTCTCTAGTTTAGCAATAATTGTGTCTAATTTCTTCTGAATAAACTGTGGATGTACCATCTCTGCACCACTTGCATTTGACAAATCTTCTGCTGTTATGTTTGTAGCTTTCTTTAGTTCATCTATAGTTGCTGTTTTTTTCTCTATAATCCATTGTCGCCAAGCATCACCTGGACAATCAGTTTGTTTGAAAGAACTATGAGGTCTAAGCTCACCACCTA
>Ga0255768_10002356_pt1 | contig 18981 bp, 10 predicted proteins | sample 071ome_33_FD_179983 | JGI IMG/M metagenome (GOLD analysis project Ga0255768, IMG submission 179983) | Coastal salt marsh microbial communities from the Groves Creek Marsh, Skidaway Island, Georgia - 071412AT metaG (version 2) | ecosystem: Environmental > Aquatic > Marine > Intertidal zone >...
CTAACAATAGAAAGACTTTGGAAATTGCTAACGAACGTGGCGTTGCTGCGGTAGCAGGTACTGATGAGGATGTAACACATTAGGAGGCGATAATGCCAGCCAAGAAACGTAACTACAAAAAAGAATACGAAAACTACCAAGGCACTGAAGAGCAAAAGAAGAAACGTGCCAAGCGTAATGCTGCTCGACGCAAAGCAATAAAAGAGGGCAAAGTTAAGAAAGGTGATGGCAAGGATGTAGCCCACAAGAAAGCTATGGATAAAGGCGGAAAGAACTCTGACGGTACTAGAGTAGAGAGTAAATCACGGAACCGATCCTTCAAACGGGACTCTAAAGGTAATCTAGTATCTGAAACCAGTAAGCGTGAGCGTAAGTCTAAAAAGTGAAAGTAGTCAACGATAGAGCCATTGTGCTCAAGACAAAGCGTCCTCATCTGATTACCGAGCGAGTAAGGAACTACAAGATACTCAAGGAAGAGAAGGGCGTATATAAGATAGCTATACCATGGGGACTGAATGAATCTCAGGTGTTAGCTGATCTACGAGTAAAAGAAGTGCCTTCTCCCATGACGCGGGACTATGAGTATACCGGTAGGTATGAACCGTTTGACCATCAGAAAGAGACAGCTTCTTTTCTTACCTTACACAAAAAAGGCTTTTGCTTTAACGAGCAAGGCACCGGAAAGACCGCATCTGTTATATGGGCAACTGATTACCTGATGCAGCAAGGTCTGATAAACCGCGTGTTGGTTATCTGTCCTCTGTCTATTATGAAATCAGCATGGCAAGAAGACTTGTTTAAGTTTGCTATGCACCGCAGTTGCTCTGTAGCTCACGGCACCTCAGCCCAACGGAAGAAGATACTCAAGGCCGGTGCTGAGTTTGTCATCATCAACTTCGATGGTGTAGCTGTGGTCAAAGACGAGATTATAAAGGGTGGCTTCGACATGATTGTTGTGGACGAGGCCAACGCCTACAAGAACGCGCAGACAAACCGTTGGAAGATACTACGAGACATAAGTGCAGACGTACCGTGGCTTTGGATGCTTACTGGTACTCCCGCAGCACAATCACCCGTTGATGCGTTTGGTCTAGCCAAGCTAGTCAACCCAAAGGGCGCACCTAAATACTTTGGTCAGTTTAGAGACAAGGTGATGTACAAAGTCTCACAGTATACGTGGCGACCCAAACCAGATGCAGACAAGACGGTGCATGAAGTGTTGCAACCTGCGATCAGGTTTGAGAAAGACCAGTGTCTTGATCTCCCTGCTGTTACTTATATAGACAGAGATGCACCTCTAACCAAACAACAAGCTGCTTACTACAAGCTGCTTAAAGACCGCATGGTAATGGAAGCTGATGGGGAACAAGTCACTTCCGTCAATGCAGCGACTAACCTGAATAAACTCCTGCAAATATCTGGCGGGGCTGTGTACTCCGACGATAAAGAAGTCATTGAGTTTGATGTAAGCAGTAGATTGAAAGTAATTAAGGAAGCTATCGACGAGTCATCCAACAAAGTGCTGGTGTTTGTACCGTTTACCCATACGATAGAATTACTAAAAGACTTTCTTACCACTAGCAAAATATCTTGCGACGTTATATCTGGTAAAGTTTCTGTAAACAAACGCAGTAAGATAATCAAAGACTTCCAAGAAACAGATAAGACTCAGGTGCTTATCATCCAGCCACAAGCAGCGTCGCATGGTTTGACCCTAACCGCTGCTAACACAGTCATCTGGTACGCTCCTGTTACTAGCGTAGAGACATACTTGCAAGCTAATGCACGTATCGATAGACCGGGACAACACAACCCAATGACTGTAATTCACATACGCGGTAGTGAAGTAGAGACTCGCCTATACAATATGTTGCGGTCTAAAGTGGATCACCACCACAAGATAATCGATTTGTATAAACAAGAAATAAATACTTGACACTGTAAAGCGTACAAGTAAACTACTCCTCCCCACCAAAAAGGAGGAGCGATGAAAGATACACCTGACAAACTAGCCGCCATCTACATCAAGATGCGCGAAGCTATACAAGAGAAAGAAGAAGAAATAAAAACTATAAAAGCGCAGCAAGAAAAAGTTACTCAAGAAATGTTGGCCTTGTGCGAAGAACAAAACATTGATAGCTTGAGAACACCTGCCGGTACTATTTCACGTCGTGTGCGTACTAGTTACTGGCCGAGCGACTGGGATAAGATGCACGCTTTCATTAGAGAAAACGATGCGCTTCACTTACTTGAGAAGCGTGTACATACCTCTAACATGAAAGAATACCTAGAAGCTAACCCTGATGTAGCACCTCCGGGTCTACAGACAAACCGTAAGTACACAATCTCTGTACTTAAGCCACGCAAGAAGTGAACAGACTTCAGATACAGGACGGGTGTTTTATGCACCCGGATACCTACGAGCCTCTGCGCTCTATAGAAGTTGTAATCACGGACAGCGGGACGTTATCGAGGAACTACTATGAAGATAACAAGCTTGCTTGTTGGTCGTTCGACTGCGACTTTCCAGATGCAGCGGTTCCTAACAAACTGGCTAGTCGCTGTCTTGATTGCGACAAGAGCATAAAGACCGGAAGAAATGCAGGAGGAGCACCTTGTAAATACTTTACTACGATCAAGGTAGCTTTTCTGGGAGAGAACTCTCTCTACGAAATCAGACTAGGTGCATTAAGTTTGTTTTCCAGAGATGACAACAGGATGAATCTATACAAGTACATAGAACATCTTGAGCGTAACCGAGAGCACGTCGGTAATGTGCTAACCGAAATATATTTTGTTGAGCATCGTGATTTCTACAAGATGTATTTCAAACCGGTTCGACCTCTGACGGAGGAAGAACTTGCAGATGTACAACAGCTTAGTGAAGCTGAAACTGAAGAAATAAATCCCTTTAATAAGGAGCAATCAATGGCTAATAAGTCACACATAATCAGAGGCGTAACCGCTCTCTACCCCCGTATCAATCAGCCCTATCACTGGAGCGACAAACAGAACAAGAGTGTTCCGTGCGATGCTACAGAAGACGGTGCTTCCTATGATCTTAGCTTTGATATGACAAAGGCACAGGCTAAAGAATTGTTTGGCTTGATGAACGAGGCATATCAAGAGGCACGCGAAGATAACTGGCCCAAGAAATTGCAGATGCGTTTCAAAGAAACTGACGATGGTACTTACGTAGGTAAGAGCAGTCTGAAAGCTGCATACAACGGCAAACCTACTCCCGTCCCTACCCAGTACGATGCTAAGAGAAACGAACTGGACAGCGACTTTATGCTCACTACTGGTAGTACAGTAAACATAGCAGTTGAGTTCTTCCCTTACAAAATTAACGGCGGTGGTGTAGCACTTAGACTGCGTGGCGTACAGGTCATCAAGTATGTGCCTTACAAGTCAGCCTCTCCGTTCGACGAGGAAGATGGTTTCAGCGTAAGCGATGCGAAGCCTAGCAATCCTTTCGCAGAAGAGGAGGATGATGACGCGTTTGAAGAAAAGCCTAAAGCGAAAGCTAAGGCAGAGCCTGATCCGTTTGACGATGACGAAGAAGAAGTCAAAGAACCCAGTAAGCGTAAGAAGAAGAACGACATTTCTGACGACGACGATGACGACATTGAAGACATCATTGCATCGTGGGGTGATGAGGACTAATGAGTTACGGCTACTCGACACGCATCGATAGTCTGAACCAAGAAGCTGACCAATCTCTTCTGGGGGTTCGCCTTGGCCGCGTGTGCATTGATTATGATGTACCCGCTGCTGAGGTTGCCTCCCAGTTGGGAGTTAGCAGACAGACTGTCTACAACTGGTTCGTGGGTACCCACGAGCCTAACCCAAACATAGCAAAACTAATAGAAGACATAATAGCTGAATACGACTAATGGAAAATTTCGATCTCATAGACCATGTTGTCCCGAAGGGCGGCACATACAATGTGATCGGCATGAAGGAGGGTAGGCTTCTACCAAAGTTTACCACTAGTTTAGAAGAAGCATACGAGATAGCTAATGAGTTATCCGAGCAAGACATGGACGTGTACTTTGCTCTGGGTAAGCTCAAAGAAAAAGGTAGTAGGAAGGTAGATAATGTAGAGTCCCTTGGAGCTATATGGCTCGATATAGACTGCGGCGGAGACAAAGCAGACGAGATAGAACCCTCTACAGGATTACCAAAAGGCTACGCTAGTCAGAAGGAAGGACTGAAAGCTCTCAAGGAGTTTTGTGAGACCGTCGATTTACCTGAACCTGTAATAGTAAATTCAGGATACGGCTTACACATATACTGGGCATTCACAGAAGAAGTGCCTACAGAGAAGTGGTTGCCTATTGCCAAACGGCTAGAGCAAGTATGTATTACTCAGAAATTTTGTGCTGATCCAAACGTGTTCGACGCTGCGCGTATACTGCGAGTGCCGGGCACATACAACCAAAAGAAAGCTACTCCTAAGTTAGTACGGGTAGTCAACCCTGTAACCGCAAGGTACGCACCTGACGACATCCGTGCACTGCTTGGAGTAGACCCAGACGAAGTTGTTACGGTTAAGAAGAGAAGCGGCCCACCTATACTAGACCCGCTACAAAAACTGCTTGATGAAAACAAAGACTATAAGTTTTCTAAAATAGTAGGAAGGCAAGACCCCTGCCTACAACTGAAAGACAGTTTAATTAACCGTGCAACTCTGTCGGAACCTCGATGGTTTAACGCGCTATCTGTAGCTAAGTTCTGTGCAGATGGCAGTAAGGCTATACACACTGTATCCCAAGGGCATCCTGATTATGATTTTGAGGCTGTCGAAAGAAAGATTGCAGGGATAAAGGGGCCACACTCGTGCGAGGAGTTCGATAAGAACAACCCCGGCATATGCAAAGACTGCCCGCACAAAAAGAATAAGGACATAAAAGGCCCGTACAGTTTAGGAAAGATAATCAAGAAAGCTACCAGTAGCCCTATAAATAAGTTTGAACCTTACTTCAGGGGCAAGAATGGTGGTGTATATAAGATGGTCGATGAAGATGCACATCTTGTATACGAGCATGACCTTTATTTAAAGAAGCAAATGTGGGATGACCAAGAAGGGTTTGTGTCCGTGTTTGTTTTCCACTCTCCGCACGACGGTGTGCGCGAGTTCAAGATACCTAATGAATGCCTAGAACGTAGGCTGCTACTTAAGACTCTTGCACATAACGGAGTAGTCGCAGGTGCCAGTAACTCAGCTAATCTAATTGAGTACGTCACTAGGTCGATTCAAATACTACAGACAAAAGAGAAGGCAGAAATAATGAGATTGCAGTTTGGATGGGCCGACAATAACACTAAGTTTATTGTGGGCGAACGAGAAATTACTGTGGACGGGGTGTACCATTCTCCTGCGTCTTCTGTAACTAAATCATATGTGTCTTACTTTCAACCAAAAGGCACGTTAGAAAAGTGGAGTGAAGTATTTAACCTGTACAACAAAGAGGGTTTGGAGATTCAAGCTTTTGCTGCCTTGTCTGGGTTTGGCTCACCTCTACTACAACTGACAGGACAGAAAGGGGCTATCATAAACCTAGTCCATAAAAACGCAGGTACAGGTAAGACAACTATACTGCGGATGGCAAACAGTATATGCGGCGATCCTGAACATTTGTTAGGCAACCCAAAAGATACAGCCGTAGCCCGTGTCAACAAGCTAGGGATACTCAACAACGTAGTAAACACTATGGACGAGTTGAGTAACATGGACTCTGACCAACTTAGTGATTTTGCCTACGAAGTATCTCAAGGCAAAGGCAAAGACAAAGGCACTGCGACAGCTAACGCTAACCGTAAGAACGACACTACGTGGCGTAACATAACGCTGTGTACGTCTAACTATTCTTTTTATCAAAAGCTATTTGCGGATAGAAGCCTCCCCGACGGTGAGCTTATGCGTATCATGGAGTTCTATGTAGAGTATGTAGATCAGGACACTATCTCTACAAATTATGGTAAGCAGATGTTCGACCACCAGCTAAACGATAATTTTGGTCACGCCATCGTGCCTTTTATGCAGTACGTGCTTGCCAACCCCGAAGGTGTAAAACGCGATGTGCTCAAGATACAGGCCAAGATAGACAAAGAGATGCGCCTTACTTCACGCGAAAGAAACTGGTCAGCTCTTATAGCTGCTAACATAGCTGGAGGATGGATTGCATGTAAGCTGGGGCTGATAAACTTTGACATGGGGCGTATCTACAGCAAAGCATCGAGAACTATAATACAGCTACGTAAAGAAACTGTTGCTCCTGTTGATAGCTACGTGTCTATCCTTGGGTCGTTTATAAATAGCAACCTAAATAACTTGCTTGATGTAGACGATGGTGTGGATCAACGCACATCTAAACCCAAAGCACCTAGGTTAGAACCGAAGTACGGACGGCTTATCATGCGGTACGAGGGTGATACTCAGAAGCTTTTTATACCGGTTAAAGAGTTACGCAATGAGCTTAACAAGGACGGTACAGACTACAACTCATTTCTCGGTGATTTGAAGAAGCGTGGAATGTATCTGGATACTGTGAATAAGCGCATGTCTAAGGGCATGGCTATATCAGCACCGGCCCAACGCTGCGCTATGTTCGACGCGTCGCACCCTGAGTTCTTTGATATGAGTAAACTGGCAGAGCAAGTTAAAGAAAATGCAGATAGAGAAGGTGGACTACCAGATCAACTGGAAGAAGTTTAAGCAAGGTTGGTCGTTCTTTATACCGTGCCTTGAGCCTGTCTCAGCCAAGAAAGTGCTACTGGCTGAGACAAAACGGCTCAAGTATAAAGTCGTGACTAAGGTAACCATAGAGGACGGAGTGCGGGGCATCCGTATATGGAGGGTTTAGACCACCCCGTAGTAATTGACATCTTCTAGCCGATCAAACAAAGGCGCTAGGTTACTAAAAAATCCTTTGTTGAAACGTACACCTGCAAGATATTCTTGCTCTTGTGCGGAGCGTGACTTAAACGAACGGTTCAACGTGTCTTGGGTCATAAGTTGTGGATACCGAGACATAAAAGCATAGATACGTTGCTCCGTATCGTTGTACAAGTCGATGTCACCTGTAGTCATTGCAAGGTAACGGCGCTTAAGGAGATTAGACCGTGCCCTCATAACTTGCGCTTCATACTGTTTGGCTAGGGCACGAGTCTCATACAAAGAAGATATGTCCGCAGGTGCAAAACCAAGTGCTTGATGGAAAAGATTCCAAGTGGACAAGTCTTCATCTATAGGACGCCCGTCTACAGTTCTGGCACCTTCTTGAGCGTAACGCATAGTTTTGAGGCCGTTACGTAACCAACTAGGCGATAGTCCTTCAAACGCTCTTTCGTACTCACCTTGCGCTAACAGCCCTAGTTTATAAGGCATATCCATCACGTAGTTACCAAGGGGGCCAAACGCTTGTAGCGCCATAGACTGTAAGTATCCGTACTTCTCAATCTCGTAAGGGTCTTCTCTAAACAGTATGCCGTTAGCTACACTAGCTCTGTTAGATATTTCTAAATTGGTGTAATAGTTAGTCGGGCCTTTTGTTACTACTTCAGGCAGGATCATCATAAGCTCTCGACGAAGGTTGTATGGCTCTTCTTCGTCATCCAACAAACTATTTATCATGTTAGTGAGAACAGATATGGCACCAAAGAAAGGCATACCAAATAAACCTGCTATGGCATAGCTCATACCAAAAGTGTACACAAGCTGCCTAAAGGCTTCTTTGCGTGATCTGTCAGGAGAGCCTCTAGTAGAATCAACAAAAGCTTTTGCTGTTACGTAAGCACTTTGCCAGATAAAGCTCTTAAACGTAAACATCACACGACCTATGTCGGTCTGCATCCATCTAGGCGCAGTGGAGGCCATGCCTGATGTGTTTACATCCTTTACTGTACGCAGTGCATACTCAGCAGCTTTATCTGGGGCCATACCGCTGTCTAACGCAAGATCAAACGCAGTTATAGCTGTGGTTGTTCTGTTGTACCGTTCTGTTCTTTCAATGGGTATAGACAAGAAGTTTAAAACTTTTGATCCTAACCCGTTGTATTGTTCAGTGGTTTGACGTGCACCTTCAAGCACCTCTCGTGCTAGCGTATGTCTAAGCTGCCCGTGGTCTTTCAAGGTTTCATATAATTTTACGTACCTGCCACCTTCGTAGTCAGCAGTGCCCCATCTGGGCACACCCTCTGTTTTCATTATATCTAGTATAGCTACTCTACCAGCCTTAGTAAGAGCAGCCGATGTTTTTGGCCCGCCGAACCTACCAGCAAGAATTGGGAAAGTAAGAAGCGGTATAGAGCTAAGGTTAACAAGCCCGGAAGATATATTACCCGACATAAATAAAACGTAGCTGCCGGTAGTAGACATTCTTGATAAAGCGCCGAACGTAGGATTTAACGTGCGCTCTTCTCTGTCTGCAATACTTTTTGCAGCAGCATATACATTGGGATCATTGGCCCTAGCACCCTGACTTCTTACGTCTCTAAAACCTTCTGCTATGGCAGTGTTGTACTTAGTGTCTGCCATCTTGCGTGCCCAACGCACCATCGTATCACCGTAGACACGAATAACGTCTTCAGAAGCACCGGGTATATTTTCAGCTTTTCTAAAGTTTTGAATTACAGAAGATTCTGGAAATAAATCAAGATACGTTTCGTACACAGTATCTGTAAGATTTTTTATTTCCTCGTCAGACAAACCTTTTTCTCTACCTTCTTCTCTAACGTTTTCAATCAAGTCAGCAACAAAACCTGTAGGCGGCAAAGTTTTAATTGTGGCTTGCCTGATACTGTCTGCGGTAGTGTATTGCCCTGTTTGCAATTTAGCTTGTTCTTCTTTTGCTTCACTGCCCTCTTCCGTAGTGTCTTCGTCCGAAGCTCTTTGTGCAGCAGGATTTAAGGTTAAACCTAATCTTCGTATCGCCTGTTCTCTACCTTTACGTGTTTCAAAAGTGGCGACGGTGCGTTCGTTAGTGTCTTTGTCTATGTAAGTTAATACATAGTTACCGTAACGTCTGGCAGGGATGTATCCGGCAATAGGAGGATTATCCGCAAAATTTTTCTCTGCTAGCTCTAGTCTTTTACCAGTAAGGTTTGCGAGATAATTTTCTTTATAGTCTGTATACATCTTATCGAAGTCTTTACGCATAATTCTGTATACGTTCTGTACTTCTTTAGGCAACCCGTTGAATACACCTTGTAATCTTTTTAATTCTTTCTTTTGTTCTTCAGTAAGAGTGTTATCTTTTGCAAAGTTAGGGTCTAGTATATCTACAGCAGCGAACCTAGCTTCCAATGCCATCTTACCCATAGCGCGAGTTGCAGCTTTGAACTTGGCACCCACGGCCAGCATAGCGTTGTATTTTTTATTGGCGTCTTCTATCGCTTGCTCTTGATAGCCCTGACGTAGCTCTGTGTTATCTATTATTTTCTTTATGGCACTTAACGGTTTGCGGTATATATCGTATATATTATCCATCCGTAAGAAGCCGAAAGCTCCTACTTTTAGGTTATTAGGTAGGTCATCTATGATCTTTTCCGCTTTAGATGGGTCTTCATTTGGCAGTGAAGCAAGCTGTTCTTTAATAGCCTCATCAGGATTACCATTAGCAAAAAATACTTTGCTTAACGGAGGAGGCTCTACAGATGGGTCTATGTTTAGTATGTCCCCAATAAAATCAATACCCGCTTCGTACGCACTTTGGCCCTTACGTACACCAAAAAATTCTAGGATAGCGTCAAGTATGTTCTTCCAAAAAGTATCACTCTTTGGTGCTTTTATGTCTTTTAGCAGGTTTTGAAATTCAGAATTACTTACTAGCTCAGATACAAACTCGTCAAGGGTAGTGCCACCATAGGCATCGCCCATCTGATCTTTTATCTCAGTAAAGAACTCAAAGAACTTCTTAGCTTCATCAGAGTTAGGATCGTTAAGCCTACGTGCCAACGCTGCGTGTGCTAGTTCGTGGAAAAATACACCCGTGTTTAGCCCACGCTCAGGGTCGAGCGTTATCGTGTTTGTGCCAGAGTCATACTTACCGGGAAACGGGCCTTCTACTGGTGCTATCTCTATTGTAGTAGCAGTAGCCATCGTACGCATCACACGCACTATAGGCCGTAACTCTTTGGGGAGAGTATCAAGCAACGCGTCTATAGTGAGTTTTAGATTACCGCGCTCCGCAATGGCGACAACTTCAGGGTCTATGTTTTCGCCTTTATACTTGACCTTAGTTTCAGGTAAAGGAACCCCTTGTTCTTCTATCTGCTGCTGAATCTTTTCTGATGTTAGCGACCTAAAGTCTTTTTCTGCTGTGGCAGTATCTTTGGCAACCTGAGCTTCTAACAGTCTGTCGTACTCGGCACGGCGTTTAGAGCCTCTACGCGGAGCAGATTTAAGCCCCATCTCTTCTAGGACTTTAGCTATTGCGTTGTTACGTATTTGTGCTGCTTCAGGCACGGCTGGGGCAGCGCCTCTAGCTTCTTGTACATTGCGAGCAATCTGCGCCGCCATGCTTTCTTCGGTGCGGCCTTCGGGTACTTTAGTTGCTTCTGTATCTTCTAATAGGTCTAAGTCTTCCGCGATTTCCGCTGTTTCTCGTAAGGTTGCGGCCGCAGATGATTCTGCTACTTGCCCCGGTGCAGTAGCCCTACGCCTTGCTTCTGCTTCTGCGCTGCGTCCAGCACCTTCTACTTTCTGTGTCCCCGGACTCTGTTTTAACCTAGTTGCGCGTGCTTGTTCTATTATGGCATCTTGGTGCCGTTGCCTTATGCTTTCTACTAAGCTATCGAACCTTGCAACTGTGTCGGAATCCAACTCACCGCGTAAGTATTCTGCGGCTGCGTCAGCATCGGCTTGTTGTTTCTTTGTGCGTTTGGGTTGAAGTTCTTGTTTATTTTTTCCCTTACCCTTCATCGCATTTTGTATTCGGGATGTCTCAGGGATGTTTGGTTGAGCAGCGCGTCTTGCCTCTATATCTGCGAGGGTATTGTCACGGTTAGTAGCTACTTCATACGCTAGGTTAAACAACCCTTCATTCGGATCAGTCGTCTTAGTGCCTTTTAAGAAATAAGACACGGCTTTCTTTGGTGTGCCTTTTAAAGTACGTTTAGCACCTTGTAGCTCTCCTATTTTTTGTAAACCTTCTGTAGATAAAGGAGCCTCTTGGTTTGTCCTCTGAATATCTTCGTACCCAACTTCTGGAGCCACGGCACCGCTTGGTGCTTGCATAAGTTTCTTTGCTTCAAAATCAGATAAATTTTGTTGCTTGGCACGATCTAATGTATTTCTGGCGCTTCGTAACTTACTTACTGTTTGGTCAAAGTCTGCTTTAGTTTTACCTTGTGCCGCTAACTCGTCCGCTTGTTCTTCCGGAGTTAGCGTGTTCATTCTTTTTAGAAATTCAACTTCTTCTTTTTCACCCCACGCTTTCAGAGCAGCTTGTATTTCTTCGTCTGTAAGCTCATCTGGGTCTACTATAGTAACGTCTTCTTCAGGCGCAGCTTCGACAGGAGGCAGTATGGTGTCTGCTTCGTCTACTAAGTTTTGTAAGAATTGAGCTGCTGACTCGGCGTCTTTCGATAAACGAAAATCTTGCCCGATAGAAGCGATGGCACCTACAGGCGCACCGACTGCACCTTCTAATGTGGCTCCCGTTACTACACCACGGCCTAAAGGCACGTCGAAGCCTTCTCGCTGCAACGCTAAGTTACGTGCAAACTGTTCTTGTCCACCTTGTAAAGCTTCAGGTATAGCTTCTTGGATGGCTGTACGAGATGCTTCAGCTATGACTCCGCGCCGAGCCGCTGTATCTATAACTTCTTCAGAGACTTCTTTACCCAGAGCACGACCTATGGAACCTGTGAGCACAGTTGGTTCCAGACCATATCTAGCTGCAAAACCACCAAGCAAACCGCCAAGCAGTATGACATCTAAGTTTTCTCCGCTATATGCCTGTGCTTCTTTAGCAGATTCTTTAGCTTGCTCTTCGGGTACACCTGCCTTTGTTAATTCCCCAAGAACAGCACTGTATATGGCATCTTTGGTAATACCTGTATTTTGTAAGAAACCCACTCCAGTGCCCAAGTTCATTGCACCTTTAGCACCTAGACCTGCTATACGCCCTGCAAGACCCGCAGCTAAAATAGGCGCAGACGTACCAAAGGCGTTGGATATAAGATCAACAGGAGCTACTGTCATCGCTTGTAGCCCTGCTTTTATTTGATCTCCAACTCCTTTGTCTTCGGCTTGCTGCATTATGCGAGATATTTCTTGTTGGTCACGCTTGGCCTGAGCAGACAAAAGACTATCAAGATAATCTTCAACACCACTTAACGCGCTAGATACCGGATTGTCCGCACCAAATACATCGGTGAGAAAACGAGTGCCTGTAACAGCACCTTTAAGCACCTGCTTGGGTACGTCTAAAGCTTCCCCAAAAACACTTCTGTCTCTAGCGTCAGGCAGGGGTTGAGTTGGATCAGGTGCCGGAGATTCAGGTGCATCTAACGTAAATCCAGCAGGCAAGGCACTGGTTGGTTCATCAAGTGTGAAACCAGCAGGTAGGGTTTTTGAACCCGTAGTTACAGGTTGTTCCCTATCTAAGGTAAATCCGGGCGGCAACTCCACTACATTGCTTCCCAATTACCATTTCTAAAAACTAACTTTTCACCTTGCGCGTTTGTAGCGGTTTGACCTTCTGTAAATTGTGGCCCTCCCGCATTCGTTATAAAGGTGTTGATAAGCTTAGTTATATCTTGCTGCAACAAGGCCATAGCTCTGTCATTTATAGTGCTTGCGTCAGCATTTTTATCTGCTGCACGTGCTTGCATCTGGTAGACGCCCATGTTGCCCATCCCTGCACTTATAAGTTCAGTTCTCAGTCTTTGTCGAGCTTCTGCAAGCCTTCCTTGATTTACTAGCTCTTGTAATTCTAAGCGCGAGCTTTCGATGTTGGAGTAATAATCCGCCATAGCCTTACGATAAAGTTTGTCAGACTCGACCTGATCTTTCTTGAGCTGGTAATCACGCTCACTAATCTGGTCAGCTCTTCGTAATTTTTCAAGCTCTATAATCTGCTTATCTAGTGCATCATCAGCGGCGCGCATTCCAGTTGTAGCAATAGCTAGGTTTTGCCCCATACTGCCACCACGAGCTTGACTGAAGGATGTCAGGAAGTCAGACAAGGCACGCATTGGGCTTTCTCTTCTTTCCATAAGTCGTTGTATTTCACTTTCAAAACGACTTGTATTTTCAGGTGTTGGATTCTGAGCAACGGTACTTGCTGTGTCTATGACGGCTTCTTGTGTAGGAGCAGGTTCCTCTTGCGTTCCTTCTATAGCCCTACGTAGGCTTGGGTTAGCAATTTGCGGAACACCTTTCATGGGGTCATATTCTTCTGTTGGAGCCGCAGTAGTTGTCGTAGGTGCCGTCGCAATAATTTCCTCTGCTACTTCTTCGTCGGTTTGTTGCGTAGGCATTTCAGCGCCTGTTAATCCCGCTGTAAACTCGCTAGCTATTGGCCCTATGTCTGAAAAAGTAAGTTGATCTTCATCTTTGGGCTGCAAAAAACCACTTAATACTTGGAAAGGAGTGCGTAACGCTCTAGTAGCACTTCCTACTTTGTAAGCTAAAGATGCGTCTTCAGGGTTAGGTGGATACATTTCTTCAAAAGAAGGAATACCACTAAAGAAACTTTCTAACCCTGCACCTTTTGCAAGGTCGCTAAGAACGTAAGGTTGCGGCTCTCTCGCTGCCCGTTCTGCTTCATCTCGGCGTCGTTGAGCAGCATTTAGAATGTCCATTTCGGCCTGTGCGTCTGCCAACCCTGCTTCTTTTTGCTCTGCCAGCATACGTCTTTCAGCATCTCTTAACTCTTTCTGTAGTTCTGACTCACCTCTAGGAGCTAGACTAGCAATACCTTCAAGCATCGCACCGGGGCCACGTCTGCGGCTCTCACGCTGGGCTTCTGTAGCTTCTCGCTCACCAGCACTAGGCGGACTAGCTGGACTAGGCATAGTGGCAGTTATACCCTCACGCAGCACATTGCCCGCACCTCTCAGTACACCCCCAAGGTTTTCCATCTGAGACTCAGACACACTATCGCCACGGGGTCTGTTCATCTCCCGTGCTTGCATTGCTTCATACTCTTGTCTCAGGCTATTTACAGCGTCCGCGCTAAGTCCTGCTAGACTATCTATGCCTTTTTCAGCCAAGAACATGCTGAAGTCAAAAAGCCGTGGGAACCTTGGCATACCACCTTCTTGAAGACCAACGATGCCTCCAGCTTGCATGCCTGACATTTTCTGATGTGCTTTCGCTCTAGTGTTGGGGTCAAAGCTCTGTTGTATATCTTTAAATATAGCCTCTACTTGTTGCTTTTCCTCGGGTGTTTTTGCAGCAGCTTTACTAGCTTCGTAGTTTTTATACTGCTCAATGTAGTTGTTAATGTCGGCCATTGTCGCGTCTTGAGCGGCAGCAGTAGGTTGCCCGTCTGGTGTGGGTCTAGGACTTTGACTTTGGTTAAGGCCACCTTGGGCATACCCAACAATCCCACCATCTGCCATACGCATGTTGGGCGCTCTTTGCCCTGCTATACCAGCCAGTGCCTGTCTCTGACGCGCTTGAGCCTGTCTTTCTTGCATGACTCTGGCTTGCATCTTCTGGCCTATTTCTTGGCGCACGCTGTTTTCTACTTCTCTTTCGTTTTGCGCCATTATGCTATTGGGATCAGGCTGACCTGCCATCAAGTTATTAATTTGCTGTCTTGCCTTGGCATCGCGTGCTTTTAATTCGGACGCTAGCAGATTAACTATGCCCTGATCTTGGCTAGGGGACATCATGGCTCTTTGTACTTCTTTGTTTATATCTACGTTCATTAGTCTGTCCCGTTACCCAATTAAGCCAAATCTTTCGAGTAAATCTAAAACACTTCCCGCACCACCAGCAAAAGACTGTAGACCTGTAGGTTGTTGATACTGGTACGCCTGCGTTGATATGGGCAAGCCCTGTAGCAGTGACTGCATGTATTGCGTTTGTCTGTATGGGAAGTCTCGCTCTTGCTCAAACTGTGCTATGTCTGCAAGCACACCTTGCTGTTCTATGTCACGCTGCTGTGTACCACCTGTTAGCTGCCTGCCGAGTACGTCTGCTTCTGTTTCATAGCCTAAACGCCCTAGTTGTCCTTGGGCTTGTCTTGCAGATAAAGCCCCTCTAAGTGCATCTAATCCGTACCCTGCTCCGAACTGTTTGGATTGTTCCGCCAGTTGTTGAGCACGTAGGTCTCTGTCGGCTTCTTGACCAAACAGATTTTGCGCGGATTCAAACGCTCTTTGATAGCCTGTACCTGTTATGTCAGCCAAGTTACGCAGCAAGTTACGCTGCCCTTCTGCTTCCATAATAGCTTGGCGGCTACCACCGTAAGCTCCAGCGCGTCCTAGTCTACCCGCAGTCTGCACCCTTTGTATTTCCGCCTGACGTTGTGCTTCTGCAATCTGTGGCTCCAGTGACGCTTGGAGGTAGGGCGACATGTATTGTTGTGCTGTGCTCGGAGCAGCAAAAGAACTGGTGGTAAATTGTGTAGGACTATAAGACAAGCCAGCCATGCTTTGTGCTACATCTTCTGCTCCAGTAGTTGCTGAGCCTAGTGCGGAAGGTGCTGCTAGCGCACCTAGCCCACCGAAAGCCTGTTGTTGCAACTGAGATGGGCCAGCGGTTAGCGGGCCTTGATAAGCTTGATAAGGCATGGAAGCAAGAGCCTGTCCTCGGCCCAGCATCTCAGTTACATAGGGGCCAGCCCACGGAGAGAGCGAAGACTCTATACCTGTAAAACCGCCTGTTTGATATTTTTCCATCTCAACCTCACGCTGGCATCATTTGGGTAGGGTTAATCTCTGGGCCTTGCTTAGTAGTCCCAGTGCGCTCTGTTCGCACCCTATCCATCATTGAATATAGTTGTTGTGCCCCTGCCTCTGAGTTGCCGTTGCCTAAATGACTAACTACATCAGCAGGTATTACAAATTCACCGTCGCTCAAAGCCGCCGGTTGGTTTCCATCTATTGTAGCAGGTACAAGGTCAGCCATCCCGTCAGTCGGGCCACCTAGATAATAGCCTTGGCCTTGCATCATGCCGCCCTGTGCGGCTGCTTGTATTGGTTGCAAGCGATTCTCTATAACGTCTTTATACACTGCTTCTGCTTGATCGAAAGGGATGCCATATATGTATGCGCCTTCTTCCAGAGTTGTAGTGCCACCTTCTATAAGTGAAATCATCATATCTAAAGCGGGATCACCTGTAGTTGCTGCCTGCCCGTTTTTAGTTATTGTCGGTACTTGTACAAGGTTGGCAACTTGTTCTGGTGTAGCATATTTGCTAAGGAGCATTTCTTCGACGGTTTGATTTATATCACCCTCAAGAAAACGATTCGCCGCCGCACTTATATTTGTATCCCCGGTTAATATAGCTTCTACTACATTCTGTACTTCTTCTTGCGTGTAATCTTGGTCTGCTGGGACAGAAGTTATGTCGAATGGCGTTGTATCTGTTGCTGTAGTTGTATCGTCTGTTGTAGTTGTGTCGTCTGCTAGAGTTGTTGTGCTTGTTGTACCGGTAGAAATAACAGCGGGAGTAACAGCAGGAGTAACAGCGGGAGTAACAGCGGGAGTAACAGCAGGAGTAACAGCAGGAGTAACAGCGGGTGCAGCAATTAAACTGGTTAAAGCTTCTGTGTCAAGTTCGGTAGATGTATCAGCCGCAGGTGCAACTGCCGGTAAGCCTACACCCTGCATAACAGCGTCTTCTCCAGTAGGCACATACTGTACATCTGTAAAGTATCTACGACCCATAGAACCGGGACGACGCCCTGTTTGGTCAAAGGCATCGGGTAGCAGGCTGCGCTGTGCAGTATAGTCGGGGATTCCACCTTGGTATCCTGAAGGTTGTTGCTCGTCGTTGTCTAATAGTCCGAACAATCCGCCTACAGCACTAGCAAGAAGGGCACCTGCATTATCACCTACGAACTGACTTAACTTGCCCCGCACGCTTGAGTTGCCACCGGTATTACCAGTATTGCTGGTATTGCCAAGTATATTTTGTTCATAGTCGGCGTAAGACATACCACCTTGTTCAAATTTTTTCACATGTCCACCTTCTGCGGCACCTCGTGTCTGCCGTCGTCGCTCCCGCTCTACTAGCTCATCTATGTAGTCAGGAATAATACTCATGCTAGATATGTCATAAAAGCCCGGTATATCTACAAGCGGGCCGGGTTCTACTGAAACTGTTTCAACTCCACCTGTGGGAGTACCGAACCCACCAGCGCCTCCACCTCCACTGCCACCAGCAGTTGTAGTGGTATCAGTGGCAGTAATTGCCGGAGTTTTAATTTCGGGTAGTCCTTCAGCACCTACTTTTACTTGGTTTGTATCAGCTCCAGCTAAACCAAGTCCACCTACTTTAATATCTGCATCGGTGCTTAATGCGTTTAATCCGCCGACTTTAACGTCTGCATCTGTGCCTAATGCACCTAACCCACCTACTTTAACGTCTGCATCTGTGCCTAGTGCGCCCAAACCGCCGACTTTTACTATATCTGTATCTGCGGAAGTTACAGTTGTAGAGTCTGTAATCTCAGGAAGTACAGTGCCATCATCACCTACCTTATCATCAGCAAGTATCGAGGGTTCTGCACCAAGCGCCACAAGAGTTTCTTTGTCACTAGGAGTCAAGTCATAATCTGCGGCTGCCGCAGAAGCTAATATTGTAGGTAAGTTTTGCCCTATTGTTCCCGGTAATCTTCTTACGATGCTCCCAAAATCAGCTATTCCACCCTTCAGTACATCAACAATCCAACCGATAGGTTCTGGTAAACCAACTTTAGTGCCTGCACCTACACCTGTTTGTCCAGTGCCTGCGACTGTAACCGGAGTTTGGCCGCCTCCAAATACTAATTTACCGCCAAGACGCCCCTTAACTAAATCTAATATGTTAGGAATTACAGCTTCCAGCCTTGGCCCTTGTCCTAATGTAACTGCCTGAACGACCAAATTACCTAAATCAGCAGTGCCTTCTATAACAGCATCTTTTACTTCCCCGCCAGCTTCTCTGATTATGTCAAGCAGCGTCTGTGTTTCTTCTTGTACTGTAGATTGTTGAGTAGGTGTAGGAACTACAGAAGGAGCACCGCTTGCAGCTAGAGACGCACCAAAAGGGCCACCAAAATCAAGTCCGGCTTCTTTGGCAGCACCCAAAGCGAGCGCGTTTTCCATGTCATAGAATGTTGTTGTATCGTCCCCAACTAGTTTGCTTGCATCTGCTTCGGACACACCCTGTGCAGCTAGTCTGTTTTTAACAAGCTTTTTTAACTCAGGTGATAAAGTTTTAGGGTTTACTTCACCCAGCCTAATTGCTTCTATTATATCGTCTGCTTGCATACCCTCCGTAGGCGCAGCAGAGCCTTCTCCAAATATAAACTCAGAGAAAATGTCATCAGGATTACTTGCTGTAAACAGCAAGTCATAAGGATCATACCCTGCACTTGACGGCTTTTTAGTTGTGGTCGTTATTTGGCGAATTGGTTCAGCCATATCTCACCTACGGAGGTGTCGGTAGTGTCTCAGGCAATACTGAGACAAAAGTTACAGTCATTACAGCAGAGGGTTCGCCGGGGTGAGGTGCTACCGCAGTCTCAGTATCCAGCCTTGTATCTATGTCGTCTGATGACCACATCATCTCTATGTACTGCCCTGCCTGTAAATCAATACTAAAACTCCACGCAATGTCGGTACTGTCGTTGGAGCCTTGTAAAACCAAATGTCTGGCCGAATAGCCTATATCCGTACCATTTCGCCTGATCCACACATACACGTTTTTGGACGAGGCTGACCCACTAGCTGCTTGGGCTACAAACTGGAAGTTATAAATACCAGAATATGTTGCTGTAATCTGGCTGTTAGAACCGCCGTTTATCGTT